>OCTV010000156.1_pt1 | contig 26922 bp, 31 predicted proteins | sample 1539101 | NCBI WGS metagenome assembly OCTV01 (sample SAMEA3991422, study PRJEB22521) | metagenome | biome: anthropogenic terrestrial biome; feature: sewage plant; material: sludge | place: Sweden | collected 2012-09-26 | reverse complement strand
TAAACACTGACATTTATTATATAATAATTTTAAATAAACTTCAACTATAAAATTAATTCAGAAATAATTATAAAACAAATGGTAAAATACAGCGAAATATTAGAGCTTTTATTTATCAGTAAAACTACACCAAATAAAACAAGAAGTAAAACCGATATGTATCTGATTACCTTTCTGATTACAATTGATTTTTCAGGCTTTTTTGTTACAAGGAAAAGATCAATAATCTTACCACCGTCGAAATGCTTGAAAGGTATAAGATTGAACAGTCCTATTATTAAATTAAATACGGCAAAAAGAGAAAAATTAAAACTGCTTTTAGTCATTGGATAAATTACTGCAAATAGTATTATGTTCGTCGCACTTCCACCACTAAGAATGAGAAAGTCCTGTAAAGTTGAAGTGATTTTCCTGTTGTCAGGTGTAATTTTAATTCCTGCACCATAAAAAGTAATCTTCTTCGGTGGAACACTGAAAAGGCACATTAATAAAATGTGCCCTGATTCGTGAAGCATACAGGCAATTAAAGCAAGTAGCATATAAGATGATTCCTGAATAAGCCCTAGTAATGCTACCACAGCAAAAAAGCTGAAATGCATTGCTATTTCAATTTTTTTTATTTTAAATCTTAGCATTTATTATTTTTGCGAGCTTTGAAATTATATCAGTAAGCTCTTGTTTATAATTAAAATCACTATCAATCTGAATATGGCAATTATGCAGAAAATCCTTCGTCATATCAGGCTTTGTATAATTCAGTATAATTATTGCTACAACAATAAGAACACACAACACGCACTGGAATAATATAATCTGTCCAAGTGAAATAGTCATTGAGGATTTGTATGCATTCTCTTCAGTATCCTCACTACTGAAAACATACTCGTCACTGTCATTGTTATCAATGTCACTTTCAGGTTCATCCGAATATCCGATATCTTTGATTTTAATCAATTCATCCATTGTTATACCTCCATTACTATTTTATAAATCTTATTAAAATAATAATTTAAATATGCAAAAGAGCGCCACAAATGTGACGCTCTTGAAAATGATTTATTCTTTTTCTTTTTTAATCCCAAAAATAAGGCGGAGAAAGCTTGAAATTACTTTTGGTGGCTTTACTACTACTATTTTCATATCATACCCTCCTATGTAAATTCTTATCATAATTTATAGTATTCAGAAAACAGAAATAGGTGATTATTTTTTTAAGTGAATTATTAATAATTTTCCGTCTTTTACTGTAATTTCAGCAAAATTATCAGTAATTTCATTGGAAATTCCTATCGGGAAGTTTTGGGTAACAACAACATTATCAAGTGGATACTTTACACCTTTTTCAGAAACACCGTTCGCAGTATTAGTATATGAAAATACTGAAAGCACATAGCCTTCTTTCTTTTCAATTTTTACTGTACTGTTTTTTATTATAAAAAGCTCTTCGGTTTCTGTTATTATTTTTCCGCAAGCATTATGTTCAACAAGATAATCAAGTGACTGTATATTAGCATAAGCATGATCAAATCTATTACCCATAGCGCCATAAATCTCAAAATAGCAATAGCCTTTTTCAAGAGCATGTTTTATGGCAAGCATAGTATCTGTATCATCTTTTTCTTTTGGGTATCTGATAATTTCATCTACATCATCAGGAATACTTCCTAAAGAGTCAAAATCACCGATAAGTGCATCAACATGAACATTAAGCTTCTTTGCGTGGTAATAACCACTGTCGGCACATATTACATAATCTTTATCATTAACATTTATGTTCAGCACATTATAATTATTAATAACACCGCCAGTAAAGACAATGCATTTATTGCTGTTGTTGATCATTTTTTAATTTCCCATTCTTTTATCTGCTTTGCTTCCTCATACATCTGTACATAACTATCGTGGCGTGATTTTTTTATTAAACCATTATTCACAGCATCAATAACTGCGCAACCTTTTTCTTTTGTATGAGAACAATCCTGAAATCTGCATTTACCTGTATAATCTTCAAACTCCGTAAAGCAGGAAGCCAGATCTTCCTTCAGAATAATGTCATATCGTTGTGTATCCAGTGTGGAAAAGCCAGGAGTATCAGCAACATATCCACCCTTATCAAGCTTATATAACTCAACATGACGGGTTGTATGCTTGCCACGGCCAAGCTTTTTGCTTATTTCGTTTGTATCAAGTTTAAGCTCAGGGAGAATATTGTTAAGCATTGTGGATTTTCCGACACCTGAATTTCCAGTAAAAGCACTTAAATTCCCAGTCAGTTGTGCCAATACTTTTTCACAACCTTCTCCTGTTATGTTGTTTACTGAATATACTGTGATTCCAGCTGAACTATATATATCTGTAATATCACTAATACCCTTCATATCAATTTTTGTAATAGCAATTATAGGCTTTATATGCTTGTATTCACATATAGCAATAAACTTGTCCAGTAATAAAAAATTCGGAACAGGTGAGCAGGTCGATACTACAAAAATCATTTGGTCTAAATTTGCAAGAGGTGGCCGTATCAGATAATTCTTTCTGTCAAAAATTTCTGATATAACATAGTTTTCATTATTCTCTGTTTCTATTCTTACTCTGTCACCACAACAAGGAGATATTTCTTTTTTTCTGAAAATACCCCTTGCACTACATTCAAATACGCCGTCGGGAGCCTCTACAAAGTAGATGCCCCCGATTGCTTTTATTATTATACCGATTTTATTATTCAATAAAGCCATATAAATCCTTTGTTTTAATTATTATCAGGTGTTTGTGGTGTATCTGTTGCTGGTGGTGTATCTGTTGCTGGTGGTGTATCTGGTGTTTGTGCATTACCTGTCGATGTAGAGTCCGGTTTAGACTGCTCTTCAACTTTCGATGCTTCAGCAAAAGCATTTGCTTTAGTTATCTGAACATTAGAGTATTTCTTATTTATAAAGTCTATAGTAACCCTTGCATACTCCTTTGCACCGTTTTGCTTTTGTTCAACACTTGAAACTTCAAATACTACACTAACATTTGAGCCCTTACCTGTAAGTGGTATAGAAATCTTACTTGCTTTATCAGTAACTGTTACACTACCAATCTGCTTTCCATTTTCATTTGTATTATAACCAGTAATTATGAAAGATCCCTTTGCATTCTTGCCCATAGGTAGTTCAACTGAAACCTGTGTATCCTCTAATTTGCCAGAACTTACACGAATAATTACTTCAGTCCATTTTGCTACTGATGTATTTGGAGCAACGCTCTGGCTTACAACAGTACCAGCAGGTTTATCAGAGCTTATCGACATTGGTTTACCTGTTATATACTTATCCTGAAGAAGCTTCATAGCAGCATTTTCCTGCATACCCTCAACCTTAGGAACGATAGTTGATGAACTTAATGGTCCCTGACTGATATATACTGATATTTCAGAACCATAGACAGCTTTGGTATCTGCTGGTGGATCTGTTTTTACTACAGAATCCTTTGGAATGCTTTCATCTGTTACATTAATAGGAACAACCTTAAAGCCTTTCTCTTCAAGAACTTCTTTTGCATTATCAAAAGTCTTATTCTTCACATCAGGAACTTCAACCTGACGTTTACCCTTGCTGACTTTTATCTTAATTTCGCCATTGCTCTTTAAACGACTGTCTTCAGGAGGGTTCTGTTCAAAGATAATTCCCTCATCGTATTCTGCTGAATATTCCATTGTTACTGTAAATTTGAACTTATCCCCGTATTCCTTTTTTGCGTCATTATATGACATACCGATAAGCTTTGGCACTTTAAAATCGCCATGCTGTTTATTACCATTTATCCTAATAAGCAAAATGCAGATAATAATAGCAGCGATTACTACTACACCAACAGTAACACCAGTGAGAACAGGAATAATAAGTGAAGATTTTTCCTCTTCTTCTTCATAATCTTCTTCACCATCAACTGCCTCTTCTTCAACTGTTGCAGATGATGAAGCTAATGGCTTAAAGAAAATTGTCGGATTTTCATTATTAGAAGGAACCATTTTATTGCTGTATCCAAAAATTACTGTTGGATTTGCTTTGAATATTTCAAGATCTTTAATCATTTCTGAAGCAGACTGATATCTGTTGGTAGGTGCTTTCTGCATTGCGTGAAGAACAATTTCTTCAATTCCTTCTGGAATTGCTTCATTAATCTTTCTTAGTGGTACAACAGCATCCTGCATATGCATTAATGCTACTGCTACAGGAGTATCAGCTTCAAACGGCTTTTTACCTGTAAGCATTTCATAGAGCACAGCTCCTACCGAGTAGATATCACTCTTTTCATCAGTAATATCACCTTTTGCCTGTTCAGGACTTATATAATGAACAGAACCGATAGTCTTGTCAGAAAGAGTTTTTCCTTCTTCACGTGAAAATCTCGCAATACCGAAATCCATGACCTTGATTGTTCCGTCAGGGAAAAGCATAATATTCTGTGGCTTGATATCTCTGTGAACAATTCCTCTATCATGAGCGTGCTGCAAAGCTCTTAATATCTGAATAGTGAAATGAATTGCATCCTTCCATTTAAGAACAGATTGCTGCTCCATAAATTCCTTCAATGTAATTCCATCAATATATTCCATAACAATATACTGAATTTTATCAGTAAAACCAACGTCAAATATTTTAACTATGTTTGGATGTGATAATACAGCTATTGCCTTTGATTCATTCCTGAATCTTCTGATAAAATCCTCATTACCAGCAAATTCTGTCTTTAAAATCTTAACAGCAACTGTTTTATTTTCCATAATATCTGTTGCTTTATAGACATCAGCCATTCCGCCGATACCAATAAGCTCAGTTATTTCATATCTGCCATCAATTTTCTGTCCAATATTGCGATCCATTATGTTCACTCCTAATAATTAGTTTGCAATCAACGCAAGAGTAATGTTGTCTTTTCCACCCTCGTCAAGAGCATATTTCAAAAGCTTCTCTGAAGCTTTTTCAAGGTTATTACTATTTATAATTTCAGCGAGTATTTCATCACTGCAATAGCCTGACAAGCCATCTGTACACATAAGTATTACTGAATTATCTGGAATATCTATCTCATAATAATCAGGTTCAATTTTATCATCAATTCCAACGGCACGTGTAATAATATTTCGCTGGTGATGAGTTTTAAGTTCTTCAACCTTTATTTCACCCTGTTCATATAACATCTGAACATACGTGTGATCTATTGAAATCTGTTGTACATTCTCTTTTTCAATTATATATGCACGGCTATCACCGACGTTTCCAATAAAAGCAATGTTATTTTTAATAATTCCACATACACAAGTGGTTCCCATACCGATTTTAGATTCATCTGTGAGAGATTTTTTATAAACAATAGAGTTTGCAGCATTAAGAGAACTTAATATCAAATTCCTAATGCTGTTAAAATCTGCATCCTGGCGATAATTCTGAACTATTCTGTCAAATACAGCATTTACGGCAATTTCACTTGCCTCACTACCTGCATTTTCTCCTCCCATTCCGTCGCAGACAACAACAATGGCAGAGCCATCTGGCATTACCTTAGTCAAAACTCTGTCCTGATTTTCAATACGAACCAAGCCAGTGTCAGTTTTTGTTATAACCTGCATTGTTTCACTCCTTGCTATTAAACTTCATACTCTCTTCTCAGCTGACCGCATGCTGCGTCAATATCAGTACCTAAAGTCCTTCTTATTGTTGCGTTAATTCCCAAATCAGTCAGATACTTTTGAAAACGTTGAGCGGATTTATGAGTAGAGTTAAAATTACGTTCCTTTATTTTATTAACTGGGATCAGATTAACATGGCAAATCATGCCCTTCAGCAATTTGGAAAGTTTTAAAGCATCACTCTGTTTATCATTTACTCCATCAATTACTGCATATTCAAATGATATTCTTCTTCCTGTCTTATCTATATAATTTTTGCAGGCAGATATCAGTTGATTAATATTATATCGATTATTAACCGGCATTATTTCACTTCGTGCATCATCTTCAGGAGCATGAAGTGAAATTGATAATGTGAGACCATATTTCAGTTGTGCAAGTTCATTAATTCTATCCACAAGCCCACAAGTTGAAAGTGAAACATGTCGCAGACTCATGTTGGTTCCGTTTTCTGATGATAAAATATTAAGGAACTTAATAACGTTATCAAAATTATCAAGTGGTTCACCTATCCCCATAAGGACAATACTTGATACTTTAACCGCTGAATTTCTTTCAGTTTCATAAAGCTGAAGCAACATTTCAGAAGGTTCAAGATTTCTCTTAAAACCTGCTATTGTTGAAGCACAGAATTTGCATCCCATTTTACAACCTACCTGAGTTGAAATACAAAGACTGTATCCGTGGTTATAGTCCATAAGAACAGTTTCAACATGATTGCCATCAGAAAACTCATAAAGATATTTTACAGTATTATCCCTACTTGATTCAAGCTTTCTGACAACAATTAGCTTTTTTATACAAAAATAATTATCAAGCTTATCCTGTAGTTGTGCAGAAATATTAGTCATTTGCGAAAAATCTGTAATTCTCTTCTGATGCAACCATTCATATATCTGACGGGCTCTGAATTTTTTCTCACCAAGTTCTATTATATTTTCTTCAAGCTCATTTAATGACATTGAAAGTATATCTTTCTTTTCCACAATGTCACCTCGTCTTTCTGATTTTTGCAATAAAGAATCCGTCACTGTTACAGAAATATGGAAAGATTGTTGCTTTATAATCACCGAATGGAACTCCCAATTCTGAAAGTAAAGTTACTTTTTCACAATCGCTATGATTACCTATAAACTTATCTATAACATTGTCATTTTCAAATTTATTAAGTGTGCAGGTTGAATATACAAGCTCGCCACCAATTTTAAGGTACTTAAAAGAAGTTTCAAGAATCTGATACTGTATATCAGGGAGATTATCGAAATCAGAAAAATTCTTATACTTTATTTCAGGCTTTCGTCTGATTACTCCGAGACCTGAGCACGGAACGTCACATAATATTTTATCTGCAAGTGGTAGTTTTTCATTAAATTCCTTTGCATTATTAATTCCGGCTTTTATTATATCAAGCCCTAATCTTTTTGCGCCGTTCCAGATTAACTGTGCTCGCTTTTCGTGAAGGTCAAATGCAAGTAGCTGACCGTTATTGTTCATTAATTCTGCTATTGTGAATGCCTTACCACCTGGTGCTGAACATAAATCTAGAACAATTTCGCCCTCTTTTGCATCAAGTGCAATACAGCATAGCTGGCTTGCTATATCCTGAACGTGAAAATATCCTTTTTTATATGCTTCGCTCTTTTCAATTGAAACAGCATTATTAATTTCAAGACAATTATCAATAAGAGCAATTTTTTCAGCAATAATATCTTCTTTTGCAAGTTCTTCTATAAGAGTATCTGTGTTTGTCTTTTGAGTATTGACTCTTATTGTAATAGGAGCTCGTCCAAGTGAAGTGCGAAGCATTGATAATGCTGCTTCTTCACCATAATCTGAAAACCATTTCTGAATAAGCCATTCCGGACAGGAATATTTTATAGAAAGATTTTCAATTTCATTTTTACCCTTAGGAAGTACTTTCCCATCACGGATAAAACTTCTTAAAACTGCATTGATAAAACCTTTAATTACAGGATTTTTATTTGCTTGTGCCAGTATAACACTTTCATTAACAGCAGCACTTTCAGGAACACTGTCCATATATAAAAGCTGATAAATTCCCATTCTAAGGATTTGCCTGACTTCATCGGATAGCTTATCAACTGGACGTGCTGAATATTTCTTTATAATTAAATCCAAAGTCAATATGCGCTCTGTCACTCCATAAAACAAAGCAGCCGCAAATTTTTTATCCTGTGGTGAAAGCTGACTTTTATTAAGAGTTTCATCAAGCATAATATTCGAATAGGAATTGTTCTTTTCCATTTTAACAAGCATCTGTAATACAACTTGTCTTGCAGTTTTCATTAAAGGCTAATCTCTCCTTCTGTTGTTTGCAATCATTATGCTTATAATTAATCTTAATAATGTCGCAAGAGATGATACAAGTGCAGCAACATAAGTCATTGCAGCTGCTTTCAGCACTCTTTTTGCACCGACAAGCTCATCATCATATAAAATATAGTGGGATTGTAAGGTATTAAGTGCTCTTGAGCTTGCATTGAATTCAACTGGTAATGTTACAAGCTGAAATAAAGCAACAGTTGCAAATAAAACAACTCCTATTATTGCTATTGTATTTGAAAACAATAATCCCAATAATACAATCCATATTCCAAGAGTTGAACCTATATTTGTTATTGGCACTAAAGCACTTCTTAATTTTATTGGTTTATAATCTATTGCGTGCTGGATAGCATGTCCGACTTCGTGAGCGGCCACACCGATAGAAGCAACCGACGTACTGCCATAGACACTATCAGACAATCTCACAACGTTTGTCCTTGGGTCAAAATGATCTGTAAGATGTCCGTTTATTCTTTCTATCTGAACATTAAACAGTCCATTATCATCTAAAATCTGTCTTGCTACTTGCGAAGCTGTCAAACCCCTGCTGTTTTGTACTTTTGAATATTTGTCGAATGTTGATTTTACCTTAAACTGTGCCCATAATGCAAAAATAAGGGCAGGTATCATCAATATCATTGTCGGATCATAATAAAATCCAAAACCGGAAGGCATAAATTTTCTCCTATCTGAACATTTGATTTTTTTCTACAGGATTACCTCTCAGATAGTCAGCGGTTTTCATTCTCTTTGAACCTTCAGCCTGAAGCTCAAGAATTCTTAAAGAACCTGTTCCGCACAAAACAGTCAAATCCTTCTCATTTATTATCTGCCCAAAGTTATTATTTTTTTCATTGGTACTGATAATTTCTGATTTATATATCTTAATTCTCTTGTTATTTAGCATTGCCGTTGCACAAGGCCAGTCAGAAAGCCCTCTTATCTGATTGTGAATATCAATTACTGATTTTGAAAAGTCAATCGGGCACATATCCTTTGATAGCATTGGTGCATAGCAGGATAACGAATCATCCTGCTTTTGTGGTGTAATATTACCATTTTCAAGGTCTTCAAGGGTTTTAATAAGCAAATCAGCACCGATCACTGACAATCTGTCGTGAAGCTCGGAGGCTGTTTCATTTTTGCCGATTTCAGTAGAAGCTTTTAAAAGCATATCTCCTGTATCAAGGCCCTCTGCCATAAGCATTGTTGTAACGCCGGTTTTCTTTTCACCATTTAGGACACTCCATTGAATAGGACCAGCACCTCTGTATTTTGGTAACAATGATGCATGGACATTTATACATCCATACTTGGGAATATCCAGTACTTCTTTCGGAAGAAGCTTTCCAAAGGCAACAACTATAATATAATCAGGAGCAATGTCCTTTAAAATCTGAATTGATTTTTCAGCATCCTCACCTTTTTTAAAGCTTTGTGGCTGAAAAACTTCAATGTTATTTTCAAGTGCACAAACTTTTACAGGAGGAGGAGTAAGCTTATATCCTCTGCCCTTCGGCTTATCTGGCTGTGAGAAAACAGCTTTTACATTATGACCTGCTTTTACCAATGCCTGTAATGTCGGAACCGCAAAATCAGGAGTTCCCATAAAAACTATATTCATTCAAATCCCCCGTTAGTCTTCTTCTATTTCTACCATCTCATCAACTATATCAAGAAATAATTTTCCATCAAGATGGTCAGTTTCGTGGCAGGCACAACGGCATCCCATTTCTGTGAGATCCACCTCGAACCACTCGCCGTTTCTGTCCTGTGCTTTAAGATGGCAGTTCATTGGGCGTGTTACATATCCCCATTCATTTGGGCAGGATAGACAGCCTTCAATATCTCTCTGGCTACCACTTGTATTTGAAATTGTCGGATTTATTGCTTCTACCAAACCTTCTCCTACATCCATAATAAATACTCTTCTTAAAAAACCTACCTGAGGTGCAGCAAGTCCAACACCGTTTGCTGCTTTTAAAGTTTCAGCCATATCATCAAGTAACGTCCATAACTTCTGATCAAAGACTTCTACTGTCTTGCACTTTTTTCTTAATACATCTTCATTTTTTGAAACTATTGCTCTTAATGCCATTAATTTTCCTCCTAAACTTATAAACCTATATCTCCATTAATATCTGCATAAATACTTGTATTTGAGAATAATTTGTTCTTTGATGATTTTATTAACACTTCACTTATAAGCTTCCTTAATTTTGTTGAGTTCCTGCATTTAATAATAATTCTATATCTGAATTTATTATTTATCTTTCCTAAAGTGCATTTTGATGGTCCTAATACTCTTAATGGAATCTTAAGCTGTTGCAGAGAAATTTCTTTCTTCAAAATTTTAATAACTTCTTCTGATGCTTTTAAAACTTCACTTTCGACAAGTGAGCTTAAGCCTATTACACATATATCACAGAATGGTGGATACGTCAGAACCTTCCTGAGGGCAATTTCCTCTTCAAAAAAACCTTTGTAATCCTGTTGAGCGGCAAGATTCAATACATAATGGTCAGGAACAAATGTCTGTATAAATGCAAGACCTTCCTTATCGCCACGACCGCTTCTTCCGACTACTTGTGTTATCAGTGAAAAAGTCCTCTCATAGCTTCTGAAATCGCCGGTATGCAATGCCTTGTCAAGTGACAGAACACCAACAAGCGTAACATTCGGGAAGTCAAGTCCCTTTGCTATCATCTGTGTCCCTATCATTATATCATATTTCCCATTGCCAAAATCGTTAAAGTTTTTTTCGTAGGAATATCTTGAATATGTTGTATCTGCATCCATACGCAGAACTCTTGCGGTTGGGAAGAGTCTTTCAATCTCATCCTCAAGCTTTTGTGTGCCTACACCTGTCGGATGTAAGTGAGTGCTGCCACATTTCTCGCATTTATCTTCTAACTGGCGTGAATACCCGCAATAATGACACATCAACATTCCGTTTGGCTTATGATATGTCAGAGGAATACTGCAATATGGGCAAGCAAGTGGTTCACGGCAATCAAGACAACTGATGTATGTATGATAGCCCCTTCTATTTAAAAGCAGAATAGTCTGCTCTTTTTTCTCTATATTTTCATTTATTTTATTAATCAACTCATTGCTGAAAATACTGTTATTGCCATTCTGTGCTTCAAGCTGCATATCAACTATTACAACCTGGGGCAATACTGCGTTTGAATATCTTTCTTTTAGCTCAAACAGCTTGTATCTTCCGTTGAGAGCAAAATAATAGCTTTCTACTGATGGAGTTGCTGATGCAAGCAACAACAAAGCGTTATGATACCCACATCGCTGAATAGCAGCATCTCTTGCGTGGTATCGTGGTGACGCCTCGGATTTATAGGTTCGCTCGCCCTCTTCATCCATAATAATGAGTCCTATATTTTCAAGAGGGGCAAAAACTGCACTTCGTGTTCCGATGACAATTTTAGCATCTCCCGACTTAATACGCTTATACTCGTCCACTCTTTGTCCAAGAGAAAGGTTACTGTGTATTACTGCGATAGTTTCGCCAAATAGCGCTCTGAATTTTGCAACCATTTGTGGAGTAAGTGATATTTCAGGGATCAGCAGAATTACAGTTTTATTGATTTTCAACGTGTACTCAATCAGTTTCACAAAAACTGAAGTCTTTCCACTTCCCGTAATTCCATGCAAGAGTGCTCCGCCAGCTTTATTGAGAGATATAAGTTCTTTTATTCCCTCAAAGGCTTGCTTCTGTTCATCGGATAAGATAATGTCATCAGGATTTTGTGCTTCATATTCATTTGTGACAGGAGTTCTCAGTACCTCGTAATCATATACCGTGAGGACTTCTTTTTTGACTAAAGCATTAATTACTGAAGAAGTAACATTGCAAAGGTAACAAATTTCTTTGACTGATGCACAGCCACATTCTTCAAGCATTTCAATAATTGTGTTTTGCTTGTTTGTCAGCTTTATCGGGAAGCTTTCGCTTGCATATCTGTCAGAGAGCCTTACCATCCTGACAGTTTCGTCACCGACATTACGCTTGAACTCATTGCTTTCGACAAGATAACCTTTTTCAACAAGGCTTTCAATTATTTTTCGGTTATCATTCTCAACAGCGTTTTCAATTAATTTATCGAATTCTTTTGATACGGAATTTTTCAGGGATTTAATAAATTCAATCTCAGCAGGCTCAAGTGACAAATCAACATCCTTGTCACTAAGAGAATATTTTGTATTGAAATTTATTCCTAATCCACGTGGTATTACTGAACTCAAAGCCTCAAAATAAGTGCAGAAGGTATTTTCTTTAAGCCAGAAAATAATCTTCATAAGTTCCTCATTTACACAAGGAGTAGAGTCAATAACACTTAATATCGGTTTTAAAGCCGGATCAAAATAATCCTTGAAATATGTCCTTGTAACAAACCCTATGCGTTTTCTGTTTCCACGTCCAAAAGGAACAAGCACACGCATACCAGCCTGAATTTTATCTTCAAGCTCTTTTGATATGAAATAGCTATACTCCATATCATAATTATATGAGGTGCTGCTCAATGCTACTTTTGCAACCATAAAATTACCTAGCATTTCAATCACCTCATATACAAGTTAATTATTTCCTTTTTGCTATTGAAGGATCTTCAATAATTCTGTACTGTCCTGATGCAAACTCTTCGACAGCTGTTTTAACTGGTTTTTCTTCTAAAGTTTCTTTGTTTTCAACAAGTTCATCTGCAATCTGTCTTGCTCTTTTAGCGACTGCTATTACCAATGAATAATATCTTTCATTGTTTTTTAAAATCTGTGATACTGCTGGTCTAAGCATTATTCAACACCTCTTCTATTTTATTTGAGTTCTTTATATTTGTCAGCTTTGAAGCAGTAATTATTGCCTCAAAATCAGTTATGGCTTTTTCTAGCTCGGCATTTATCATTATATAATCATAATTCTTTGCACATTTAATTTCTCTTACTGCTTCGCCAAGCCTTTTTTCAATAATCTCAGCACTTTCTGTTCCTCTTTTGTTTAATCTGCGACGAAGCTCACCTACTGACGGTGGCAAAATAAAAATCATCACCGCATCTGAGAAATTCTTTTTAACCTGCATAGCACCATTTGTTTCAATTTCGAGGATTACATCATAACCCTCACTAAGCTTTTCTTCAACTGGCTTTCTAGGCGTACCATAATAATTATCACAGAATTCAGCATATTCAAGAACATCATTATTATTAATCAATTTTTTAAATTCTTCTTTTGTGTGAAAACAATAATTAACTCCATCTATTTCACCTGGTCTCGGATTTCTTGTTGTCGCAGATACAGAATAATAAAGATTATCGTTGTTTTTCAAAACAGTCTGAAGAATTGTTCCTTTACCGCAACCAGCTGGTGCAGAAACTACATATAATACTCCGCTATTCATCTTCATCCTCCGCTTCCATTCTGCCTGCAACAGTTTCCGGTAAGGATGCACACAAAACAACATGATCAGTATCCATTATTATTACTGCACGTGTTCTTCGTCCGTAAGTTGCGTCAATCAGCTTTCGTTTTTCTTTTGCTTCCTGAATAATTCTTTTTATTGGTGCAGATTCAGGGCTGACTATTGCTAATAACCTTGATGAGGAAACCATGTTGCCAAAACCAATATTAATAAGCTGCATACTATCACCTATTCTATATTCTGAATCTGTTCTCTGATTTTCTCAATCTCAGATTTAAGGTCAACAACAATTTTAGTTATTGCTAAATCCTGCGCCTTTGAACCTATTGTATTAACCTCACGGTTAAATTCCTGAACAAGGAAGTCAAGCTTTCTGCCAATAGCCTCATCAGACTTCATTAAATCCCTGAACTGATTAATGTGGCTTCTTAAGCGGACAGTTTCTTCATCAACAGCAGTTTTTTCAGAAAAAATTGCTGCTTCAGTCAGAATTCTCTGCTCATCAATATTATTGTCAACTAAAAGTTCTTTTAATTTTGTATATAGCTTCTCACGATAATTTTTTGTTGTTTCAGGTGATTGCTTTTCAATGATTTCAATGTTCTTTTCAATATAGTCAAGTCTTCCCATAACATCATCAAACATTTTCGAACCTTCAACTTCACGCATTTCAATGAATTTTTCAATAGCTTCATTGAAAACAGGATTAACAAGATTCCATATTTCATCCTCGTCATCAATTTCTTTTGTTACAGTAAAGACATCGGAAATTTTCAGCAATTGTGACAATGAAAGATCATCATTAAGGTTTAATGTTTCATTTGCTTTTTTCAAAGCATCAACATATCCCTTTGCTACTGATTCATTAATTGCAATCTGTTCATCAATACCATTTGTGTTATAGATTGAAACACATACTTCAGCCTTGCCACGTGATATTTTATTGTTAAGTCCTGATTTAAGCTTTTCCTCAAGATAGCCGTATGCTCTTGGAACTCTTGAAGAAAATTCAAAATATCTATGATTAACAGAACGGATTTCAACAAGAATGCTTTTCCCGTCAACATCAGCTAATGCTCTGCCATATCCGGTCATACTTTTTATCATATTATCACATCTTTCGATATATTAATATCAGTTTCGCTTTATAATTAAGCAACAATTCAATATTTAAATTATTATAGCATTTATCATCAAATAAAGCAAGTAATACCAATTAAAAAATAGCTACCTGATGGTAGCTATTTATTATTTTAAACTGGATGAACCTGATTCTGTGCATCAGAATGAGCACTGTCAATGCTGTACATCTTATTTCTTCTCTTTTCAAAGAATTTTGTAGCAACTGGTCCGAATTGTGCATAGCTGAGAACGTCTTCTTCCTGTTCAACCCATTCAGCACATTCTTCACGGAGCTTATCAAGCTCTGGCTTTAGTAAATCAGCAGGACGGCAATCGATAGGTTCTGCATCACCGATAATTTTCTTTCTGAATTCAGGATCAATCGGAGCAGGTGTTCTACCATATTCTCCTCTGACAAGTCCCTTGAATTCCTTAGTAACTGTCTTGTATCTTTCACCTGTAATTACGTTGAATACAGCCTGAGTACCAACAATCTGTGATGTTGGTGTAACAAGTGGTGGCATACCAGAATCAGCACGAACCCTTGGTACTTCACGGAGAACTTCGTCAAATTTGTCAACCTTTCCAGCCTGTTTAAGCTGTGAAAGAAGATTTGAAAGCATTCCGCCTGGAACCTGATATATAAGTGCTGAAGCATCTGTAGCAAGCATCTTTGGATCAAGCAAGCCACTGTCAAGATACTTCTGTCTTAACTTCATAAAGTAATCTCTTACTTCTGTGAGTTTTGCAAGATCAATTCCTGTGTCATATTCTGTTCCCTGAAGAGCAGCAACCATTGATTCTGTAGGGGCATGTGATGTTCCTAAAGCTAATGGTGACATTGCAGTATCAATAATATCAGCGCCAGATTCAATACCCTTTAACAAGCACATTGAAGCAAGACCTGATGTGTAATGAGTATGGAGTTGTACTGGAAGGTCAACAACAGATTTGATTTTCTTAACAAGCTCTGCTGTCTTATATGGTGTAAGTAAAGCGGCCATATCCTTGATACAGATTGAATCTGCACCAGCATCTCTGATCTGTTTTGCATAATTCATATAGTACTCATCTGTGAATATATCACCAAGTGTATAGGAAATAGCAACCTGAGTATGTGCGCCTTCTTTTTTAGCAGCATTAATTGCTGTTTCAAGATTTCTGATGTCATTCAATGCATCAAAAATTCTTATAATATCAATACCATTTGCAATAGATTTCTGAACAAAATATTCAACAACATCATCAGCATAATGACGGTAGCCAAGCATATTCTGACCTCTGAAAAGCATCTGGATTTTTGTATTAGGTAAGTTTTTCTTTAAAGTGCGAAGTCTTTCCCATGGATCTTCATTCAAGAAACGAAGGCAGGAATCGAATGTTGCTCCGCCCCAGGCTTCTACTGAATGAAAACCGATCTTATCCATAGCAGGAAGAATAGGGAGCATTTCATCCATTGTCATACGAGTTGCGATCAAAGACTGATGAGCATCACGCAAGACGGTTTCTGTAATTTTGATTTTTCCCATCGTGTTATATCCGCCTTTCGTAATTATTGAATAATAGCAATAAGTGTTCCTGAATCAACTGTGTCACCTTTTCTAACATTGATGCTTGCAACTGTACCAGCAACTGGTGAAACAACGTCATTTTCCATTTTCATAGCTTCAAGAACGATAACAGGTGTTCCGTTTTCAACCTTATCGCCGACTTTAACTTTAACGTCAAGAACGTTACCAGGCATTGGAGCATTGATTTCTGTTCCGCCTGTTACCTGTGGTGCAGGAGCTGGAGCTGCTACTGGAGCAGGAGCTGCAACTGATGCTGGAGCCACTACTGGAGCTGGAGCTACTACTGGAGCAGGTGCTGCTACTGGTGAAGATGATGTCTGGCCAGCTTCTTCAACTGCTACGTCATATGTTTTACCGTTTACTGTTATATTATATTTTTTCATATAATTTCCTCCAAAATAATATTAATAATTCTTAGAAAGGCATATTACTATGCTTTTTTGGGAGTCTGCTAATTCTCTTACCTGCAAGAATTTCAAGAGCTGTAATTATTGTTGCTCTTGTATCAGCAGGATCAATTATATCATCAATGCAGTTATCTTCAGCAGCTTTGAAAGCTGAAGCTTCATTTGCACAATATTCATCTGCAAGTTCTTTTCTCTTTTTGTCAAGATCAGCAGCACCCTTAAGCTCATCATGCTTTAAGAATTCAACGGCTGTTTCAGGAGCAAGTGGAGAAATAACAGCTACTGGATATGCATAAGTAAGGTCTGCATTTGCACCCTTACCTGCAAGAGCAATGTAAGCCGGACCATAAGCCTTACCAACAATCAGTGAAATTTTAGCTGTTGTAGCTTCAGCATATGCATGAGCAAGCTTAGTCATATCTCTGAGGCTTCCCTTAACTTCTGCTTCATCTGAAAGCTCAAAGCCTTCAGTATCAACGAGAGTAATTACAGGGATTGCAAAAGCATCACAGGTTCTTACAAAGCGTGAAAGCTTTGAACAGTCATCTGCTGTAAGCTTTGCATTTGTCTTGTTTGTTGCAAGGAAACCAACAGTAGCACCATTTACTGAAGCAAGTGCAGTATAAGAAGCAACACCGAAATCAGGTGAAAGCTCAATAACACTATCAGCATCAGCAATTGATTTTACCATTGAATCTGCTTCTGTTTTCATATCAAAAACAGGAGCAGTATATTCAAACATTGGAACTGCTGAAAGATTGTTCATAGGGAGCATTGTAACCAATGTTTTTGCCATCTCAACAGCTTCTTTGTCTGTATCACATATTAAATTTGCCGTTCCGCATTTTGCAGAATTTTCAGCATAATTATTGACAGTATCCTTACTGTTTGGTGTAATGAAAAGTTCAGCATCCTTTGCCATTACGACAAAATCAGCAGAAGTTGCAAGCATTGCTGAGCTTGAAGCACATGTTCCTGCTATTACTGAAATCTGTGGAACAACACCTGAAAGGTTTGATGCCCACATAAGTAATTCGCCATATGCTGATAATGCTTTTACACCTTCTGAAATAACGGCGCCGAATGAATCATATATTCCTACAACTGGAACACCCGTTTTTGCAGCAAGGTCGTAAATCTTCTTGATTTTCTTTGCGTGATTTTCACCAAGTGCACCTCTTTTTACAGTGATATCCTGTGAAAAAGCGTATACAGGGCTACCATCAACATATCCGAAAGCTGTGATAACTCCACAAGAAGAGTCACCCTGCTTTGTAAACATATCAAGTTCTGTGAAAGCACCTTCGTCATATAAGTAAGTTAGTCTTTGTCTTGCAGATGTAGAAGATGAAAGTTCATTTTTCATATCCGTAAGCTTTGAAAGAGTATTTTCAAGTGCCATTTTTTATCCTCCAATCGAAAATAGAAATCCTTAATATTATAACATTATTTGAGCTTTTTTACAACATAAATTTAAAAATTCTTGCATTTTTTACATGTATCCATAAAATTCGCTATATTCCTCATTGTATTTTCATTTTCAGAAATAAATCTTAACTTTATAAGGTTAATCTTATCATCAATGTTAAATACAGCAGAATTAATATTATTGTTTAATGCAAGAAACAAGATTGTTCGTGCAATACCATCATAGAGCTCTAAATCAGATTTACTGTCAATATAATCTATTACTATGCTGCTATTACTGTAATGATAAATTCCAAACCCGATTACATTCCCATTATCCATGGCTTCGGCAACGCTGACAATTTCATCAGAAATATTTAATTCTTCAAATAGTTTGTAATAATTTTTATAGTCCCTTGCTTGTACAATTTCGAGCATGTCAATCTTCCTTACCTATAGAATTCCTTAATGCGCGAAGTTCTTCGGCTGTAAGCTCTCGCCATGTTCCAGGCTTGAGCATACCAAGCTTTATCGGACCAACGCCTGTTCTTTTAAGTCTTGCTACTTCAAGTCCGACAGCCTCGCACATTTTTCTTATCTGTCTGTTTCTTCCCTCACGGATTACCATCTGAAGAACAACTCGTCCAGTTTCTTTTGTGAGGACATTTATTGTTGCAGGCATTGTTTTCTTCCCGTCAATCAAAACGCCCTCAGTGAGTTTTACTAACTGTTCGTCAGAAATATCTGGTCTTACTGTTACACGATATGTTTTACTGACGTGCTTGCTTGGGTGCATAATACTATTAGCAAAAACGCCGTCATTTGTAAACAAAAGCAAGCCCTCAGAATTACGGTCAAGTCTTCCTATAGGATAAACTCTCTCCGACACTCCTGAAAGCAGCTCTGTAACGCATCTTCTGCCCATTTCATCCTCCATTGTTGTAACATAACCACGAGGCTTGTTGAGCATTATATAAGTAAACTGTTTCTTTTTATCAAAATATATTCTTTCATCATCAACAGTAATAATATCTTTTGACGGGTCGGCCTTATCGCCGAGCTTTACAGGGCGTCCATTGTTTTTAACCCGATTTCTTGAGATAAGCTCATCAGCTTTTCTTCTTGAACAAAATCCACTGTCACTGATAATTTTCTGTATTCTTATTTTTTCCAATTAATTTCTCATCCTTTATGTATTGTTTAATCAAATACATTCCTTATAAATTTTTTTAATGAAAACCTTGGCTCGATATATAAATCTTTTATATCTTCATCAAGCACTATAGGTACTGACTGAACTACCTGATTATTTATAAGATAGTCAGCTCTGCCAATAATATCACCTTTTTTTGCAGGGGCATAAATAAACTTCGGCAGATATACTTTCTTTTCAATATTTGACATATTATTGCCGAACATTGTTATTGTTGCAGGAATCTGCTGTTTTACAAAAGCAACTTCTCTTTTCCCACCGACTACGTGAACCAGCATATTCATACTATCAATAGGAATTTCAACCTTTTTCACCATTGAATAACCATAATCATACATACAGACATGGTCGTTCCAGTCACTTGGTGCATTAAGGGTAACACATATTAACGTAACACCATCTTTTGTACAAGCTGAAACAAGACATCGTTTTGCTTTGTCAGTAAAACCTGTTTTTACGCCGATAACACCATTATATTGTTTTAATAATTTATTTGAATTGTAAAGCCATCTGGTATATGGCGGATTACCATATTGAAGTTCAACCTTAGGTGTCGAACAGATTTCCCTGAAGGTTGGATTTTTCAAAGCTTCCTGCGTGAGCAGTGCCATATCCCGCGCGGTTGAATAATGATAATCTGTATAATCATCAAGCCCCGACGGTGTAACAAAACTTGAATGCTTCATACCGATTCTCTTGGCTCTCTCATTCATAAGCTTTATAAAATTATTAGTACTACCAGCAACTTTAACTGCTGTTGCATTCGCTGCATCATTCCCGCTTGGGAGCATCATACCATAGCATAAAATACGTTTGGTAACCTGATCTCCTTCAACAAGCCCCATTGAAGAGCCTTCAACCTTAATTGCATTTGAATCAACAGTAAAATACTCATCAAGATTTCCGCTTTCAATAGACAGAAGCGTTGTCATAATTTTTGTTGTACTCGCCATTGGCATTATCTGGTCTGCATTTTTTTCATACAATACTCTGCCAGTTGTAGCATCGATAAGTATAGCAGATTTAGCAGATATATTAACACTGCCGACAGCATCGGCAGTGTTATCAGCCGGCATAAATAGAAATGGTAAAATCAAAGCAACAATCATACTAACAAGCATTTTTCTCATATTCACACCTCAAAGTAGTTTATATGAATTATTATGCAGGTTGTCAGTCGAAAATTCTTGAAATATAGATTATTGCTCGTCCTTCTTGTCTTTCTTCTTAACAATTGATGTAATTTTATCAATAACATCAGGGATCATATTAACAACAGCGTTTGATGAATTCGCATTCATTGACATCTGAAGAAGCTTAACATCACCATTGGCAATTACAATAAAAGCAATTGGAGAGATTGTTACACCTGCTCCACTTCCGCCACCGAAAAGATCTTTTGCTGATTTTGATGAGATATCAGATCCACCGGAAGCAAATCCGAAAGAAACCTTTGATACAGGAATAATTGTAATTCCGTCTGCTGTTGTAATAGGGTCACCAATAATTGTTTCAACATCAACCATCTGTTTGATTTTTTCTAATGAGGCGCCTATAAGTCCTTCAATTGGGTGATCACTCATTTTTTACATCTCCGTTTCATTTTCTCGTTTTTCGAGTTTGAATTTAGTATATATATATTTAAATAAAATAAACACTGCAAGTGCAATAATTGTACTTGGTCGAGTTTTTATCTTCCCTGAAAATGCGTATTCACTATCTGGTGAATTATATTTTGCTGATATATTGACTTTTTTTATTGACACTGTGAGAAAACTTGTTATTACACCAAGTGCGCCATAAATTGCTCCATTCATCTTTCCATAAGACATTGCACATTCATATGCATCCTCATCAGCAACAGCAATATCAATTTTTAAGTCTGTTACTCTGATTGCTTTGATAAGCTTTTTAACCGCCTTTTTTCCAAGTGGGATATATGGCTTTATATCCTCCCACTTATCCTTTAAGTCATCAAGCTTTTCAAAAAGTTTGTTTTTCTCACTTTCTTCTTCATTGCCATCGTTGAACGGAAAATTTTCCGCCTTATGTTGATGTTTATCATCAGACTTATCTTTTGGTTCATTATCAGGAACATTATCCTCAGAGTCAATCTTTTCTTTCGTTTCGTGAATTGGTTGATTAATGCTATCAGTAACAGACTTGCTTTGTTGCTGTTTCTTTTTCTTAAGCTTTTCATATTTTGCTTTTTCTTTAGCAAGCTTTTTCTGAAGCTTTTTCTTTTTTCTCTTATTTTTTCTTATTTGTCTTTTTTTATTCTTCTTTTTTTCTTTAAAAGGATAAATAGTAAAAAAAAGATACTTAGCTTTTGCCGTAAACTTATTATCTGAATAATCAACTGATAACACAACAGAAAAATGCAGGAGTATGAATATCAATAAAATTACTGATAGAATTATATACAAAGCTATCATAACATCCTCCAAAAATTAAACTGTTGCTAGTTCGTCCTCTTCATCTATATCATTAAAGCTTACCTGGTCATTATGATTCGGTAATGGCGGAAGTTCATCAAGTGATGATAACTTAAAACAACGAAGGAAAGTATTTGTTGTTCTGTATGCTATAGGTCGGCCAGGGACATCAAGGCGTCCTGATTCTTCAAGTAAATCTTTTTCAGCAAGAGAATTCACTACATATGTGCTGTCTACTCCCCTGACGTGTTCAACAAAGGCCTTTGTAACAGGCTGATTATATGCAACTATCGTTAAAACCTCCATTGCAGCAGGTGAAAGAGTAGCGTTCTTCTTGCTTTCAATTGCTGCTTTTATTGGTCCAGCGAACTCAAGTCTTGTTGTGAGCTGATAACAGTCAGCAAGCTTTATTACTCTTAAAGCACTCTGACAGTTCTCATATCTGTCCTCAAGAAGCTGAATCATTTTGGGAAGTGATTCAAGTTCAATGCCACTTGTAGATGAAAGCTTGTCCCCGCTTATAGGATCACCGCAGGCAAACAGTATAGCTTCAAGTGTTGAGATTTTTTCATCTATGTTCATATTAGTCTTACCTTTCAAGTCTGATTAAGTTTTTGAAACAATACGTCTGTTAAAGCTTATCTCGGTATTATCATCATTAAGGATAACACGTCCTGATTTTGTGAGTTCAAGTACAGCTAAAAAAGTCGCAACACGTTCTGACCTGTCATACATTCCTTCATAAAGCATGTCAATTGAAAAAACTTCACCGTTATAAAGCTTTTTAAGTACATAAATAATTTTTGATGTTACAGAAACAATACGCTTTGAAACAATCGAAGTAAATACAGATGCTTCAACCGGTTTGTTGTTCTTTTCTTTGGTTACAACAAGACTATAAGCAATAAGCAGATCTTCAGGCTCGTGTATAACAGCATAGGTTTTGTCAATTTCAATTTCAAGCTGATTACGGACAAATATTCCCCCACCAATATAAGAAAGAAAAAGACGCTGTGCAGCTTTTTTGCAGAGAGAATATTCAATTAGCCTTCCCTCAAGTTCTTTTTTAAGCTCAGTAGCTTCCTCATGTTGAGGAAGGAGTGATACTGTCTTTATATATACGAGTCTTGCTGCCATTTCAAGAAATTCACCGGCATACTCCATATCCTGCTCGGAAATTTCGTCAATATAATCAAGATACTGAACAAGAAGCAATGAAATTTCAATATTAGCAATATCAAGCTTATGCTTTGATATAAGATATAATAAAAGGTCAAGTGGGCCTTCAAAAGTATCAAGCTTATATGAAACTGTACTCATTATTTCATCACCGCTTTGAAAATAATGTCTACATAGCCTGTCAGGAACTTTAGGGCACTATATAACGCATCAATTAAAAACATAAATGGTCTATCAAGAATACGAGAGAACATCAAGATTATAACACCAATAAAAATATACTGCTCATACTGCATTATTTTAAAATATGTTTTTGTTGGTAAAAATAATGTTGCTATTCTGGAACCATCAAGTGGTGGAATAGGCAATAAATTAAATATACCTAACCCAATATTCAACATAATTATATATGACAGGATTTCATTTAGAACTCCTGTATCGAAATTGTTCATTAAGCCAAGATAAAAAACAACTTTTGTTATTATTAATACTATATATGCCAATAAAACATTTGAAACAGGTCCAGCTAATGAAGATATAGCCATACCAGCTTTTTTATTTTTAAAATTTCTTGGATTTATGGATACAGGCTTCGCCCAACCAAATCCAACAACAATCATTGCTATAGAGCCAAATAAGTCAAGGTGCTTCATAGGATTAAGAGTGATTCTCCCCTGATTTCTTGCTGTATTATCACCGAGCTTTGAAGCAACCCAAGCATGAGCACATTCATGAACTGGTAAAGCCGTAAATAATACAAGTGCTTTTATTAATAAACTTATTGGACTTAGGTTATTCTGAATATAACCTATTGGATTAAAACCGTTTAACATATTAACCTCACTAACATAAAATACTATTTTACCCCATTATAAATACATATTCAGTATAATATATTTTTTGGTAAAATTCAAGTATATTACTCTTATAATTGGCTAAAATACAGTGATGAAAACTTTTTTTCAAGATTTTTTTCAAAACACTTGATTTTTTTTATATTATCTGCTAAGATATTAATGTTGACTTTATGAACAAGAGAAAAGGAGGTGCAACCTCATGGCAAAATGTGATATTTGCGGGAAGGGTGTAACTTTCGGAATAAAGGTGTCTCACTCACACAGACGTTCAAACAGAACCTGGAAACCAAATGTAAGACGTGTAAAAGCTATCGTTGATGGTACTCCAAAGCACGTTTATGTATGCACAAGATGTATGCGTTCAAATAAGGTAACTAGAGCTGTTTAGAAGTGTTACTATATTTCGAAAACAAGGGATGCGTATGCGTCCTTTTTTTTTATTTTTTTACATATATTGACTCTAATCATTTCATATACTATAATGATATTATTAGTAATAAATATACGGAGGTTTTGAGATGAGTTACGACGAAAATGAATTAAATGGCAATATCCAAAACAATGAGCAAAACCAGTCGCAGCAGAATACATACTATCAGGATAACAATCAACAGAATCCATATGCACAAACTCCACCACAGCAGAGTCCATATGCGCAGACACCGCCACAGCAGAGTCCATATGCGCAGACACCGCCACAGCAGAACCCTTATCAGCAGATGCCACCACAGCAGGCTCCATATCAACAATCCCCTTATCAGCAGCCACAATACCAGCAGTCTCAGTATCAGCAGCAATATTATAATCCATATTATCAGCAGACACCCGTTCCGGCAAAGCATCCTAAGAACGGATTCTGTATTGCTTCATTAGTTTTAGGAATTATATCTATCTGTATCTTCTGTGATTTTCGTTTTAGCATTCCATTGGCTGTGCTGTCTCTTATCTTTGGTATTATAGCTAGCAAAGCTCAGAAAGACGGCAAGGCAACAGCAGGAATAATTTTAAGTATTGTTTCATTATCTCTTTGTATTTTATTTTGGGCATTTATAATTTTTGTTTATGCAAATGATGGTTCCTCTAACTTTAATGATTATCTATACTATTAATCACGTGTTTTGTGAAAAATTTGAAATCTTTGATTAATTATTTTAATATCTCTGATTTACTTTAGAAAATTAAAAATACACACTCGAGTGTGTATTTTTTTTAAGGAGAATTATGAAAAGAACAACAAAAATAATTATGCTTGATTTAATAATGCTTGTAGCATCCGGGTTATTCTTGTTTATATCTATAAGTTTTAAATTGCCACCTTGCTATATAAAGGCATTGACTGGTTTAGATTGTCCTGCCTGTGGTGGAACAAGAATGGTAATAAACATAGTTAAACTGAACTTTATCGAAGCATTTCATTATAATCCTTTTATGTTTCTTGCATCCATTTATGGGGTATTATTCTTTCTTCTCCTGAACATTTCTATTATAAATAAAAAAGCAATACAGATTATAAAAAAGCTGTATTGCCTTAAAATGTGTTATATTTGGTGCATTGGATTAATTATTTTTACTATTGTGAGAAATTTAAAATTTCTTTAATTTACTGAAATCAAGCTGTTGTGTAAAAGGATCGTAAAGCGGTCCTTTTATTTTTTTATCATAAATAAGATACTGGCTATTGTAGAACATTGGTACATAAAAATAATTCTCGATAAGATAGCGTTCAGCTTTTGAATAAATATCAACGCATTCAGACAAATTATTTTTTGTATTCTTTGAGCTTAAAATGCTGTCATAGTTATTATCTGAAAAAGAATATATATTATTTTGGTCCCCAGTCCTGAAGGTTGAAAGAAAGTCTTCTGGGCTGTTGGTTTTTGCACTTAATTCGCAATAAGCCATGTAATAATTACCTGATTTTATTCGGTTATTATATTCGTCATCATCAAGGACCTCTACAGAACAGAAAAAGTCAAGTGTATCCTCCCACTGTTTTATGTAGATGTCAAGATATTCAGTATTTGTGCAGCTCTTTGGAACGATAATTGTAGAACTGTTTAAGAGGTTTTTCTCTGCCTTTGTTAGTGAACTTGTCCACATATACTGTGCAAGAGAAACATTGTATAATGAGGCTGCTGGCTCAGATGACAGCTCACGAAAACTTTTATTAAGAATTGTTACACTGTGTGGAATAAGTCCGTATGCTGCTTCAACTCCGTTTTTAAACTCAGATTTTGAAGTTTTTCTATTAATAGCAAGAGAAAGGGCTTTTCTGACCCCCTGATTTTTCATAATAGGGTTTTTAAGATTAAAAATCAAGCCACCTGATTTATATGTGTATTTTTCTACTGTATTATCATTATTAAAAAGTGATTTGTTCGCTCCGTCATCAATAATAAAATCATATTTGCCTTTTTTAAAGCCTTCAAGTCTATCATTTTCATCTTTGACGACAAAGAAATTCAATCCAGACGGATAAACTTTTGATATTGTATTATAATCAGGACTTTTCCTCAAGATAAGGTAATTATCCTTGCCATAAGGATCATAAACCCACTTAAACATAAAGAAAGGTCCATTGGCTATAATACTATCTGTTTCAAGACCATACTTGCCTTTCGTTTGATAAAAGAATTGTTCATTACAAGGCATAGATGAGCTTTCAGCAAGAAGACTGAAAAATTCGGAATCAGGGTGTTCCAGCTCTATTGTCAAGGTATAATCATCTTCTGCAACGACACAGAGATTATCAACAGATAGTTCACCTTTATTAATTTTTTCTGCGTTTTTTATAGCATAATACTTTTTTGCATATGGTGAATATGTGTTCGGATCTACAAGTCGCCTGAAAGCAAATACAAAATCTTTTGCTGTCAGGTTAAATCTTGTGTCATTTGTACCCTTCCAGTAATAATTCTTTTTAAGATTAAATTTAATTTTAAGGCCATTTTCTGAAATAGAATATGATTCGGCAACACCATTTTCAAGCTTGCCGTCCTTTGCTTTCCTTATTAATCCCTCATAGAGATTTTCTATAACCATAAGTGAAGATGAATCGGTAGCAAGCTGAGGGTCAAGATTCTTCGGATCAGAAGGTAGAGCATATTTAAACAGAACATTTGATCCATCACTTTTTGAGCAGGATGTCAATGCAAAGATTACACATAAAACCATAAAAACTGCTATAATTCGTTTTAATTTCATAACATCCCTCCCAAAAGTCAATATATATAATTTTATCATTATTATATATCATTTACAAGGGTTTATGAT
>OCTV010000153.1_pt1 | contig 27173 bp, 26 predicted proteins | sample 1539101 | NCBI WGS metagenome assembly OCTV01 (sample SAMEA3991422, study PRJEB22521) | metagenome | biome: anthropogenic terrestrial biome; feature: sewage plant; material: sludge | place: Sweden | collected 2012-09-26 | reverse complement strand
AAACAATCTTAAGCAATCATCAAAATGTTAAAACCCCAAGATTATAAACTGAGCCAGTTTCACTCAAGAAACAAGAGCAGTTTATTCTATACAAAAAAAGGATTTCCAATTATTGGAAATCCTTCTCTTTTGAATCTTTGTGACTCCGTAGGGATTCAAACCCTAAACCTGCTGATCCGTAGTCAGCTACTCTATTCAGTTGAGCTACGGAGCCTCATTTCTTGATTGCGAGTGCAAAGGTACGGGTTTTATTTTATATTGCCAAATTTTTCTATTGATTTTTTTAAAATAATCATATAATAATCAGGATGCTTATGAACACATAAAATAGAAGATGCCTTCAATCGCTTTATAATTATCTGATTTACAGATAATAGGATTGAAGGCATCTTTTGAAATCCGTTATCGGTTTATTTGATCATATCTACCGATCGTTTAAGGAATTGGTCTAGTGCCGCGCCCTTCAGCATACCATTTTGCAGTAAAGCCAGGTCGATCAGTTGATGAACAATGTTATTGCCCTTCGCATATTCGGCTATGATACCGTCCTTCTTGGTCTTCTCGTCGTTGATAGACTTCTCTGTATTCTTCAAGTCGTCTTTTTCTTCCTGTGTAATCTCTTCAGGTTTCTTCTTGTCTTGTGACTGACGGATGGCAGCCAATCTGGCTTCCTGTCCTTTTATCTCACTCATAATCGGTTTCAGAGCCTCATCAGTGTTGGTTGTCGTATCATTCAGTACATTCTTGACAAGAGGGTGGTCGCTGTTCAATACAAGAGAGTAGGAATCTGGCATCTGAGCGTAGAAACTCATTCCAGCCTGGAAACGACTCATGTCTTTCATACGGCGCATATACTCGTTCTGTGTGATGATGACCGGTTGAGCCTGTTCACCAAGCGCCTGTACCTCCACATTAAATTCGATTTTGTCAAGTTTTGGCAACTGTGAACGGAATACGGATGACAAATTGTCACTCTTGTCGCTGTCCAGTTCCGACTTCTTGATATCTTCTTTGACTATAATACGGTCGATAATATCCGAATCCACACGTGTGAAACGGCTCTTCTCGAATTTCTGCTCCAGCATTGAAACGACAGGCGTATCCAGTTGACCGTCCATCAGCAACACACTATATCCTTTGGCTTTGGCTGCTTCGATATAGGTATATTGTTCTTCCATATTGTTGGCATACAGATAAATCAGATTGCCGTCCTTGTCTGTCTGGTTGTCCTTAATCAGTTGCTTGTACTCATCGAATGTAAAGTATTTCTTTTCAGTGTCTTTGAGCAATGAGAAATCTTTAGCCTTATCGTAGAAAGTCTCTTCAGAGAGCATACCGTAATTGATGAATATCTTCAGGTCGTCCCATTTCTCCTCGAATCCCTTGCGGTCTTCTTTGAACAGACTCTGCAGACGGTCTGACACTTTCTTGGTGATATATGTTGATATCTTCTTCACATTGGCATCGCTCTGCAGATAACTGCGGCTTACATTCAGAGGAATATCCGGTGAATCGATGACACCATGAAGTAGTGTAAGGAATTCGGGTACGATACCTTCTACCTGATCGGTAACGAACACCTGATTACAATACAGTTGAATCTTATTACGTTGCAGTTCTATATTCGACTTGATGCGTGGGAAGTAGAGTATACCGGTCAGATTGAACGGATAGTCGACATTGAGGTGAATCCAGAACAGAGGTTCGTCCTGCATAGGGTAGAGAGTTTGATAGAATTTCTTATAATCCTCATCCTTCAGTGTGCTAGGAGTCTTTGTCCACAAAGGTTCCACATTATTAATAATGTTATCTTCGTCTGTTTCCTGTTGTTTACCGTCTTTCCATTCCGTCTTTTTTCCGCAGATGATAGGAACCGGCATAAACTTGCAATACTTGTTGAGCAAGCCTTCAATCTTGTTCTTGTCAAGGAATTCCTTGCAGTCGTCATCTATATATAATATAATGTCAGAACCGCGGCCTTCTTTCTTCGTGTCTTCTATTTCGAATGCAGGTGAACCGTCGCAGCTCCATTTTACGGCCTTGGCATCATCTTGATAACTCTTGGTGACGATTTCCACTTTCTTGGAAACCATGAAGGCAGAATAGAAACCGAGTCCGAAATGACCGATAATGGCATTGGCGTTATCCTTGTATTTGTCCAGGAAGTCGCTGACACCGGAGAAAGCAATCTGGTTGATATACTTATCAATCTCTTCTTCGGTCATACCGATACCGTTATCACTGATGGTGATTGTACCTTTCTTTTCGTTGACGGATACACTGACTTTCAGTTCACCCAACTCACCTTTGAAATCACCCTTCTCAGCCAACGTCTTGATTTTCTGTGTAGCGTCCACAGCATTAGAAACCATTTCACGCAAGAAAATCTCATGATCTGAGTATAAGAACTTTTTTATTACGGGGAAAATGTTCTCGGTCGTAACCCCGATATTACCTTTTTGCATCATATATATTATTAAATTTGATCAAACATCAAACTTATAAATACAAATAGTGTGCCAACATTATCGGTGGGTTGGTGGAAAAAATGGCGATGGTATTTTATGTTATGTTACAAATGTTATCAATTATGTATCATTTTTAATCATAAGCCCCTTTTTTAGACAAATCGAGTTGCATCATTTATTTTTTAATATTATCTTTGCACTACTAAAAAGCACAATTTCAAACATGAACGAACGCGAAACAAAATTTAAAATCATAGACAATTACTATAAGTCTCATTACGAAGAACTGCGGTCATTCGTTTGCAAACGGATAGGAGATATATATGAATCTGAAGATATAGTTCAAAATGTATTTTTGCGACTTCTTTCTTCTGACAAAATGTTATCGACCGTAACGTTGCCTTGTCTTATTTATACCACGGCCCGAAATCTGATATATGATTATTGGCGCCATCATAGTTCTGTAGATGAATACGAACATTATTATAAAGCAGTTTCTTCCGACGGTGAAGACAGTGTCTCGTCTGTTATGTCTGTAACTGAAATAACAGATATATTAGAAAAGGGTATAGCCAGACTGACAGACAAGCAACGTAATATATATAGGTTGAGCATCTTCGATGATCTGAAAGTCTCGGAAATCTCCTATACATTAGGAGTTAATTATAAATATGTGGAGAATAATCTAGGTGTAGCCCGCAAAGAAATACGGCAATATGTAAATCGCATGTTGGCCTGATGATAATAAGTTAATTTTTAGATTTAGGTTCAATAGGTGATTTTTTAGGGAAAAAGAACCCCGGCTGGATAGTGATATCTTATGCCGGGGTATTTTTTTTGAGAATTTTTTCAGAGAAAAGTTTGTATAATCAAAATTAATCCATTACCTTTGCACTCGCATTTGAGAAAAGTGTTCGGTTAACGCCAAATGGAAGTTTGGGTGAGTGGCTGAAACCAGCAGTTTGCTAAACTGCCGTGCGTGTAAACGTACCGGGGGTTCGAATCCCCCAGCTTCCGCACACTTTTGCAACTAGCCACGGTGGGTTCATCTAATGGTTAGGATACAAGATTCTCAATCTTGGCATACGAGTTCGATTCTCGTACCCACTACCCAAAAAGAGCAGCTATATAATAGCTGCTCTTTTTGGTTTATATCACCTTATTTCTTAATAGGTATGTTCTTTAATATATCCAGTAGATGATCCCAGACCATCTGAACTGTCGGTATCAACAGTCTTTCGTCGGGTGAATGTACACCACGGAGGGTAGGGCCGAAGGATACCATGTCGAGGTTAGGATAACGTTCCGAGAATAATCCGCATTCCAGACCGGCATGTATTCCGATTACTTTTGGTGACTTCTTAAACAGTTTTTCGTAAGAGTCAATAACAATCTTGGTCAGTTTACTGTTAGGATTCATCTTCCATGCGGGATAAGAGTCGATATGTTCCACCTTCGCCCCGGCCAACTCGAATACACTGGCGATGGTATTCGCCATATTTTCCAAGTTGCTCATCACATTACTGCGTTGGCTTGTAACGACAGTAATACCCTTGTCATCTGTTACGACACTGGCCACATTGCTCGATGTTTCGACCAACCAGTCTATCTCTTTATCCTGACACATCGTCAATATACCGTTATGGATACCTTGAAGTGACATGACGACATGATTCGTGTCGCTGGCAGTAAATACCGGTTCTGGTGATTCACTTTCCATTTTGAATTGCATATTCGTATCGGTCACATGGAATTCTTCTTCTACATGGGTAACAAAGATGTTCCAGTCAACCCTGACATCCTCTTTTTTATCAAAGGGAACAGCAAATACTGCATAACCGTCACGAGGGATGGCGTTGTGCATTTTCCCCGAATTAAACTGAGCCAGACGAATCGAATATTTCTTCCCGGTGTTATACAGGAAACGGGCAAGAATCTTGATGGCATTCGCACGCTTCTTGTTAATATCATCACCCGAATGTCCGCCAGTAAGTCCTTTTACTGATATACGAACGAAGAACAAATCGTCTGTCGGCGCGCTCTTACTGATTTCAAAATGAGCGCGGGTGCTGATGCCACCTGCGCAACTGATGAATATCTGGCCCTCGTCTTCGCTGTCCAGATTGATAAGCAGATTGCCGGTCATAAAGTCAGCCTTCATGCCATGAGCACCTGTAAGACCAGTTTCTTCATCACGGGTAAACACGCACTCTATGGGACCATGCTCTATATCATCCGATGCGAGTACTGCCAACTGCATAGCATCGCCTATACCGTCGTCGGCTCCAAGGGTAGTGCCCTTAGCCTTCAACCATTCACCATCGACATAAGTCTGAATGGCATCTTTGTTAAAATCGAAATCCACGTCCACCAGTTTGTCACAGACCATATCCATGTGACTTTGTAATATAACAGTCTCACGATTTTCAAATCCTTTGGTAGCCGGTTTACGGATAAGGACATTGCCCACCTCGTCAACTTTTGTTTCCAAATGATGACTTTCTCCCCATTTTTTAAGATAGTCGATCATTTGTTCCTCGTGTTTGGAAGGACGAGGTACTTCATTAATCTTTGCGAATTGTTCAAACACACATCGCGGTTGTAATTCTTCTTTTCTCATTAAAAAATATTTGTTAAATCATTAATTGACTTTAAATTAGTTGGACGAAAGTCAAGAAACTTCTATTTTTATTTTGTATTTATCTTGATTTGCACTAACTTTGCCGTCTGAAAGTACAAAATTACGAATAAATGACAGAAACATTGCTATTAAGCGTGTTAATAATTGCTATAAGTATAGCATTATTATGCATAAAGGTCATATTAATAAAAGGTGGAAAGTTCTCATCCCAGCATGTGAAAGATAATCCCGGACTCAGAAAGAAGGGTATTCATTGTGTACTGGACCAGGACCGTGAAGCGCGTACTACGAAAACTTGTGTAAAAGAAAGAATATAAATAATTAAATCATATAGAAATGAATAAGAAAAACATTATGGGCACATTGCTTATCGCAGCTGTAGCCTCGTTGACGATGACATCGTGCAACAAATCAAATCCTCAGATGGACGAAAAACCACAAACCGGTGTGTCATCTGCTAATATGAAAATCGCTTATGTAGAGGTAGATTCTCTCATGAGTCAATATAAATTCTGTAAAGACTATACGCTGATACTTCAGAAGAAAGGTCAGAATATACAGGCTACACTTGCCCAGAAGGGTCAGGCTCTTCAGGCTGCAGCTGCCAATTTCCAGCAGAAAGCACAGGCTAACGCTTATACACGTGAACAGGCTCAGGCTATTCAGGCCAACCTGCAGCGCCAGCAACAGGATCTACAGACTCTGCAACAGCGTCTTTCAAGTGAATTTGATGCTGAACAGGCAAAATACAACAATGCGCTCCGTGATAGTCTGCAGCATTTCCTAAAAGCATATAATAAGGATAAGAAGTATGCTCTTATACTGAGTAAGGCAGGTGACAACTTGCTCTATGCAGATAAGTCTTTCGATATCACTACCGATGTGGTTAACGGTCTGAACAAGGCATATAAACCAATCGCTGACATGTCGAAGGCAAAACAAACAAAATAACAGTAAACATTAAATAATAATTTCGCCTTCTTTTTGATTGTAAAAAGAAGGCGTTTTTTATATGAACAGGAAAGACAGATACAGATATATACTGGATTATTTCCGGAATAAGATGCCGGTCGTAACCACCGAACTTGAGTTTGGCAGCGTTTTTCAGTTGTTGGTCGCCACATTACTGAGTGCCCAGTGTACAGATAAACGGATTAATATGATCACTCCCGAACTGTTTCGCCTCTATCCTGATGCCAAGTCAATGGCTGATGCGGAAATAGACGAGATATACGAATATGTAAAAAGTGTATCATATCCGAATGCTAAAGCTAAGCATCTGGTAGAGATGTCGAGGATGCTCGTTGATGAATTCGGCGGTATCGTGCCCGACAATATCGATGATCTGATCAAACTGCCTGGTGTCGGCAGAAAGACGGCGAATGTGATTCAGGCCGTCGCTTATGGCAAGTCGACCATGGCTGTGGACACACATGTATATAGAGTAAGTCATCGGATGGGGCTGGTTGGCAAGGATGCCAATACGCCTTATAAAGTGGAACAGGAACTGATGGTCAATATCCCGGAGGATGATGTTCCGAATGCCCACCACTGGTTACTTCTTCATGGCAGATATGTCTGTACCAGCAGAACTCCACATTGTTCAAAATGTGAGTTTAATGATATTTGTCCCAAATTGATAGATGGTTCTAAACTAGAATAAAACGGTATGGATGCAAAAAGAATAATCCAATTTCTAAAAGACGTGTCTGCTAATAACAACAGACAATGGTTTCTGGAACATAAAGCGGAATATCTTGAAGTGAGAAAAAACTTCGAAGATGGCATAGCCCAGGCTATATTGAGAATCTCGGAATTTGATCCGTCTGTCAAACATGTCCTGCCCAAGGATGCAACTTACAGATTCAACCGCGATACCCGGTTCTCTCCGGATAAGTCTCCCTACAAGAATCATCTGGGCGCCTATATCAACGCCCGCGGAAAGAAGGCTCTCAGAGGTGGATATTATATACACATCGAACCGGACAAATGTTTGTTGGCAGTAGGTAATTACTGGTTGCCGACGAATATACTTACCGCATGTCGAAATGAGATGATGAGTAATGAAGAAGAATGGCTGAAATGTGTGCAGAACGAGAAGTTCCTGAAATACTTCGGCAGTCCGGTCGACCAGGAGTGGGGCTCTCCTAAGGGATTCGGGATAGAACATCTGAAGACATGTCCGTCAGGATTTCCCAAAGATTACAAATACATTGAATATTTGAGAATGAAAGATTACTGTTGTTGGAAGTCGGTGCCCAACACCTTTTATGATGGCGACAGATGGCTTGACGAAATGGTGAAAATATTCAAGGTGGCGAAACCGATGATGGATTTCATGAATAATGTCATAGATGACTACGAATAGTCATCTATGATCATATTATACATATTTTTTGATTAGATTGGTGAATACTTCACCGTACTTTTTCTTCTTAAATTCTCCTATACCCGATATCATACCAAAGGTCTCTATCGTTACCGGTCTGATGGTAGCCAGTGCATGCAACACTTTGTCCGTTAGAATAATGTAGGGCGGAAATCCTTGTTCGTCGGCAAGTTTTTTACGTAGAGCACGTAGAGATTCGAACAGTTTGGCATCTTCTGTCCCGTCATCATTAGATATACCAGGTATTCTGATCGACGGTATTTCAAGATGAAGTCTGGTCTTCTTCTTTTGTACCGGTTGTTTGACACTGCGGTCGATGACGGCAAGTTGCGTTTCATTATTTCCTTTTAATATATCCCAGCCGCTTGATGTGATCTTGATATGGTTGGATTCGTTATAGGCAATCTCAATGAATCCCATCTGGAGCATTTGTAATATATAGTCCTGCCAGTCGTTAGACGAGATATCCTTTCCTACGCCGTAGGTCTTCAACTGGTTATAAGCGTTGTGGATTACCTGGGTTGAATTGATTCCCCTTAATATTTCAATAGCCGTTGACACCCTTATCTTCTCATCGGTACGGGCTACGGCACTGAGCGCTTTCTGTACAATCACTGTTCCGTCAAACTTCTGTGGGGGATTCTCGCATACATCACAGTTACCGCAATCTTCGTCCGTCTGTTCGCCGAAGTAATTCAATAGGATTCTTCTCCTGCATACACTCGATTCAGCATATTCGCGCATACGGCGCAGTTTATCCATATTGATCTGCTGTTGACCGCTTTCGCGGGCAAACTGTTGCAGTTGAATAATATCCGCAAGTGAATAGAACAAAACCGTATCGGCAGGTGCACCGTCACGACCGGCCCTTCCTATTTCCTGATAGAAATTCTCTATACTTTTAGGCATATTATAATGTATAATCCAACGGACATTACTTTTGTCTATCCCCATGCCGAATGCGATGGTGGCACATATTATCTGCACCTGGTCATTCTTGAACGCCTCCTGTGTCTTGTCCCGGTCCGAAGGAGAAAGACCGGCATGATATATCGCCGCATTGAATCCATGCGAAATCAGTTCTCTGGCAACAGATTCCGTATTCTTTCGGCTCAAGCAATAGATAATCCCAGGTTCATCCCGGTGATTATTAATGAAATTGTATATAAAATGCAGCTTTTCGGATTTTTTAAACTCACGTTTGACAGACAGACTGATATTAGGTCTGTCAAAAGAAGATATATAGATATGAGGATCGGTCAGGTTCAGTTGATTGACGATATCCTCCCTCGTTATTTTATCAGCTGTAGCCGTGAGAGCCAATATGGGAACATCCGGGAATTCCTGATGCAGTATACCCAACTGGGCATATTCCGGACGGAAATCGTGTCCCCACTGACTGATACAGTGAGCCTCGTCTATCGCAAACAGTGAGATTTTGATATTCTTGAGCAGATAAGGTATTTCGGCAATCAGTTTTTCAGGCGACATATAAAGCAGTTTCAGTGCGCCCGAATAACTTTTTCTCCTTATTAATGTGTCCGTATTAATGTCATTGTTTGAATTTAATGCTTCAGCATCAATACCATTGGCCCTCAGTGTTTCCACCTGGTCCTTCATCAGACTGATAAGAGGTGATACTACTATGGCTGTTCCCTGCATGGCGATGGCAGGAATCTGGTAACAGATACTCTTGCCGCCACCGGTAGGCATCAGCGCCATACAATCATGTCCGCCGATTACATCTGTAATAATTTCTTGCTGTTTTGGTCTGAAAGAATCATAACCATAATATTGTTTTAATATCTCAATTATTTCCATACACTTCTGAATAGTTTGCAAAGTTAGTTTATTTTTACTAAAAAATGAGTCGGAACCTTGATAATTAATAATAAAATTTATATATTTGCACCTCGAATAAAAACAATTAATAAAATTCAGGTATGGCAAAGTATAACATTACAGAAAAAAAGGAAAAAGACGCCAAGTATCGCGGTCTTGTAAGACCGAGTTTAATGGATGAACTAAAAGAGAAAATTTTGAATATCATCTTGATTCAGAAGAAATACAAGGATAAAGACTATTCAGCCAAAACATTAGCAGAGGACTTAGGTACAAACACGAGGTATATTTCAGCTGTAGTTAATGTAAAATTCCACATGAATTACACTTCGTTTGTGAATAAATTCCGTATTGAAGAGGCTATGTCTATTCTCGTTGACAAGAGATATGCAGATTTAAGTATGGAAGATGTCAGTGATATGGTAGGTTTCGCTAACCGCCAGTCATTCTATGCATCTTTCTACAAACTCAAAGGTATCACCCCTCGCGAGTACAGATTAAAGTATCAGGCACAGCATCCTAAAGAACTGAAGAAGGTTCGTGCAGCAAAGAAAGCAAAAGAATAATACTTTATGCAGTCAAACGAATTCAACTATTCGGATGTACGTTTTGCAGATTTACAAATGCTCAGGTATCGTCTGAATGGTTTTGAAACACTTACCCTCAAACAGAAAAAATTAGTTTATTATCTCTCGGAAGCCACGTTGTGGGGAAGGGATATAACATTCGACCAATTTGGCAAATACAACCTCCGCATCCGCAAGATGTTGGAGGTTCTGTTTGTTGAATATCAAGGTAACCGGAACAGTGATGATTTTCATCATCTGGAAACGTATCTGAAAAGGATATGGTTTTCCAATGGCATTTATCATCATTATGGCTGTGAAAAATTCGAACCTCTGTTTTCAAAAGAATATCTACGTCAACTGATAGACGGTGTAGATCCTGCACATTTACCATTAAACGACGGACAGTCGGTTGATGACTTTTGTGAAGAGATTTTCCCGGTCATCTTCGATCCCACCATATTATATAAGAGGGTGAATAAGACGGACGGTGTGGACATTGTTGCGACATCGGCCTGCAATTTTTATGATCATGTCACACAAAAGGAAGCGGAACAGTTTTATGCTGAGAAGAAGCGTAACGGTGGTTCGCAAGCTCCTTCTTACGGTCTGAATTCCCGTCTGTCCAAGAGGGACGGAAAAATTGTGGAAGAAGTTTGGAAAGAGAATGGCATGTATGGAAACACGATCAGCAAGATTATCTATTGGTTGGAAAAAGCGCTGACGGTAACGGAAAATGAACAACAGGGGAGAATAATCTCGTTATTGATAAGTTATTATAAATCAGGTAATCTGGAAGATTTCGATAAATATTCCATTGAATGGGTGAAGAGTCTTGACGGATGTGTCGATTTTATCAACGGTTTCATAGAAGTATATGGAGATCCTCTCGGTCTGAAAGGTTCATGGGAAGGTATTGTCGAGATCATAGATGCCGAAGCCACCAAACGAACGAATACAATCAGCAGTAACGCGCAATGGTTTGAAGACCATTCACCTGTCGATGACAGGTTTAAGAAACAACAGGTCAAGGGCGTTTCCGCCAATGTTATTTCCGCTGCCATGCTGGGCGGTGATGAATATCCTTCGACGGCTATCGGCATCAATCTGCCCAATGCCGACTGGATCAGGGCTGAGTATGGCAGTAAAAGTGTAACGATCAACAATCTTACGGAGGCTTACAACAAGGCAGCCAAAGGTAACGGATTCGATGATGAGTTTGTCGTAGATACCGATACCATAGAGATGATTCGAAAATATGGTGATGTATGTGATGAGTTGCATACCGACCTTCACGAATGTCTGGGGCACGGCAGCGGTCAACTGTTGCCTGGTGTCGATCCGGATGCTTTGAAATCTTATGGCAATACGATTGAAGAGGCGAGGGCAGACCTGTTCGGGTTATATTATATAGCCGACGACAAGTTGGTCGAACTGGGTCTCGTACCTGACAAGGAAGCCTACAAATCGAATTATTACACATATATCATGAACGGTCTGATGACACAACTCACTCGTATCAAACCGGGCAACAAGATCGAAGAAGCCCACATGAGAAACCGTGCACTTATCTCACACTGGTGTTATGAACAGGGTCGTACGGATAATGTGATTGAGATGATCAGGCGCAACGGTAAAACGTATGTCGTGATTAACGATTACGGCAAGTTGCGTCAACTTTTTGCTACATTGCTTGCAGAGATACAACGTATCAAGAGTACAGGCGACTACCATGCAGCCCGTGAGATGGTGGAAAAATATGCTGTCAATGTAGACAGTCTGTTGCATCAGGAGATACTCGAAAGATATCGAAAGTTGGATCTGGCACCATACAAAGGTTTTATCAACCCCGTCATGATACCCGTCACCGACCGTGAGGGACAAATAACGGATGTCAGGATCGATTATACCGAATCGTATGAACATCAGATGCTCAGATACAGCAGAGACTATTCATTATTCTAATAAGATTGAGATATGAATGAAGAAACACATCAACGGTTGATGTCCATCAAACAGAGTTTCCGTCTGAGAATGAACGGAGTTGCAGCCCAGTCTATGAAAGACAAGGGACTGGAATACAAAATCAACTGGGGCGTCCCATTATCCGAACTGAAAGCACAGGCCAAAGACCTGGGCAAGGACTACGAACTGGCGATAGAATTGTGGAAAGAGGATATACGCGAATGCAAGATACTGGCGACGATGACGATGCCTGTAGACAGAATGCTTCCCGATCTGACAGAGTTGTGGATGGAACAGACACCATCTCAGGAAATAGCGGAGATAGCAGCCATGAGTCTTTACCAGTATTTAAGTTATGCGCCCGTACTTGCTTTCAAATGGATCGCAACCGACAAACTGTTATATCAGATATGCGGTTACAGTATCCTGTCGCGACTGTTTATGAACGGCGAGGAGATGAACGACAGAGGCATCAACGAATTTCTGGACGAAGTGCGCAGCGCCCTTCTCAGTGACAATATCTCATTGAAGAAATCAGCCGCTACATGTCTGCGCCGTTTTGCAGAAATAAACGATGAATATGCACTCGTAGCCCGAAATGCGACGAAAAGTCTTAATTTGGAACTTTTTTAGTGTGTATATAAAGTATTCTAAATAAAAAGTTGTAATTTTGTACGGTTTTATAATTTAAAAGCCAGATGGAAGAAAGTACGAAAACGGCAGTCATGAATATTCTTAATCAGTATCTTGAGACGAACCACCGTCGAAAGACATCTGAAAGAAATACCATATTGAATGCGGTTTATAGTATATCTAACAGTTTTTCCATTGATGAATTGAATAATTATCTTGAAAAGGAGTGCAAATTCTTCGTGAGTCAGGCCACGTTGTATAACACGCTGCATTTGTTGGTCGAGATACATCTTGTGGTGCGTATCAATACGAACGAAGGTACGAGATACGAAGCATGCTATAGTACAAAAGGCCATTGCCGCAAAATATGTACAATATGCGGGACCGTAAAAGAATTTAAGTCCAAAGAGATAGAAAAAGCCGTGACCGGAACCCATTTCAAGAGATTCCATAAAGACGGCTATTCATTGTACATCTATGGTATATGCACATCCTGTCAGGCTAAGATGACCAAGAAAAGAATAGCGGAAACTAAAAAAGGAAATAAAAAAACAATATAATCGATATGAAAACAGGTAAAGTAGATGTCCTGCTGGGTCTCCAGTGGGGCGATGAAGGAAAAGGTAAGGTAGTCGACGTACTGACTCCCAAGTATGATGTTGTAGCTCGTTTCCAGGGTGGACCGAATGCCGGTCATACACTTGAATTCGAAGGACAGAAATATGTGCTCCGCAGTATTCCGTCAGGAATTTTCCAGGGTGGTAAAGTGAACATCATCGGTAATGGTGTGGTTTTGGCTCCGGATCTCTTTATGGACGAAGCCAAGGACTTGGAAAAAAGCGGTCATGAACTGAAGAACCGTCTTCATATATCCAAGAAGGCTCATCTTATCATGCCTACCCACCGTGTTCTCGATGCCGCTTACGAGGCTGCCAAAGGAAAGAGCAAGGTAGGTACTACAGGTAAAGGTATCGGTCCTACTTACACCGATAAGGTATCACGTAACGGTCTGCGCGTCGGTGATATCCTGGAAAACTTTGATGAGAAATATGCAGCAGCGAAAGCTCGTCATGAGAAGATACTGAAGTCACTCAACTATGAATATGACATTACCGAAGTAGAAAAGAAATGGATGGAAGGTATCGAATACCTGAAACAGTTCCAGATTGTCGATTCTGAACATGAGATCAACAATATCCTTCGTTCCGGCAAAGATATTCTTTGTGAAGGTGCGCAGGGGACGATGCTTGATGTAGACTTCGGTTCTTATCCCTTTGTCACATCATCCAATACCATCTGTGCAGGTGCATGTACCGGACTGGGTATCGGTCCTAACAAGATCGGTGAGGTTTACGGTATCATGAAGGCTTATTGCACACGTGTAGGTGCAGGACCATTCCCTACAGAACTGTTTGACGCGACAGGTGCCAAGATTCGTGACCTCGGTCATGAGTATGGAGCCGTAACAGGTCGTGAGCGCCGCTGCGGTTGGATAGACCTTGTAGCACTGCGCTATTCTATCATGGTCAACGGTGTTACCCAGTTGATTATGATGAAGAGTGATGTCCTTGACGGTTTTGACACGATCAAGGCCTGTGTAGCTTATAAGCAGAACGGTAAAAGAATAGATTACTTCCCATACAATATCGAAGAAGGTATCGAACCGATATATGAAGAGTTGCCGGGATGGAGCACAGATATGACCAAGTTTACCAGTGAGGATCAGTTCCCGAAGACATTCAAGGATTATATCAAGTTCCTGGAAGTTCAACTGGAGACACCGATCAAGATTATCTCAATCGGTCCTGACCGTGAACAGACCATCGTAAGAAAGTAATAAGAGGATATGAACAAGCCAAGTATACCAAAAGGTACGCGAGACTTCTCTCCTGTAGAGATGGCAAAGCGTAACTATATTTTCGATACGATCAGACAAGTATACGCCCTGTATGGTTTTCAGCAGATCGAAACTCCTGCCATGGAGACCCTGCAGACCCTGATGGGTAAGTATGGCGAGGAAGGTGATAAGTTGTTGTTCAAGGTTCTGAACAGCGGTGATTATATGAATAAGATCACCGATGATGAACTGAAAGAGCGCAATTCACTTCATCTTGCTGCCAAACTGTGCGAGAAGGGACTGCGTTACGACCTGACCGTGCCATTTGCCCGTTATGTGGTGATGCACAGAGAGGAACTGCAACTGCCGTTCAAGAGATACCAGATTCAACCGGTGTGGCGTGCCGACCGTCCGCAAAAGGGACGCTATCGTGAGTTCTATCAGTGCGATGCCGATGTGGTAGGTAGCGATTCTCTGCTCAATGAAGTAGAACTGATGCAGATTGTCGATACCGTGTTCACACGTTTCGGTGTCAGGGTACAGATCAAGATCAACAACCGTAAGATTCTGACAGGAATGGCTGAGGTGATCGGTGCGGCTGATAAGATTGTGGACATCACTGTGGCAATCGACAAACTGGACAAGATAGGTCTTGAGAGTGTCAATGCTGAACTGGCTGATGACGGAATCAGTGCCGAAGCCATCGAAAAACTTCAACCCATCATTTCGCTGAGTGGAAGTAACGATGAGAAACTCAATACGATAGCCGATGTATTGAAAGAGTCGGAAATCGGAATGAAAGGTGTGGAAGAGACCCGTTATATCCTCGATGCACTGAAGAAATGCTCGTTGAACAACGAGATGCAACTGGATCTTACGCTTGCCCGCGGATTAAACTATTATACAGGTGCCATATTCGAAGTCAAAGCCCTGGATACGCCGATGGGTAGTATTACAGGTGGAGGACGTTACGACAACCTTACAGGCATCTTCGGTATGCCGGGATTGAGTGGTGTAGGTATATCATTCGGTGCAGACCGTATCTTTGATGTCCTCAATACGCTCGACTTATATCCCAAGGAGGCAATCAATGCGACACAGTTGCTCTTTATCAATTTTGGAGAGAGAGAGACCGAGTATTGTCTACCTATCATCACCAAGGCACGTGCAGCCGGCATACGTACAGAGATTTTCCCTGATTCATCCAAGATGAAGAAACAGATGAGTTATGCCAATGCCAAACAGATTCCTTTTGTAGCCCTTGCGGGTGATAACGAGATCAATGAAGGCAAGGTCACACTGAAGAATATGACGACAGGTGAACAGTCGCTTGTCACTCCCGAAGAATTAATCGCTACGATTAACGGATAGATTAAAAACTAACAAGGTTGGTATCGTCACATTGATGGATGATGCCAACCTTATATATATAAAACAAACTATGAAACAACTTAAAACAATTATCACGCTACTGTTGTGCCTCGTCATTTTTTCCGCGTTCAAGTCGGAACACCGTATCACCGTCTTTACGATCGGCGATTCTACCATGGCCAATAAAGATACCACCAACGGTAAAAAGGAAAGAGGCTGGGGGATGGTCCTTCAGGAATACTTCAAGGACGGTATAGTAGTAGACAACCATGCCGTCAACGGTCGTTCGTCCAAGAGTTTTATCGATGAAGGACGATGGCAGAAAGTGCTTGACAAGATCAAACCCGGTGATTATGTATTCATACAGTTTGGTCACAATGACGAAAAACCGCAGGCCGACCGCCATACCGATCCCGGTACGACATTCGACGCCAACCTACGTAAGTTTGTTCTGGAAACCAGAGAGAAAGGAGGGATACCAGTACTGTTCAACAGTGTGGTACGCCGTATCTTCGCACAAAGCAGCACTGCCGTTACGGATGATGACCTGCGTACCAATTCCTCTGCCGGATTACAGGAAGGCGACACCCTCGTCGATACCCACGGAGCCTATCTGCTGTCACCGCGAAATGTTGCCACCCAACTGAATGTACCTTTTGTGGATGCCAATAAGATTACCCACGACCTCGAACAAGGACTGGGACCGGTGAAATCAAGGAAACTGCACATGTGGTTTCTTCCCGGAGAAGAACCGTCGTTACCCAAAGGCAGACAGGATAACACGCATTATAATGTATACGGAGCCCGTATGGTAGCAGGTCTGTTGGCCAACGAAGTGGCTAAACAAGTGCCCGCACTGAAAAAATATATCCGCCGTTATCGGTTTGTTCCCGTCAACTAATATTCGTAACAGCCCATATCCGGCGTCTTATCACGCTTTTTGCCTTTCAGGTCTATTTCCAGAGAGGTATTGACATTACCTGCGTTTATAGCTTTCGACAGAGAATCAAGTCTGAAGTCATAGCGCAGGTTTTCTGTATCTATTTTCCTGAAATTCTTATTCTGTGCCACCGTACTGTCAGGTGATTCCCATATTATATGGGTCATCATACTGTCTTTCTCGTTCTTAGGCGTACAGATAAGACAATGGTCGAACAGATAATTGAAATCACCGCCGGTATCACTTTTGCTTCCTTGCAATTCATCGTCCGCATACCCGGTTATGATACTGTTGACGACGGATATCAATGTCAGCGGATAAGCAAAACTGTTGTACGTATTACTAAACCTCAGAGCCACACCCCGTTCCGCGTCGAACGGATAAAACTGCGCCATGGTCGTATTGTTGATAGTAGCCTTTCCACCATACACAGCCACACAGTCTCCAAGTGTATTCGTTATCTGACAGTTGCTGATGTTGATCTGGCAAAGATACGAATACAGACCCGCACCCTTGCAGTTATGGATGATACTGTTGCTCAGGTCCAGTTTGATGCCGTTCACACTGGACGAGTCGCATACGATACCGTCATTGGCACTATGTATGTCCGTGAACCTGATTTCATTGTCCTGTGACGATGAATAGAAGTGCAGACCTTTCCATTGTCCGCTCACCATATCGTAAGGCAGGTAATCGAACATATTATCCAGTCGGTCACCGCGCATCGTCACAAAAGCGGTAGAGTCGCCGACAGATTTCAGCGTACCGTAGACACTGATGCCGGCACCATCGTGGAAATATATGGCGGTACCCCCCTGGATTCTGACCGTCACGCCACTGTCCACTTTCAGTCCACCGTACACGACAATAGGTTTGGATGAAGAGATGGTCGTATCCTTTTTGAATTCATGGTTTTTCATGGATATGGCATCCCATGACCAGGCGTTCAGATTCACCTTTTGCGTATTACCGCTCTCGAGCGTAAACACAAGATTATCTTCCAGTTTTTGCGGAGCTGTCTCGTTGGTCGAATTCGAAGTCAGTTCAACGAACACCCTGATACTGTCACCCTTACGAATATCCACATTGTTAGTTTGATACCCCGTAGCAGTAATGTCGGTACCATCCACATTCACACGGAATCCCGTCTGATTGCCCTGCGCCAATTTGATAGACGAAATTCTGATGCCGTCGCTGGAATTGTTGTGCACCCAGAAAGTCCGCGTAGATGAAGGCACTTTAGAGAACACCGTATCCATATATACCGTGTCGGCGGAAAAAGAGAGCAAGTTGGATTTAGACGAAGAAAATGAATCATCGTCATTACAGGAAGTCAGTATTACCACTGATAGGATGGTAGATAAAAAATATATTATTCGTTTCATTAATAATAAAACGGATAGCCCGTGTATTTATTGTATGAACGACTAGCAACAGGGCAAAGTAGTAACAAGAAAAACTCCCGAGCATACTTTGACGTATACCCGAGAGCGTTTTAATAAATCAATCAAATTATCTAGTCTACCTATTTGAAGAATCTCTTATAAAGTCCCATGAATCCTGCGCAGTGACGAGCTTCGTCCTTTGCCATTTCATGTACTGTATCGTGTGTGGCGTCCATACCGGCTGCCTTCGCATTCTTGGCAATACGGAACTTATCTTCGCAAGCACCCTTTTCAGCAGCGATACGTGCTTCAAGATTACTCTTTGTGTCACCCAGCACTTCACCGAGAAGTTCAGCAAACTTTGATGCGTGTTCAGCCTCTTCCCAAGCATAACGCTTGTAAGCCTCTGCTATCTCAGGATATCCTTCGCGGTCAGCCTGGCGGGCCATTGCGAGATACATACCTACCTCACCACATTCTCCGTTAAAGTGAGCGTGAAGATCTTTCAGCATTTCCTCATCAGCATTCTCTTTCTTTGCTGCACCCAGTACATGCATGGTAGCAAAAGCAGGAGCGTCATCTTCTACCAACTCTGTGAATTTAGACTGTGGAGCCTTGCATATTGGGCATTTTTCTGGAGCTTCTGTACCTTCGTAAATGTAACCGCAAACTGAGCAAATAAATTTCTTTTTCATAATTTTATAATTTTAAATTTGATATTAATGTTGTTTCTTTTTTAAGCAATCCGCACATACACCTTTGTAGTACAGTTGCACATCCGTAACCATGTTCCCGTCTATCATCATCTGACCGGGACAACCAGGTGCATTCTGGTCAAACATGTCGATTACTCTGCCACACTCTTTACAATAGAAATGTACATGTGGTTCGGTGTTGCCGTCGTAACACACCCGATGTTCATCGATGGTTATCATCTGTACGGCTTTGTGATCTGAAAGTAGGCGTAAGGTATTGTAAACAGTCGTCCGACTTAATGTAGGCATCTTCTTACTGAGTCCTTCGTAGACATCTTCCACTTTGGGATGAGTCAGATGCGTAAGCAGATACTGCATAATTGCCATTCTCTGTACTGATGGTTTCAGTCCGCAACTCAACAGTTTCTCGTAAGCCTCTTTTTCCTTCATTCTTTTCATTGTTTTGATTTCTGATGCAAAGATAAGTATTAATTTTTAATGTAGAAAATATAAAGTTGAAATAATTCCAATATTTAAATCTTTTTAAGATTGTAACTATTTTATTTCATTGTTTCGTCTATAAAAGCCAGCGGGAGTATATCTTTTATATCATCGATCATATAGACATACTTGGTACCATATAGAATCATTTTGACCGGCTTACCGTATCTGTTTTCCTCTTCAAGGATAACTTGCCTGCAGGCACCGCAGGGTGTGATGGGGTCGGGGAGCAATTCGTCACGTTCATTCTTCGCAGCTATACATAAGGTGACCACAGCCTGGTCGGGATATTGTGAGTTGGCGGCAAAGATGGTGGTACGTTCGGCACACAAGCCGAGCGGGTAAGAAGCGTTTTCCTGATTGCTTCCTGTCACGATGGTTCCACCCGACAGTAGGGCGGCAGCACCAACTTTGAAATTTGAGTATTTGGCATAAGATGTTTCAGTAGCCTTGATGGCCGACTCGATCAGAGTACGTTCCGTCTCTGTCAGTTCCTCCGGTTGACATACATGGATATTAGCTTTAAGTTCTATTATTCTCATAATATAAATAGGTGTTTTGTAATTCGGATGCTAATATAGTTTTTATTTTGTTAAGTTCAAAATATTCATAGATTTAATTTTTGCTTTTTTGACTATTTTGTATATCTTTGCACTTTTAAGATAAAGGATGAGATGAAGAGAATAACTATATGTATCATAACGTTTTTCATTTCCATTGGACTCAGTGCCCAGTCGAGATGGAACGCGCAATATCAACAATATATCAATCAATACAAAGATCTGGCCATCGAACAGATGCTCAGATATCATATACCTGCCAGCATCACTTTGGCTCAGGGACTCTTGGAGAGCAGGGCCGGACTGAGTACGCTTACCATCAGCAGTAACAATCATTTCGGCATCAAATGTCACGGTTGGACAGGTGGTACCTATTATCAGGACGATGATGCGGAAAACGAATGTTTCCGGGCTTATCCCAATGCTTACGAAAGTTACGAGGACCATAGTAAATTCCTGACATCAGCCAGCAGGTACAAATCACTTTTCAGTCTCGACATCACCGATTATCAAGGTTGGGCTTACGGTCTGAAACAATGTGGATATGCAACCAGTTCCACGTATGCGCCGCAGTTGATCAATATCATCCAACTGTACAAATTGTACGAGTATGATTCGCAGCGTCATTACGACAAGTTCCTTGCCCAGCGCAACAGTCGCGACAAAGCGAGCAAGTCGGGTATGGGATTGCATCCTATCTATATGTACAACAAGAACTACTATCTGAAAGCGAGAGCAGGAGACACCTTCCGCAGTATCGGTGATGAAGTGGACATTCCTCGCCGTGCCCTTGCCAGATATAACGAGAGGGATAAGGATGACCAGTTGAAGGAAGGTGACATCATCTACCTGAAGAAGAAAAGGAGAAAAGCTGATAAGGCGTACAAGAACCATCCCCATATAGTCCGTGCCGGACAGAGCATGTACGACATCGCCCAGATATATGGTATACGAATCAAATATCTGTATAAGATGAATCATCTGTCGCCCGATTACCAGATCAGGATAGGTGATAGCTTGAGAGTAAGATAATATAAAAAATGCCCTGAAATATTTGGTTTATTTATTAAAATGTCTTACCTTTGCAGCCGATTACGGGGTTCCGTAGCTCAGTTGGATTAGAGCAACGCCCTTCTAAGGCGTGGGTCTTGGGTTCGAATCCCAACGGAATCACCATATTAAAGCTTCTAAATTTTCATTTAGAGGCTTTTTTTGCCTACGGTTTCAAATTCAAAATAAAAACGTGACAACGTCCAGTATTACTGAAACCACTGACAATCAACAGGTTAACGGTCAGCAAGTACGGTTGTAAATGTAACAAATCGTCGCACAAACGTCACACAAATCAGTGGTTCGGTCATACAAATCGGCTTTATCAAAGATTCTAATTGGTGAGTTTGCACAATATTTAGGCCTAAATTTGTTGTCAAAACGGTGGGTATGAAGAGCAATCCCACTGGTTTCGGATCACTTTTAGGCCTAAATATTCCTCAAGAGCGGTGAGTTTGAAAAATTGCGCACCGTGCGAGAAAATTTTCCTTGAAGGGAAATTTTTTTTGGCGGTGCGCAATTTTTCTCGCACGACGTGCAGATTCTACGTAATGATATACGATTTTATCTTGACAACTGGAACTGTAAATAATTACCACAGAATGTTAATATGTCTGAAGTGTGTATTTTCGACGAAATGGCATAAACTCGTTTTGTCAACTATTTTAATTTATTATTAATCATCTGATACTATCATATACAAATGATTATAATATAGAATATCACTCTGCAATTAGTTAAATATTATTCGAGTATTTTGAGGGTGGAGGATGGTGGAAGTAAGGTGGAGGTTCTGCGACAATCTCAATCCTCACAAATACATATCAATCAGAATCATACAAAGAAATTGCACTCATCGGGTGGAGGGTGGAGGTATAATGCAACAAAAAATTCTGGGAGAAAAGGCACTTTTTGCAGGTTTTGAAAAATGGTAATATTATTTACAATCTATGATTACTTATTAGAACGACATTTTATTCTCTCCAGTCTGTGCTAAAGTGATATGTAACGCTTCTTCCATCTTGGAAATAGTTTCCAAATTCATTCTCTCTCTGCCGCTAAGTAATGTCGATACCCGTTGTGGAGTTACACCCATTGCTTTTGCAAAGTCAGACTTTGACATCTTCTGTCGATGTAATTCATCTAACACATCATTAGCAATATCCATAGATTTCTTTAACCATTCAGCATTTCGTTTCCTCCACATTGCCTCTTCAAGACAATCTGTGTCTTGACCTTCTGAAATCTGATTCATAAAGTCAATCTTGCTTTTAATGTAATTTATTGTTTTCATATTTTTAAATATGCAAATATATTTAATTGATTTAAATTCACAAAATTAATAGTCATAAAAGTGATGGCTTTTAGCGTACTTTATATTTTAAAATTCATTTCATAATAACAATCTTTAAAAAAGTGTGGCAAAGTATTTTCATGGATGCCAGAAATTGTGTACATTTGCAAGGTGTATTAAATAAATTGCCGCTTAGATGGAAGAGTTCCAAAACGACCTTTGAACAAAATGGGTGTCATCTGAATTAAGATGTTGGACAAAGATTGCTTGTCCAAAAGTTTGAGCGAGCGTTCATGTTCTCAGTAAGAGTGGGTGGGACATGGAAATATTAAATAAACAGAATGGCTCAAAGAAGGCTGTGGACACGTGAAGAGTTTATATTGACTCTGAACCTCTATTTTAAACTTCCATTTGGAAAAATGCATCATGGCACCAAGGAAGTAATTGAACTTGCCAATTTAATTGGTAGGACAAGTAGTTCTATAGCATTACGTTTGGGCAATTTTGCTTCTTGTGATCCGATGTTAAAGTCTCGTGGTATCAAAGGTATGATAGGTGGCACAGACCAATGTCAACCTTACTGGGATGAGTTTCAAGATAATAGAGAGAAACTAATTTTTGAAAGTGAAAAATCCTTGGCGCAAATGCAACATCTGTCATTGGAACAGAAGTATAATATCCGTGACATTGCCAATTTGCACGGTGAAACAAAAATAAGAGCCGTGAAAACAAGAGTAAACCAAGACGTATTCCGTCAAATGGTTATGGCTAACTATTTTGGTAAATGCGCATTATCTGGCATAGATATACCAGAGTTGCTTTTAGCTAGCCATATCATTCCATGGTCTAAGGATGAACATGAGCGATTGAATCCTTGTAATGGCATCTGTCTTTCTGCTTTGTATGACAGAGCATTTGATCAGGGGCTTATAGGCTTTGACCAAGAATACAAAGTTGTTCTTTCCCATAGAATAATTGAAAAGGAAGGGAAAGAATATTATAATAACTATTTTGCTAATATAGAAAGGAAACCTCTGGCAAAACCAGATAGATACCTGCCAGAGAAAAGATTTCTTGAATGGCATATGGATGAAATATTTTTGAGATAATAAAATAATATGATAGACAATAAAGAGAATAAAATTCGTGTCGTCGAACTCTTCGCAGGCGTCGGTGGTTTCCGTGTTGGTTTGGAAGGAGCTTCGGATGCTTATGACACTATATGGAATAATCAGTGGGAACCAAGCACTACACAACAGGATGCTTCATTAGTCTATAGGGCTAGATTCGGTTCAGAGGGACATTCAAATGAAGATATTAACAACGTCCTAACAAAAGATATTCCTGACCACGATTTGTTGGTGGGCGGTTTCCCGTGCCAAGATTATTCTGTGGCATCGACACTTAGCCGTTCAGGCGGTATCGAAGGAAAGAAAGGCGTGTTGTGGTGGCAGATTTATCGCATTTTGAATGAAAAGAAAGAGAATCGTCCCGATTACATACTTTTTGAGAATGTGGACCGCCTTCTTGGTTCCCCTGCAAAACAGAGAGGGCGCGATTTTGCCATTATTTTGGCTTCTCTCTCAGACTTAGGTTATACCGTGGAATGGAGAATCATTAATGCTGCTGATTATGGAATGCCCCAACGTCGACGCAGAACATATATAGTTGGATATCGAGACAATTCAGTGGTATCAAATAAAATCGAGGATTTAGAAAACTGGCTTCGTTACGATGGAGTGATGGCCAAAGCATTTCCATCGGAGCCTAAAGGAGTCTTGATGAATTTCGACATTGAAGGCGAAATACAGGAAGTCTCTACCAACTTTAATAAGGGTAAGAAAACAAGTCCCTTTGGCAATGCTGGAATCATGCATAATCGTAAAGTATATACGACAGACTTAAATCCTGTCTATGAGGGAACATCCATTACGTTGGGTAATATACTTATTGATGAATCTTTTGTACCTGAAGATTTTTTTATTTCAGAAGATGATTTAAATAAATGGGAATTTGAAAAAGGCTCGAAGAAGATAAATAGAACTTCTAAGGAAGGATACGAGTATGTATTTTCAGAAGGCGCAATGGCTTTTCCAGACTATCTTGACAGACCGTCTCGTACAATTGTTACCGGTGAAGGTGGCACCGCCCCATCTAGATTCAAGCATGTCGTATTAACACCATCAGGACGATATCGCCGTCTTCTACCTATCGAGTTGGAAAGACTGAATATGTTCCCGGACAATCATACATACCATCATCTGGTATCTGATGGTAAACGAGCCTTCCTTATGGGTAATGCGCTTGTATGTGGCATAGTACAGAGGGTAGGAAAATCTTTGTACAGTTTTATTTATGATGAAGAACCCGTTTCCACTCATCCAATTGACATGAAACGTGAGTCAAAGCCATACGTGCAGTTGAGCTTGTTTGAAAATTCCAATGATAATATAGTATATAACAAGATTCAGAAAACATATAAACTCAATCGCAATAAGAATTTACTGATTGGATTCGTCAAGCCAGATAACAACGACTACTTTTTGGATGGTGGTTCAACTAAGATATATTATACTGGTAAAACGAGAAAATTTCCATCTACGATAGCACTCAACAAACTGTATTATTTCATGCCGTATATAAAGGGGAAAGGTGTGAAAGACTTATATCTTATCCATATTGCGCGTATTGGCAGTAAGGCTGAAATACATAAAGACAGCAAAGACAAGGACCCTCGAATCGTATTTGAATTGGAGTATTTGGAGAGTCTGAAAGATTATGTGCCGGTAAGATTGAATATTTTTGATACTTATCGCGATACCATTTTGTGGACAATCTTGAACAATCAATAAATTATTAATTATGGCTGATCATATTTTCGAATATAACGATTTAGAAAAGCGTCTGGATGCTGTTATTGATAAGACATTAGGTGAAATTGACGACAAGGGAATATTTAACAAAGTGAAGAAATACCCTCTACAAAAGGGTATCGCAGGCACGATTATTGAACAATGTGTGATGGGGTATGAGCCCGATACCAAGCAAGAAGCTGATTTGATAGTGAAGTATCCTGATAGGACAGTGCCAACAGAACTGAAAACTACAGGTATGGTTCTCAAAAATGAAAACGAATATGTAGCAAAAGAGCCTATGTCCATCACAGCTGTTGGCATCTATGACTTGTTTAGTCAGACATTTGACAGTTCTCATTTCTGGAATAAAGCCGAGCACATGTTGCTGGTCTATTATCTCTACAAATCCAAGAATGCAGTCACTGCGTATGAATACAAAGACTTTCCCGTCAAGGGATATGACTTTCATGAATTTACAGACAAAGAGGAAAAGGTATTAAGGCAAGACTGGGAAAACGTACGGACACTTATCAATTCAGTGATGGAAAACCATCCTGGCGAACATACGAAAGAATGGAAACAAACTGTACTGGATGAGTATCTTAAAGTACATGGTAAACTGCGAGATGTACTGCAATACATAGATTTGGCACCACGCATGGTTCCGAGATTCCGTTTCAAAAAACCTTTCGTAAATACAATCATTCAAAAGAAATTTGGAAAACAATTTTCGAAGTTGTCAAGCGACATCATGTTTCTCTCGGATATAGATAAGAAATGTTTTGAACTTACTAAAAAATATAAGGGCAGAACCATGAAAGAAATTGCTGCTGACTTGGGACTCAAGCTCAAGTCGAAAAGCATCAAAGGAGGTGATAAAGTCGGCGAAACGGTTGATAAATCATTAGGGCAAACTCTCACCACGACAATGTTTGGTGGTCATGGCAGGATGAGTAATGTTGAAATATTCAACGAGTTTGGTATTATCGGAAAGACGATTGTCCTGACAGTGGACAACAAGAAGACAGAGGATATGAAATTCTATCATGCTGACTTTGACGAGATGAGTCAGAAGACCATAATTGATTCAGATGGAAGCGAGAGGAAAATGAGTTTTGAGGATAGTGAACTTTATACATATTTCTCTGAGCAGAAATTCTTGATGATTATCTTCAAAGAGCCTCGCAAACCAAAGGGGAAAAAAGACAAGGTTTCCCTATTGGAGGATATTTTCGTAGGATTCAAACTCATTACCTTTCCTGATATATTCGTCAATGGCTATGCCAGAAAATTATGGGATGATACACGTGATAAGATTATTAACAACAAGTTGAAGAATGTGATAGATTACAACAAAAGGGGAGAGCCAATCATAAATAAGAAGACTGGTGAGATAAAAGCTGCTCCCAATTGGATGAAAAAGTCAGAGAATCCATTTTTCATCCGTGGTACTGGGGCAATTTCCACACCAAAATTTAAGACGGTAAATGTGAATGGTATTGCGATGATACCACAAAATATTTGGATAGATGGAAAATATATTGTTGACCAACTTAATCTGGTGGATGATGTGATGAGCCAGGTAGAAAAGAAAAATAGTTAATTCTAACATTCGATTAAGATTCATGACATCGCCAAAGGTTTCATATACGATGTCTCGTATAAGAGGAAAGGATACAAAGCCGGAACTGATTGTGCGGAAGTATCTTTGGGGTCGTGGCTATCGCTACAGGAAGAACGATAAGCGGTTGCCTGGTACACCCGACATCGTGCTAAAGAAATATGCTACGGTGATTTTTATTCACGGGTGCTTCTGGCATGGGCATGACCACATCGTGTGGCCTAAGACGAATGCTGAGTTCTGGCGCAACAAGATTGAACGTAACAGACTACGCGATGCTGAGGATAAACTGAAACTTAAAGAAATGGGATGGAACGTGATGACGGTCTGGGAATGTCAGCTTACTAAAAAAGAAAGGGAAAGTACTTTAAGAGAAATCGAATATCTCTTAAACAGGGCTTTTCTTGAACGTCAGAAACCGAAAGGTTCCTATGGACCTGTTCCTATAAACACTGATATGGCCGCAGAGCATACAACTCATAATTGAAGTAGGTAAGCACTATTTCTCTACATGAATTCTCTCTTAAACCATGTTTCAAACACTTTGTCCGTAAGAAAAA
>OCTV010000141.1_pt1 | contig 27694 bp, 20 predicted proteins | sample 1539101 | NCBI WGS metagenome assembly OCTV01 (sample SAMEA3991422, study PRJEB22521) | metagenome | biome: anthropogenic terrestrial biome; feature: sewage plant; material: sludge | place: Sweden | collected 2012-09-26 | reverse complement strand
CAAATTTTACGCACTAAGTATTGTTAATATATTCCATTGATACTGAGATAGTTAACTAATTATTTAACGGACTATTGTTATATCATAGTGTTTATTTATAATTTAAGTTCTTTCATCAATTCTTTCATTCCGTCGCTGGCACCCATTTCAATATGTTTGATATTGTGATAGTTGTCTGTTTTTATAGGACTTGGATCAATAATATATATAGGAACTTCAGGACTACAATATTGTATAAGTCCTGCCGCAGGATAAACATTAAGACTTGTACCAATTATAACAAATATATCAGCCTTTTGTGTTTCCTCAGCAGCAGGTTCTATCATAGGCACACTCTCACCAAAGAAAACAATAAAAGGTCTTAGAAGACTTCCGTCACCAGCTTTTGTTTCAGGAGTTATATGGCTATGTTCAGGAGTTAACTGTTGAATATATTTAGAATTATATGGATTTATGCTAGAACAAACCTTTGTAAGGTCTCCATGCAGATGAATAACTTTTGAAGAACCGGCTTTCTCATGAAGGTTATCTACATTTTGAGTGATAACAGTTACGTCGTATTCTTTTTCAAGTTCTTTTATCAGTTTATGTCCATCATTTGGCTCTGCATCCCATAGCTTACGTCTCAGCATATTATAGAAATTGGTTACAAGAGTTGGGTCCTTTTCCCATCCTTCATGCGAAGCAACTTTTTCTACAGGATAATTTTCCCATAATCCATCATTACCTCTAAAAGTTTTGAAACCACTTTCCACCGACATTCCGGCACCTGTAAGAAATACTATTTTCTTCATAACGAATGAGCTTTAATATTTATATTATGCAAACATACATATTTTTTTTGCATTAAATTATTCAGAAAGAGAATAATTTTAAATTAATAATAAATATTATACTCCAGATATTTGATACGCAAGTCTTTCAGTTCCATTATGTGTATGAATTATTCCGCAATATTCAAATCCAATTTTTAGTATTAAACTTTGCATAATTTTATTATCAGCATGAGTATCTATGCGAATATTCTGAATTTGTTTTAAGCACCATTCAATACAATTTTTTGTAATACCGTGAGTCGTTCCATTTGATACAAGTCTGTGAATAACTCCGTAAGTTTTATCATTCAACCATTTTCCACTATATATGTTTTCATAAGTAGGATCATTGCCTATAATAAAAGTAAATGCGCCGACAATACTTTCTTCTTCATTTTTGCAAACATAAAAACTATCATTATTAATGTCTTCAGCTATAATTTCACGTGATGGATAGCCATCTATCCATTGATTTGGATTTCCGTTGTCTGTCATAAAGCTGCGAGCGTAATCGTATATAGGAATAATCATTTCTAGATCATCATATTTTGCTTTTGTTATCGTCATATTTTTGAATGTATTTAATCAATGATACTTTATTTTTTTGCTAAGTTAATTATTACTTTGTATTTAACAAAGACTATTACAGAAAAAAAATAATTCCTGAAAGTTCAAAAAAATGAAAATATCCTCCACTCATACTATAAACGTCTGATATATAGATGATTAGTGGTGGAGGATAACCTCCACTATCCTCCACTATCTTCCACGTTTTTGTAAGTTTTAATGAAATACTTTACTAACAAGTAACTAAAAATATAATATGTCATGAATAACAATAACTACGATATAGCTATTTTTCGACATATATATCCTCGTTTATTTATCACTTTACTATAATCAACTATTTGCCGCAAAGAAAAAATATTTTACGATATATCATTTAGTGATTAGGGTCTAATCACTCTACAAAATACGAAGAACTTTTTAGTGATTAGGCCCTAATCACTCTGCTTTATTTTGCGAATAATAACGTTTGATTGATAGATTATATTTCACTTCAAAACGGAAACACTCATCTACATGATGCTGACTGGATAAAAATATCACAAATATATTTAAACACACATTGTTCACCATAATTCAGATTAACGCATGTTAGTAGCTTTATATTTCTAAATAGTTTGTAAAATTGTGGAAGATAGTGGAGGTTATCCTCCACCACTAATCATCTATATATCAGACGTTTATATTATGAGTGGAGGATATTATGCTATATTAAACTTTTTTTGGTTCTTCGTCAATTTAGGGGGTGATATTCTCTAGGTGTAAATAGCATAATTGCGAAAAAAACACCAAAAACAGGTGTACGTTGGAGTTTAATGTCACTTTTAGGTCGATAATGTCACTTAATGTCACTCGCTCATCCCTTATAAACAAAGGGTTTGTGACAAAGTGACATTAGTGACATTGAAAAAACTTTTTCTAGTAGCGTTGTGTCTTTTGTCTTTAGCCGGAATTGGTGTATCACCCCCTAAATTGACAAAGAACCGTTTTTTCAAGTTGTCTGGGGTTAAGCCGAATAGACAAATAAAAGATAAATTGATCAAAGAACTGATTGATATAGTGGCTTATCAGGCGGCATGAACTTCTTATGACGAATAATTTTATAACGAACTATTGTAATTAATAAGACGATAGATATAACTAACATAAAAAAGAGGCTACAGAAAAACTGCAGCCTCTTAGTATATTTGATATTATACGAATTTACTTTATTATACCCTGCTCAACAAATATCTTCTTAAGAGCGACAACACCACGTTCAACCTGTTCCTTAGTATGATTAGCCATAAGAGCAAAACGAACAAGAGTATCCTGAGGAGCACAAGCTGGAGGAATAACAGGATTAATGAACACACCTGCATCAAAAGCCAACTTAGTAACAATAAATGTCTTTTCTATATCACGTACATAAAGAGGTATGATAGGACTCTCTGTCTCACCAATCTCAAACCCTTCTTCACGGAAACGAGCCAACGCATATTTAGTAACATCCCAAAGACGCTCAATGCGTTCTGGTTCCTGCTGCAATATGTGAAGTGCTTCCATTGCGGCAGCTGTGGCAGCCGGAGTATTTGATGCACTGAAGATATATGTACGACATGTATGACGAAGATAGTTTATAGTATCCTTATCAGAAGCAATAAAACCACCTATTGAAGCCAAACTCTTTGAGAAAGTACCCATAATGAGATCAATATCGTCTGTAAGACCAAAATAGTCACAAACTCCACGTCCATTCTTTCCGAATACACCCAAACCGTGTGCTTCATCAACCATGACAGAGCAATTATACTTATGCTTTAATTCTACGATTTCAGGTAATTTAGCAAGATCACCCTCCATAGAGAATACACCATCAACAACAATAAGTTTGATACATTCTTGAGGTAATCCTTTCAATACACGTTCAAGATCTTCCATGTCGTTGTGCTTATAATGAAGCTGACGAGCAAAAGACAAACGACGTCCATCAACAATACTTGCATGGTCACGGTCATCACAGATTATATAATCACCCTTTCCAACAACTTGTGCCAATACACCTTGATTAACAGAGAAACCTGTTGAAAAACAAAGAGTATCATCTTTATGAACAAATTCTGCGAGTTCTTTTTCCAACTGAACATGTAAATCAAGTGTTCCATTAAGGAAGCGACTACCAGCACATCCAGAACCATATTTATCAAGAGCAGCCTTAGCTGCGTCAATAACTCTCTGATCTCCAGTCAATCCAGTGTAGGCATTAGAACCAAACATAAGAACATTATGACCAGCCATTTCTACTTCTGTACCCTGCTTGCTTGTTATAGCACGAAAATAAGGATACACTCCTGCCTCCATGAACTTTTGAGGCTCACGATATTTTTTGTATCTTTCTTGTAACTGTCCCATTTTAATTAGGTGTAGTAAACTACTTTATATTCATTTTTAGGCTGCAAAGATACAAAAAAGAACTAATAATGCTCCATTTTTTATAAGAAATATGCCAAATAGTGAAAATATTCAAAGGTAGAACGCATTTATAATACAATTTTATTAATTTTGCAGCATATAATAAACTCATGAAAAAAAAGAAGATAATTTTTGTAATGAATCCAATCTCCGGTACGGCCAATAAAGCTGGTATACCGAGCTTGATTGATAAATATATCAACCATGATATATTCGATTATGAGATTGCTCTTACAGAATATGCCGGACATGCTTCTATAATAGCATCTAAAGCAAAAGACGATAATATCGACATTGCTGTAGCTGTTGGTGGAGACGGAACTGTGAATGAAGTTGCTAGAGCCATCGTTAATTCTAACACAGCTCTAGGTATAATTCCATGCGGTTCAGGAAACGGACTTGCACGACATTTGATGCTGCCGATGAACATAACAAAAGCCATACAGATACTAAATCTATGCGAAATACATCAACTTGACTACGGCATAATAAACGATATTCCTTTTTTCTGTACTTGCGGAATGGGATTCGATGCTTTTGTAAGCCACAAGTTCGCCGAATCTGGTAAGCGTGGTCCAATAACTTATGTGGAAAACGTATTAAAAGAGGGGCTTAGATATAAGCCTGAAACGTATGAAATTCAGGATGAAAAAGGCATTACGCGCTTAAAAGCATTTCTTATTTCATGCGCTAATGCATCACAATATGGCAATAACGCATATATAGCCCCCCAGGCATCAATGAGCGATGGTTTGATGGATATAATAGTAATGGAACCATTTGATGTCATTGAAGCTCCGCAAATAAGCATAGACATGTTTAACAAGACTTTGGATAAAAATTCAAAGATAAAGACTTTCAAGTGCAAACATCTACGCATACATCGCAATGAGTCTGGATATATACACTATGACGGAGATCCTGTGATGACAGGCCCAGATATAGAAATCACACTGAAAGAAAAAGGCATAAAAGTTATAGTAAATCCTTATGCCGACAAAAAGTTACGCAAGCCAAATGCTGTACAAAATGCTGCAGCCGATCTATTTAATGAAATTAACATTTTCAGAAAAGACATAAATAGACAGAAAAGACATATTCTAGCAATAAACAAAGTTATCCAACGGAGACTAAATTTATAGATAAAATTCAGAAACCAAGTTTTCATACCATTCAGAACGTTCATCATGAGTCATCATTATGAACGTTTTTGTTTCTATGGCATCAGTCTTCTTAAGCTTAAATTCCAGCAGATAACGCTTCACCGGTTTTCGCTCTACTGTTTTTATTCCAAATATCCGAGAAATCAAGAACCCATAGCAGCAAGCCTCCCTAACAAATCTATCCTTATAATCAGAGGGAATGATAGCAGAAAAGCTACCATCATCTGCAAGCAATCTCTTTGCTGAATAAAACAAGTCTGAATAAGACAGCATATCTGTATGACGCGCTATATTCCTAATTTGATTAGGATTTTTCAAAGAGTCAATAAAGAACGGAGGATTTGTCACGATAGCATCAAAACGATTTACTACTGATAGATCTTGAAGAGAAGTATGCTTAACCTTTATTCTATCAACAAATTTACTGTTAGCAACATTTCTACTAGCCTGTTTAAATGCATCCTCTGAAATGTCTATAGCCAACAGTTCCGCACTAGAAAAGCGTTGTGCCATCATCAAAGCAATCAACCCTGTACCAGTTCCTACATCAAGGATGCGACTGCCTCCTTCAGCCCAGGCTCCAAGCATGACCCCATCTGAGCCAACCTTCATGCCATCAAAATTCTGGCAGACATCAAATTGTCTGAATTTAAAGATATTATTACTCATAATCAGTAATTAGAATAACGCATATTAAACACATTTATTTTATACATTTTACTGATTTACATATTATTAAGTTCATTTTATCTCCCGCTTTTGCAGAATTTCTAATTAAAATATGTATCTTTGCAGACCAAAAAGTTATCAATTATAAAAATGAATAACAAATTTACATCAATACAAATGATTGCCGACTATGAAGGCGATATCAACAACCTACTTGATATAAACATCGCCGGCGACATTCCTATTCTTGCTACACGTAACCTAGTATTATTCCCAGGTATACTTATGCCAGTTCTTGTAGGTAGAGAACCTAGCGTAAAACTAATAAAACGACTACAAAAGAATCCAGAAACAATATTTGGAATATTCAGTCAGGAAGATGAAAATATTGAAAATCCAGCATTCAAGGATTTATATGCTACAGGAGTCTACGCTAAAATCGTTAAAATTGTCGAAATGCCTGGGGTTGACAAAAATGTCACTGCCATTATTCAAGGACTAGGAAGATGTCAATTAGAAGATTTAGTAAAAACTAAGCCATATTACGTAGGCAAAGTTTCACCTTTAGCTGAAGATATTACACCAGCAAAAGATAAAGAATTCAAAGCAATATACGAAACTGTACTCAATACGGCTAAAAGCTACATCACACTTAGTGATGAAATGCCAGATGAATCTCAGTTCGCACTTGACAACATACACAATGAAGTATTGACTATCAACTATGTTTGCTCAAACTTGCCTTTGGAGGTAAAAGAGAAGATAAGACTTTTAATGGCAAAGAACATACATGAACGTGCTTTGTCATTATTGACGATACTAAGCCGTGATATTCAGCTTATGAAACTTAAGCAGGATATCTTCCAAAAGACTCGCACTGACATTGATGATCAACAGAAAGAATATTTTCTACAACAACAGATAAAGAACATCAAGGAAGAGCTTGGACATGGTGAAGGAACTCCTGAAACTCGTGAGTTAATGGAGAAAGCCAAGAACAAGAAATGGAACTTAGATATTTTCAAGGTATTTTACAAGGAACTTGATAAGTTAGAATTGTGCAATCCGCAAAGTCCGGAATACTCAGTTCTGATTAATTACTTGCAAAACATGGTAAACCTACCTTGGGGTATATACACTAAAGACAATTTGAATATAAGTCGTGCCCAAAAGGTTTTGGACCAAGAACACTATGGCATGGAAAAAGTTAAGGAGAGAATCCTTGAATACATTTCCATACTACAGTTGCGTGGAAACCTTAAATCACCTATTATATGTCTTTATGGCCCTCCTGGAGTAGGCAAGACTTCTCTTGGTAAGAGCATTGCTGAGTCATTGCGCCGTAAGTATGTGCGTGTATCACTCGGTGGTATACATGATGAGTCTGAGATTCGCGGACATCGTCGTACATATATTGGTGCCATGCCAGGAAGAATAATTAAGAGTATACAGAAGGCCGGCTCAAGTAATCCAGTATTCATACTTGATGAGATTGACAAAGTTACTCAAAACACCATAAACGGTGATCCTTCATCTGCACTTCTTGAAGTTTTGGATCCAGAACAGAACAATGCATTCCACGATAATTATCTTGACGTGGACTATGACTTGTCAAAAGTTTTGTTCATTGCTACAGCTAATGATCTCAATACTATTCCACGCCCTCTACTCGACCGTATGGAAATAATAGAGGTAAGCGGATATATCACAGAAGAAAAGATTGAAATTGCAAAACGCCATCTTCTTCCTAAAGAACTTGAAAACACTGGTCTTGATACAATAAGACCTAAAATAAAATTCAATAAAGCCGCACTTGAAAGGATTATTGAACAATACACACGTGAGAGCGGTGTAAGACAATTAGAAAAGCAAATAAACAAAGCTTTACGCAAAATCGCATACGAGAAAGCAATTAAGGGCTACGTCGCAGAAAGCAACATTACTCCAAACGAGATTGAAACTCTATTAGGTAAAGCACCTTTTTACCGTGACATATATCAAGGTAATGACTATGCTGGTGTAGTAACAGGCTTAGCTTGGACAAGTGTTGGTGGTGAAATATTGTTTATCGAAACATCACTCAATCAGGGTAAGGGTGGCAAACTCACCCTAACAGGTAATCTAGGTGACGTGATGAAGGAATCAGCAATGATAGCTTTACAATACGTAAAAGCTCACATTGATAAATTAAATATTGATTACCGCATTTTCGACAACTGGAATATACACATTCATGTACCTGAAGGTGCAACGCCAAAAGACGGTCCTTCTGCTGGTATAACAATTGCCACATCTATTGCATCAGCTATAACCCAACGCAAAGTGAGAAAGAATACTGCCATGACAGGAGAAATTACACTTAGAGGTAAAGTTCTCCCTGTAGGTGGTATAAAGGAAAAGATACTGGCTGCAAAACGTGCTGGAATAACTGACATTGTGATGTGCAAGGAAAACCAAAAGGATATTGAAGAAATACCTGAGAAATATCGTATTGGTGTTGATTTTCATTATGTTGAGAATGTTCAGCAGGTATGGGATTTCGCCCTTACAGACGAGAAAGTAGACAATGCAGTAGAATTTACTATCCCAGAAGAAAAAGACAAATGACATTTGAAGTTCAACACACAGATAACGCAAGCGACGCACGCACAGGAGTGATAACCACCGACCACGGACAGATAAAGACACCTATCTTTATGCCAGTAGGTACAGCTGGTACGGTAAAGGGAGTACATTTCAGTGAATTGCGCGATCAGATTAATGCCCAAATAATTCTTGGAAACACATATCATCTGTATCTTCGTCCAGGATTGGAAACACTCCGTGCAGCAGGTGGATTGCACGGCTTCAACGGATGGGAACGCCCTATCCTGACAGACAGTGGAGGATTTCAGGTGTTTTCACTAACAGGTATTCGCAAACTCACCGAGGAAGGATGTACGTTCCAGTCACACATAGATGGAAGCAAGCACATCTTTACGCCTGAGAATGTAATGGATACAGAGAGAGTTATTGGTGCTGACATAATAATGGCACTAGACGAATGTCCTCCTGGAAAAAGTGACTATGAATATGCCAAGAAGAGTCTTGCTATGACTCAAAGGTGGCTAGACAGATGCTTTAAAAGATTTAATGAGACAGAACCACTCTACGGATACAATCAAAGTCTCTTCCCTATTGTTCAGGGATGCACATATAAAGACCTGCGACGCGAAGCTGCCAAATTCATTGCCGACAAAGGTGCTGACGGTAATGCCATTGGTGGTCTGGCCGTTGGAGAGCCAACTGATATTATGTATGAGATGATAGAAGTTGTTAACGAGATTCTGCCAAAAGACAAACCTCGCTATCTTATGGGAGTTGGCACTCCTCAAAACATTCTTGAAGGAATAGAGAGAGGTGTTGACATGTTTGATTGTGTTATGCCTACCCGCAACGGTCGCAATGCTTTGTTGTTTACTTACGATGGGACAATGAACATGCGCAACAAAAAATGGGAAAATGATTTCACACCTGTTGACGAAGGCGGATGCGAAGTTGACAAAGTGTATACAAAGGCATATCTCCACCATTTGTTCAAGGCGAAAGAACTTCTTGCAATGCAAATAGGAAGCATACATAATCTAGCATTCTATCTGCGACTAGTTACAGATGCAAGAAATCACATTGAGAAAGGTGACTTTGTTGCATGGAAAAACTCTATAATAGACAAATTAGGTCAACGTTTATAAATAATTATGACGGAATTCAGAAAACTTAAAAAACATCATAAACTATATAGCTTTCTGCGTTGGATTGGCAAGCATCCTGCATGGATGCACAGACTGACAAGATGGCTTCACAGCCATACTGCGTGGTTGCGTAAAATCTTAAGATTTATATGTCATAAGATGCGTTGGATGAAATATCTGAATCCACTACGCTATATAAAGAGAATAGACTGGTATATCATCAAGAAATTTATTGGTACATATATCTATTCTATTGCCCTGATTATAAGTATCTCTATAGTATTTGATGTTAATGAGAACTTGGCGAAATTCAGTCAATATCATGCGCCTTTAAAAGCTGTTGTCTTTGATTACTACATGAATTTCATTCCATACTTCGCCAATTTGTTCAGTCCATTATTTATCTTCATTGCTGTAATTTTCTTTACGTCAAAACTGGCAGGAAACAGTGAGATAATATCCATGCTTGCAACTGGTATATCTTTCAGACGACTAATGCGTCCGTATATGATTTCGTGTATATTACTATCTTCGTTATCATTTTATTTGAGCGGATACGTTATTCCACACAGTAATGTTATTAGGCAGAACTTTGAGTCGATGTATAAAAACAAAAAGAAAAATACTGCCGCCGACAATGTTATGCTGCAAGTGCAAAGAGGTACAATCGCATATATACAGCACTACGACAACAACGCTAAAAAGGGTTATGGATTTTCTTTAGACAAATTCAAGAACAAGAAACTTGTCAGCCACATGACTGCTATGGAAATCCAATATGATACTGTCAGCGACTCAAAATATCACTGGTCGGCAAGTAATTTCAAAATACGCCGATTCAATGGGTATCGAGAACAAATAGAGACCGGAGCTAAAAAAGACACATTGATACAAATGGAACCTAACGACTTAGTATATTCAAGGGGACAACAAGAAACATTCACCAATCCTGAACTACAACAATATATTGTAAAACAAATAGATCGTGGTTCCAGCAATGTAGTACAATATCAGGTGGAATATCACAAACGAATAGCTGCAAGTTTTGCATCATTCATACTGACTATAATCGGTCTTTCACTATCAGCAAAAAAACGCAAAGGTGGTATGGGTATGTATCTTGGAATAGGTATGGCACTCAGCTTTATATATATAATGTTGCAGACGGTATCATCAACATTTGCCATAAACGCCAACCTACCACCAATGATAGCAGCTTGGATACCAAATGTAATATTTGCCGCTGTGGCTTATTTTTGCTACAGACAGGCACCAAATTAATAAAAAGAAATTTATGTATTTCGACGAGTTAAATTTAAATGAAAACGTCCTTGACGCTCTATATGATATGCATTTTGACAAATGCACACCTGTTCAGGAAAAATGTATTCCTGAAATATTAAAGGGTAAAGACGTATTAGGGGTAGCACAAACAGGAACAGGAAAAACAGCAGCATATCTACTGCCTGTATTAAGTAAACTAAATGACGGTGGTTATCCCGACAAGGCAATAAATTGTCTTATTATGAGTCCTACACGAGAACTGGCACAACAGATAGACCAGGCTATGCAAGGATTTGGATATTACCTTAACGGTGTAAGCAGTGTTGCCGTTTACGGCGGTAATGACGGAAACCGTTATGACCAAGAGATAAAGAGTTTGCAACTTGGAGCTGATGTAGTTATTGCTACTCCAGGACGATTGATTTCCCACATCAGCCTTGGTAATGTAGACTTGAGTAAAGTTTCGTTCTTTATTCTTGACGAAGCTGATAGAATGCTAGATATGGGATTTTCTGAAGACATCATAAAGATTGCACAGAAACTGCCTAAGACATGTCAAACGATCATGTTTTCAGCTACAATGCCGAGCAAGATTGAGGGATTAGCTAAAACTTTGCTTAAGGATCCTGTAGAACTGAAACTTGCGGTCAGCAAACCTGCCGAGAAAATAAAGCAGATGGCTTATATATGCTATGAAACTCAGAAAATGGGTATCATAAAGGATATATTCAAGAATGGTGACCTTAAGCGTGTCATCATCTTCTGCGGAAGCAAGATTAAGGTAAAGCAGGCTGCAGGTGCTCTTCAACGCAAACATATCAACTGCGGTGAAATGCATTCAGACTTGGATCAGGCTACTCGTGACGACGTAATGTTCAAATTCAAGAGTGGGCAGTTAGATGTACTTGTAGCTACAGACATTGTATCACGTGGTATTGACATCGATGATATTGCAATGGTAATCAACTACGACGTGCCTCACGACGCAGAAGATTACGTTCACCGAATCGGACGTACTGCTAGAGCAACACGTACTGGTACGGCAATAACTTTTGTATCAGAAGACGATATTTACTATTTCCAACAGATAGAGAAATTCCTAGAGAAAGATGTTGAGAAAATTCCTCTACCTGTAGGATTAGGAGAGTCACCTGAGTACAAGTCTGACGGAAAGCCTAAGAGTGGAACTTCAGCAAAGAACCGCAGAAGAAATGACAGAGACCAGTCTACACACAAGGATAAGAAACAACAAAACTACAGACAAAGAAACAGCAATGCAAACTATGCAAATGCTGAAAGTGAAGGCGCACCAAAAAGTAATTACCCGAAGAAACGCATTTATACCACAGACGATAAACGTGAATATAAACCACGTAACAATAAGGGTGAATACAAAAAGGACGATCAACAGCCTACTCAAAAGACAGTTGAGCCACGCAAGAAGATTGATGAGACAAAACAGCCTCAATACAATAAGCGACGTGGAAATGTAGAAGGAAACTACAAAAAGAGAAACAATCCACAGGCTGCAAATAGTAAACCAACGCGTACTGCTGCTGAAACGCATACAGTAAAGCCTATAAAGAAAGAAAACGGTATAAAGAAGTTATTTAAGAAAATATTCAGCGTCAAATAAAGACAAGTCCGGTATTAACATACCGGACTTTATTTTTATACATACGTACCACTAATAAATAATCCATATCTATAAAACAACATATTGTATCATATAACTAAAAGACAACAAAGGCACTAAAAACTATCTTTTTTACATATCTAAAACAAAAAAGGTATCTATTTGTTTGTTTTATTACTAAAAAAATATATCTTTGCAATAATAAAGGAATAGAGTACTTAATTAAACCAACCAACAAAAGAAGAAAGATTATGAAAGCAACAGAAGTTGTAGAAAAACTGAAAAACAGATTTCCTAACGAGCCTGAATATATTCAAGCTGTAAGTCAAGTATTGGGAACTATTGAGGATGAATATAACAAGCATCCTGAGTTTGAAAAAGCTAATATTATTGATCGTCTTTGCATCCCAGACCGTCTAATTGAATTCCGTGTATCATGGGTAGACGACAAAGGCAATGTTCAGACTAACATGGGCTACCGCGTCCAACATAACAACTGTATCGGTCCTTACAAGGGCGGTCTCCGTTTCCATAAATCAGTAAACCTTTCAATATTGAAGTTTCTGGCATTCGAGCAGACATTTAAGAATTCTTTGACTACTCTTCCAATGGGTGGAGCAAAAGGTGGTTCAGACTTCTCTCCGCGTGGAAAGAGCAACGCTGAAGTTATGCGTTTCTGCCAAGCATTCATGACAGAACTTTATCGCCATATAGGTCCTGATGAAGATGTTCCTGCAGGAGATATAGGTGTAGGTGGTCGTGAAGTTGGCTACATGTTCGGTCAATATAAAAAGCTCACACACCAGTTTGTTGGTATCCTTACAGGCAAAGGTCAAGAATTTGGTGGTTCTCTTATCCGTCCAGAAGCAACAGGATATGGTAATGTTTACTTCCTTCAGAATATGTTGAAGACTAGTAATATCGACATTAAAGGTAAGACTGTACTTGTTTCAGGTTCAGGAAACGTAGCTCAATATACAATTGAAAAACTTCTTCAGCTAGGTGCAAAGCCCGTTACTTTGTCTGATTCTAACGGTTACATCTACGATCCAGACGGTATTGACGAGAAGAAGCTCGCATACGTAATGGAACTAAAGAATGTAGAGCGCGGACGTATCAAGGAATATGCCGAGAAATACGGAGTTAAATATGTAGAGGGAGCAAAACCTTGGTCAGAGAAGGCTGATATCGCCACACCATGTGCTACCCAAAACGAAATAAACGAAGAAGCTGCAAAAGTTCTTATTGCTAATGGCGTTATCGCAGTAACCGAAGGTGCTAACATGCCTACAGTTCCTGCAGCAATCAAATTGTTTCAAGACGCAAAGATTCTATATTGTCCAGGAAAGGCTTCTAATGCCGGTGGTGTTGCAGTATCAGGTCTCGAAATGAGTCAGAACTCAGAGCGTCTTAAATGGACTCGTGAAGAGGTTGATGCTAAGCTACACGCTATCATGGATGATATCCATGATAACTGTGTAAAATATGGTACAGAGTCTGATGGATATATTAACTATGTAAAAGGTGCAAATGTTGCTGGCTTCTTAAAGGTTGCTAAAGCAATGCTCGCTCAAGGTATAATATAATTTTCCACTAAAAAAAATCGTAAAGGAGGTAAATACTAATTATAGGTATTTATCTCCTATTTTTGTATTGACCAATCTATCACACCACCGTACATGCAGTTGGTATAAGGTGGTTTCTCATTTAAAGTACCATTTAACATACTGCTAGCATACCTATGTAAGCGTAATAACTAATTCGTTGATATGTATACCAAGCATAAAATAAGGGATGACAATATTGTCATCCCTTATTTATATTAATTTGCAAAAAGCAATGCTTACTTCAACAAATCAACAATCTTGGCAGCAAGTTCTTCACCACGCAAGTTCTCACCAATCACCTTGCCTGTTACTGCATCCACAATAAATATTGCAGGAATAGCCTGAACATGATACAAATCATCTACACCACTCTTGTCAATACCATTAGGCCATGGCAGATTTTCCTTCTCAAGAGCTTTCTTCCAGGCTGCGTCACTCTTGTCTATAGAAACACTTATTATCTCCAGTCCTTTCTTGCTGTTGGCAGCATAGATACTCTTCAAATTAGGAATTTCCTTACGGCATGGCACACACCAGCTTGCCCAGAAATCAACAAGAAATATCTTTTTACCTTTCACTGTCTTGGCAGCTTCATTAACCTTGCCTTTGGCATCAGTGAAACTGAACTTCGGGTAATCTTTGCCTATCAGTCCTTCCGGAGAAATCTTTTTCTTCAACAACTGACCATAGTAACTCTGCTGGGCTTCTGTAGAAAACTGTGCCCAGTCTGCCGTGTTTTCCTCTGTGAAATAAGAATACAGAGCCAACATAGAGAATGGTCCCCACCACGAATCTTTGTTGTCGGCAGCAATAGCTTTATAAGTCTTTTCGACTTCTGTGAAGAAACTTTTCTCAGCAGCGGCATACCCCTGACTCTTTGTATCTGCATATCCATTATGATAAGCTTCATACAGAATATCCAGATATTTGCGTTTGGCATCTATCTTGTTTATATACTCGACCTCAAGCGGACTATTGACAACTTTGACACCAGAACCAGAATAATAGGTTCCCTTGTCTGTAACATTTTTTTCAGCAGCAGCAGTAATCTTAGGAGTTTCACCCTTAGTGGTCATTAACTGAGCAACATAACCATTGTAACCCTTGACCTTAAATCCCACATAGCGAGGTTCATCCATCGGAACCGTGACAACACACTGACCGTTCATCACTTTGGCTTCAGCAACAGCCGGTTCTATACTCTGATGCGTGCAGGCATACACGGCTTCAATCTCTGTGCCATCAGGAAGTCCACTGATATTCAAGGAAACAACAGACTGTGCGTTCACTGCCACACAGGCAGAAAAGGCAATTAGCAAAACTGACAATTTTTTCATTATATTCATATTATTATTTTTCAACATTCTGTGTTATACTGCCATTACCGGCATTTTTAATAGCTCCTTGAGGGAACGGGAATGTCCACATATAGCTTGAAGGAGAAAGTGTCACGGTCTTGCCGTCTTTCTCTTTGCTTAACGTGCGAGTATATATTCCCTCAGTGTTATATCTTCTTGCATCAGCAAAAGGAACGATACTATAAATCAATAGATTATCCTTTTCTCGGCATATATACTCTATAGCCTCAGCAACAGACGAAGCTGCAAGCGATTCATACTTATCAGTACTAACGGTATGCTTTCTTACTGTATTGAGAACATTCATTGCCTCGGTCAGCTGATTATCACGTGCCAAACATTCAGCCTTTATGAGATACTGTTCCACTGTGCGCATACCGTTGTAATTGATTGTTCCGGTTGTAATGCCACGGTAATAAGTCTCAGAACCAACAGTATAAAGTTTCCAGTTACACTTGAAATAAATATCATCGTCTTCAAACATTTTTGCTCTCCACTGTGGCATATTATTGATTCTGGCACCAGAAGAACTACTACCATGGTTGAAATTATAACTTTCTACGCAGTTGAATCCAAGAGGAGTCTGTGAAGTCTGAGCTGAACTTTCAGAGTCTATAACACTCTTGTTAGCCTTATAGAATTCATTCCAGTCTATCAGTTTGTCATTTATGGCAAGAGCCTTGTTAGCATATTCCAGAGCGTCTGTATAATCCATCATCTGCAGATATATTCTTGCCAGCATCGCGTATGCAGCGCCCTTGCCAGGATGCAAAACCGTGGTGCCCATGTCAGGAAGATATGGAATAGCCTCTGTCAGATCATTTATCATGAAATTATAAATCTGCTTTACCGTAACCTGAGTGTAAGAAGCCCCCACTTCACTGCTTGTTATCAAAGGTACGCTGAGCGTTTCTGCAGCACTACTGCTCTGATAAGTGTCTGCATAATAATTTGCCAACAGAAAATAATGCATCGTCCTAAGCACTTTGGCATATGCCACTACTTCATTTTTTTTGGCATCAGTAGCCTCTGTTGCCGTAGGCGCATTTTCTATGACAAGATTACAGTAGTTGATACCAGAATAAGCAGCATAATAAGTAGTCTCGTCGCTATTATTATAATAAACACGGTCTACAGCTGTATCCCAATTGTAGTTTGCGGCATACATAGGATAATAACTTGCATCGGAATTAGTGAGGTAACGGTCGTTGAGCAGATAAGCCGACTGACCGGCATCCATTCGGTGAACATCATACTCGTCACGCAGAAAAGCCTCATAATCCGCAAGTGTAGCCGGAATTTTCTTCCCCTTGGGTTTTTCGTTAAGATAGTCATTGCACGAAGTAAACAGCAAAGCTGCCGCAAGAACAGTCATTATGGTTGAAATATATGTCTTCATCATATTTTCTTGTTTTATTAGTTTAGAAATTCAGGAATAAACCTACCATATAGTTTGTGGCATTATAACCACCCAACTGGTATTTAGCCTGATCGGTATGTGTCCACATACAAGGATTTTCCACATTCACCTGCACACGAGCATTCTGCATAGACAACCTTCTGCATACGGAAGCTGGTATGTGATAAGAAAGAGAAATATTGCTAAGCTTCAGATAGTCAGCATCCAATATGTTCTGTGAAGAATAGTAATACACGTTGTAAAGTTCTGAAGCCGAATAACCGCTTTCAGCAAATATAGCCCTTGGGACATTCGTGTAAGCCTCATCACCGGCTTTCTGCCAGCGACCTGCAAGCGCTGAAGAAGCACTGGCTATATTGGTTATATATCCCAGACGGGAATAAGAACAAGTAAGGAATGCCGGATTAACATTACGCATTATATGTCCGCCAGCATATGTAAACAGAATGTTGAAATCAAAGTTCTTATATGAAATCTCAGCACCTAAAGAACCATTATATTTAGGAACTGTAGTTCCCATATATTGAAGAGATTCCAGATTAGTAGGCTGATGGCTTGTTATTTCTCCTTTTTCATCATACACTTGTGGAAGTCCCTGAGAACTCAGTCCAGCCCATTTATATCCGAATATAGCATTGTATTCATATCCTATAGTAGGATAAGATGACGCATAGTCTAGAGCAAGATAATACACTGGTGCCTTGACATTCACGTAGGTTACCTTATTCTTGTTATAGCCAAAAGTGGTATTGGCAGAAATGCGCCAGTCCTGACTATGCAGGATCAAACCTTTAAGAGATACCTCAAAGCCACGGTTATTCATTTCACCATTGTTTATAGTATATGTGCTGTAGCCGTATCCTTCCGTTGGCACACCCATAGTGCTGGCAAGCAAGTCTGTACCTTTCTTATTGTAATATTCCAAAGTACCATTGAGTCTGTTGCCAAGCAACGCAAAGTCCATACCCACATTAAAGGTGTTGGTCTTTTCCCAAGAAAGTTTTGGATTCGGTCGCGAAGACACAGATCCATATTTACCACCCACATTATTATTTGTATAGTAAGATGCCACCAAATATGGAGCTGAATTTTTAGACACATTACCACCGATACCATCACTGACACGCAGCTTCAAATAATTCACCCAAGGAGCGTCAAACCATTTTTCCTTGCTGATAATCCAACCGCCACCAAGGCTCCATGTGGGTTTGTTTTGAAACTTACTGCTAGTGCCCCAGAGATTTGAACGGTCCCATCGTAGACTTCCGGTTACTGTATAGCGGTCATCATAAGTATACGAAGCATTACCATATACAGATACAAAACGGTTGGTATTCTCATAAGAGGCGTTCAGATCTGTTGACTGTAGATAACTGTAGTTTCCCAGAATTCCTGTAAATCCGGAAACAAGCGAAGTTTCATCTACAAGTCCTGAACTTAACATATCCGTGTCATAGTTGAACAATTGGTTGCGATGCATATCAATCTTGGTGTCACGTGTCTCTGTACCCAATATGGCAACGACGTTATGCACGTTTCCAAAAGTTTTATTGAAGTCCAGCTGCTGGCGGAAGTTGAGAGTCCTCACATACTGATCTCTGCGGTTAAAAATATTTCCATAAGGAATGGCATAAACAGCAGAGCCATTTTTGTTATAAGCAAAATTGTCAACCTTGTTTCTGGTGGTTATACTCTGCTTGTCCGCTATCTGCTCATATTTATACGACGAACGCTCATATTGGAATGAAGCTGAGTATTTCAGCCACGAGGTTAATTCTATATTCAATCTTGCATAAGCTCTGACGTTGAAGCCCTTTGTAACTGCCGTATTGCGATTGAGTTCATCCAGAGGAGTTATGTCAAGATTATACAGTCCATACTTGTTTATCAAATTGACAGTCTCTGTACTCACGTAACTATTTTGCGTCTTTGTATAATTGCTGCCGTCTGAATTCTCCAAATCATCATAAGGCAATACACTATACCCCGGACTCATGACATTATATCCCTGCGCATTATCCTGAGAAAATTTCATATAAGCTCCCATATCAAGAGAAAGCCACTTCGTAAACTGAGTGGTATTGGCAAGATTCAGACCAAGCCACTGACTACCGCTATATTTATCCTCATTGGCATCGTGACGGTAGGTGACATCCGTCTTGAACATATTCTTGCCTGTATTGCAGACTATTCCAAGGTTATACTGCTGATACAGAGGATCACGCTTAGCATATTTTGCCATCTGATCATAATAGTTATAACCTTTTGAAGAAAGACTGTTCAGCGTCTGTTCCATATCGCTTTGGGATGTATTGCCGGCATAATAATTAAGGATACCAGTAATACCAGCACTTGGATAAACCTTGTAATCAAGAAGATTCTGCGCATAACTTGCGGCATTGTTACCTGAAAGATTAGTATTTTGTGATGCCCATTCCTTCTCCAAGTCCACAACAAGTTTAGAATCAGCTATATTGCCGGTATAGACTTTATAAGGATGCCAAGTCAATGTGGTACTAAAAGAAACATCCGTCTTATTAGTTTTACTGGTTCTATGCTTAGTTGTAATAACAATGACACCATTGGCAGCACGCGCTCCGTATATACTTGCGGCAGCAGCGTCCTTTAGAACTGTGATACTCTCTATATCATCAACATTGACATCAGGCAGTCCTTCTTCCAAAGAACCATACACCCCCATTTTGGTATTCTCTACGGGAAAACCATCAATGACATACAGCGGTGTTTTCGTGGCATTCATAGTTGTCACGCCACGTATAAGTCCATCGTTGTATCCCGCCACTTCTCCTTCGAGTAAACTAGATATTGTATTCATTCGCTTACTCTGAAGATCCGCAGCCGTAACCTTAGAAAAAGAACCGGTAGAACGCTCTTTTGAAAGAGTCTGGTAACCGGTTACCACAACTTCATCAATAGTTGTATGGTCTGCGGTCATCACAAAATTAACATTTTCATTGCGTCCCACCTTCACCCTAGACGTACGCATTCCGACATAACTAACCTGTACGTCGTTACAGTTTTCAGGAATCAAGAGTTCATACCTTCCATCTGTTCCCGTAATAGTACCATAAGGTGAACCAGGAACATTAACAGAAGCTCCGATAAGCGTTTCACCGCTTTCATCTGTTATCACACCAGATATTGGTCTGAGTCTGTTTACTCCTGTTTCTTTTTTATCCTGTTTTTTTGTCGCCTTGTACGCGATACTGATAAATTTCCCCTTGACAGAATATGTAAAAGGCTTGCCACTCAAAATTTTAGCAACAGCTTCCTCTGCTGTTGCGTTGCTAATGTTGGCATCAACAGTATAGCCCTTCACGTCGTCTACAACATATAGAATTTTCCATCCTGATTTTTTCTGCACTATCTTCAGTGCACTTGCCATAGATTCACCGCGTAATGAAAGCGTAACAACATTCTTAGGCTGTTGCCCTTCTGCATGTAAAGTCAGTGTGGCAAAACATAATGTGACTGTAACAAGCCACAACAAAAGTCTCTTCTTTTTTACCATAAATTAAAGTCTATTTTGTGTGAACATTAATAGATACGTTGATAAATGAGAAATGGTGGCAACAAAAGAAGAAAAAAATATCAAAATGCTTCGTTTTTCATCATTTTAGTTTCACTCTATCACTATTTTTTCATTATCTAGTGTCACTTTCACTTTTCCAAGACTATTAAGCAGTTCAACAGTTTCTTGAATGCTACCCTTACGTTCAGCCGCAAAATTAAGCCTTATATCTTTAAGTGTAGAATCCTTAAACACCACTTTTCTATTATACCATCTGCCAAGAGCATACATAATGTCTTCCAACCGCTTGTTATCATAATAAAACACGCCATCGCTCCAAGCTGTGGTTTCATCCGTATTTACCTTCTTTATATCTGCCCCACCCGTCATATTCATTCGATACTGCTGACCGGGAATTATATTCGTGACTTTGCCAGAAGACATATTTTTCACTTCCACCTTTCCCTCAACAAGAGCCACCGACGCTTCCATACCAGGATATGCCTTCACGTCAAAAACAGTTCCCAGCACACGTGTCCTGATTTGAGCCGTCTCAACAATAAAAGGATGATGCTTGTTTTTACTTACTTTAAAAAGAGCTTCACCTGATAGTTTTACTATTCTGTCTGTTCCCGTAAAACCATGAGGGTATTCTATAGAACTGTTGTCATTAAGAATGATTTCAGTTCCATCTGCCAGATTTATTGTCATCGTCTCACCACTTCCTGTTTCCACTTTGGATATTTTATCCGCAGATTCACCTATACCAGAAAAATAATTATAACCCAAGACCAATGCGATCATGGCTGCAGCCCCAACAACAGCACTGATAACATATCCCATAAGATGACGGTGTTCAGAAGTTTCATTTACATCCTCCTTATTTATGATTTTCTCCAATTCGCCATTTACATCAGGAACAGGCATAGTTGCTTCCAGCATACTACGTTGTACTGCTGCAAGTACCTGAAGACTTTTCTGTATTTCCTCATCATTCTCCAACATAGAAACTTCCTCTTCTGATAATTCCACCTTTTCTGTTGTGGATTTCATTACCTTCATGGCAATATCCTCACTAGTAATATCTTTCATAATTTATCAGTTGTCTATGTATTAATACGTTTCAGGCTCAAAATCGGTGGCAATATCATCTGGGCTTTTACCGGCATACTTATCACGCAACATCTTAAGAGCCTTCATGATATGCCGTTTTACGGTGTCATGATGAATTTCCAACTGCTTTGCCACATCATCATATTTCAAATGTTCAACATAACATTTATACAGTATAGTACGAGTGGGTTCAGGCAGCAACTTCATCATGGCTTCTATCTGTATCTGCTGATTATAATGTACAGAATCCTGCACATAAGCTTCATCCACAGACCGAATATAGTATTTGGCATATTTTGAAGCTACAACATTACAGCGCAAGAAGTCTATACACTTACGGCGGACTGCCACCATAAGCATAGTTGACATATTTTCCTGCTGCCAATCAGCCCAATGTTCCCATACGCGAGCAAACACTTCACTCACGATATCCTTGCTTGCTTCAGGTTGTCTGGTTATCTGTAAAGAATAATAATACAGATGTTTATACTCCTTAGTAAACAAATGGCTGAAATCATCACGTTGTTTAGCCGAATACATTAAAATATTATTTGCAAATTCTTTCTAAATATGCAAATTTACAAATTATTCAGAGAACTGACAAATAAAGACTAAAGTTTATTTTATACTGTTAAGCAGGTCTATTTTCCAATCATTGACGATCTTTAATTTATCATCTAATTTAATTTCATATCAAAGTCATTAGTAAAGCAGCAGAATTATTTTCAGTTGTTTTGCCTTTTTTGATATCTATGATAAATGATGATGCAGACAATATTGTTGATTTCTGCTTTGCGGAAGATGAGGGATTCAAACCCCCGATACCCTGAAAGGGGTATACCGGATTTCGAGTCCAGCGCATTCGGTCACTCTGCCAATCTTCCAATAAGTGTCATGCAAAAGTAATGAAAAAAAACGTAAACAGATAATGAAGAATAATTCAACTATCCGTATTTAACAGATATTACACTTACATCATTCAAAAGAAAGTTTCTTTAATCTGCTTTTCAATTGCTCGGCTTCACTTTTGCGTATGCTCAATGTTATGCTACACGTATTATCAAATTTCTGATCAATAATCTTTGGCTGAATCTCCTTTATAATGTGCATCACATCATTCATCATAGGATAAGTGAAATCATATTTTACGATCTCCTCAACTTGACGAATTTCTATCTTTGCGTTAGCTATTGCGTCAGCGGCTGCTGTACGATAAGCAACAATAAGACCACCAGTACCAAGATTCACACCTCCATAATATCTCACCACAACGATAAGAACATCTGTGAGTTCAGCACTATTTATCTGCCCAAGTATAGGTTTTCCTGCTGTCGAACTTGGTTCACCATCATCATTGGCACGAAACTCTGTTCTCTCAGGTCCCAGCATATACGCATAACAACAATGCCGTGCATCATAGTATTTTCTACGATACACAGCAACTATTTCCTTCACTTCATCCACCGATTCAATGTGATGAGCAAAAGCGAGAAACTTACTTCTCTTTTCAGTGTAATATCCCTCGCCTATTATTGTATTATCAATAGTTTTATATTGATCTTCTATCATTTATTGTAATTTATGTATAACTAAGCCACTACGCAACTTCGGCTCAAACCAAGTTGCCTTTGGCGGCATAATATTGCCACTGTCGGCAATATCCATTATCTGTTTCATGCTCACAGGATAAAGAGCCAAGGCCATACGCATTTCTCCGTTGTCAACACGGCGTTTTAATTCTTTCAGGCCACGCAATCCACCAACGAAATCAATTCTTTTATCAGAGCGTAAATCGTTTATGCCTAGTATTTCATCCAGAATCAATCTGCTTGAAATGTCAACATCAAGAACTCCAATAGAATTTGTATTATCGTATGTGTTGTCCTTTGCTATCAAACTATACCATTTACCCTCAAGATACAGGGAAAACTCATGCAATTGCTTTGGCTTGTATTCTTCTTCTCCAATCAAAGTAACTTTGAAATTCGTTTTCAAAGCCTCTATAAATTGTTCTGTTGTCAAACCATTTAAATCTTTCACTACCCTATTGTAATCTAAAATAGTAAGTTGACTAGCCTGAAAACATACAGCCATGAAATAATTATATTCTTCCTTACCTGTATGGTTAGGATTCAGCTTTGCCTTCTCTTCACCTACAAGTGCGGCTGCTGCCGAACGATGATGTCCATCAGCAATATAAAGACTTGGCATCTTGCCAAACTCACTTGTTATAACTGCGATATCCGAATCATCAGCCACAACCCAGAGCTGATGTCTAAAACCGTCAATCGGAGCAATAAAGTCATATTCTGGTTCGGTTAAAGCATACTTATTTATGATTGCATCCAAGACGTTATTGTCTGGATAAGCAAAAAACACAGGCTCAATATTGGCATTGCATGCACGTACATGCTTCATTCTATCCTCTTCCTTGTCACGACGTGTAAGCTCATGCTTCTTTATAACTCCGTTAAGATAATCATTGACATACGCACCGACAACTAAACCATATTGAGTTTTACCACCCATTGTCTGTGCATAAATATAATAGTGTTCATTATCGTCTTGTACTAACCAACCTCTTTTTTGGAACTTATCAAAATTTTCAGCTGCACTTTCATAAACTCTCGCATCATATTCACTTGTACCAGCAGGGAAATTAATTTCTGGCTTTATAATATGATACAAACTTTTTTCATTGGTGCCGGCTTCATAGCGAGCCTCTTCAGAATCAAGAACATCATAAGGACGGCACTCTATCTGTTCCACGATATTTCCTGGGGGGCGTACTCCTCTAAAAGGTTTAATAATTGCCATGGTAATAGATCAAAATTAATGTATGAAAAAAAAATCCTACCCATGTCATGATTACAAGAAAGAGACTTGGGTAGGAGATATACGTATATTACTTGTTTACCTTAAACTTTGTACAACCATCCTTGAAGAAAGCATTAATCTGCTTTGCGGCAGCGATACCAGCATTTACATTTGCCTCTGCTGTCTGCGCACCCATCTTCTTAGGTGTTGAAAAATAACGACCTTCAAACTGCTGAAAATCAGCATCTGCATCAGGCTTGATATCCGTAATGTATTTCAAGTCCTCACGTTCAGAAAGCAATTTGATAAGCTCAGGCTCGTTTATTACTTCCTTACGAGCTGTATTGATTAGGATTCCACCCTTAGGCATTTGATTTACAGTTGCGTAATTAATACTCTTTATAGTCTCAGGAGTAGCTGGAATATGAAGAGAAACAATATCACAAGTCTTGAACAATTCGTTCTGACTCTTTGCAGCATGTACTCCAGCTGCTTCAATTACGTCAGCAGGACAGAATGCATCAAAAGCATGAACTTCCATGTCAAAGCCCTTTGCTACACGTGCAACATTGCGACCAACATTACCAAATGCCAATATACCGAGTTTCTTACCCTTAAGTTCTGAACCGGCTTTACCGTTATAGAAGTTACGAACTGCATAAACCAACAAACCGAATACCAACTCCGCTACAGCGTTTGAATTCTGTCCAGGAGTATTCTCAGCAACAACATTGTGAGCTGTTGCAGCAGCAAGATCAATATTATCATATCCAGCACCTGCACGAACAACAATTTTTAGGTTCTTTGCAGCATCAAGCACTTCGGCATCAACTTTATCAGAACGGATAATCATTGCATCAGCATCCTTTACAGCATCAAGCAACTGAGCCTTTTCAGCATATTTCTCCAGCAAAGCAAGTTCATTACCAGCTGCTTCAACTTCCTTTTTAATACCCTCAACAGCAGCAGCTGCGAAAGGTTTTTCTGTTGCAACTAAAATTTTCATAGTCTTGTATTATTAAATGAATATAGGGCGAATCTGCATCCGCCCTATTACTCTAATTATTATAATTAATATTTTGCCTCAAAATCTTTCATGGCTTGAACAAGGGCGTTCACACCTTCCATTGTCATTGCATTATAGCAACTAGCACGGAAACCACCGACAGAACGGTGACCCTTTACACCAACCATACCACGCTCAGTGGCTAAATCAAGGAAAGGCTTTTCAAGTTCAGCGTATTCATCATTCATGACGAAACAAATATTCATCAGTGAACGAGAATCATGCTCAACAGTACCCTTAAAGAGCTTATTGCGATCAATCTCTGTGTACAAAGTCTCTGCACGTTCACGAGCACGCTTGTCAGCAGCCTCAAGACCACCATTCTTCTTCAACCATCTCAAGTTTTCCATCATAGAATAGATAGGAACAACAGGAGGAGTATTAAACATAGAACCCTTATCTACGTGAGTACGATAGTCCATCATTGTAGGCAATTCTCTTGGAGCCTTTCCAAGTTCATCATCCTTAACGATAATAACCGTAACACCAGCCATAGAAATATTCTTCTGAGCACCAGCGTAGATAGCTTTATATTTGCTAACATCAACAGGACGGCTCATTATATCAGAACTCATATCCGCAATAAGAGGAACTTTAACATCTAAGTCATTGCGAATTTCAGTTCCATAAATTGTATTATTTGTGCATATATGCAAGTAATCAACATCAGCAGGTACTTTAGATTCAAAGCCTTTTGGATAGAAAGTATAATTAGCATCAGCCGACGAAGCTACTTCTATAACCTCACCAAAATGTTTAGCCTCTTTCATAGCCTTCTTTGCCCATATACCTGAATTTAGATAAGCCGCCTTCTTAATCAAGAAGTTTGCAGGTATCTGCATGAACTGCAAGGACGCACCACCGCCAAGGAAAATAACAGAATAGCCTTCAGGAATATCTAATAGTTCCTTAAATAGAGCTACACTCTCGTCAACAACAGGTTGGAAATCTTTAGCACGATGGCTAATTTCCATTAGAGAAAGACCGCTGCCATTGAAATCCAAAATTTGCTTAGCTGTGTTCTCAATTACCTCACGAGGAAGAATTGATGGACCTGCATTAAAGTTGTACTTCTTCATCTAAATATATTTTAAAGATTTATCAATTACGTGATATATTTTTAGTTTTTACGCATGCGAAATTACACTTTTATTTTTGTTTAAACAAATTATTTAGCAATAATTTAGCAATTGCGCTTTATTTCTTTCAATTTGTAAAATGACACAATATTTTTTTTCAGTAAAAGCGCATATTAATACACTATTACTTAGTATATTTATTTCACTTCCTCAACAATTGTTTTTACACCTTTGATTTTTTCTCCGCTTGTCTGCTTCAATACAGTTTGAAGTTTCTGTCGTGCTACGGCTGCGTAAGCGAATCTATCCTGAACGTCAATCTTGCCGATTTCATCTTTCTTCAGTCCGGCTTTCTTGCACAGGAATCCAACGATATCACCCTTACTAATCTTGTCATTTTTACCTTTACCAATATATATTGTAGACATCTTTGGCAATGCAGGCTTTGGCAATTCTTCAGGTATTTCGTAATTATCAACTTCTGCATCTACATACGCAGGCACATGTTCATCCGAATTCAATATAAAGAAGCTACGTCCCATTTTATCCCAACGGGCGGTTCTTCCTACACGATGAATATATCCGTCTTCACTCTCAGGTATATGATAGTGTACTATATTGTCAATATCAGGAATGTCCAGTCCACGGCTAGCGAGGTCGGTACTCACGAATATATTTGCACTTCCATTAGAGAATTTATAAAGTGCGTCTTCACGCTGTTTCTGTTCCATTCCACCATGGAAGTAACTGATACAGAAACCTGCTTCACGAAGGAATTCGGCTGTACGCTCAACAGAATCACGGAAGTTAAGGAATACAATACTGCTCCCATCACGAAATGTCAACAACAGTTGTCGCAATGTCTCCAACTTATCCTTCTGCGGACTTTCCACTTTGTATATATGCACACGGTCAGGAACCTGCTCTTCATCGGGAAGGAAGTTAAGTGTAGTAAACTTATTATTGATTATTTTCTGGTCTTTCAATTCCTCAGCCGGTGTTGCAGAAAGAAGAATACTTCTTACACCACTAGGCAATTTGGAAATTAACGACTGCATCTCGTCATGGAAACCCATTTCAAGACACTTGTCAAATTCATCAATTACAAGATATTTAATATTGTCAGCAACGATGTTCAACTTATCAAGATGATCATTTAGTCTTCCCGGTGTTGCAAAAATTATCTGAGGTTTCACCTCACGCAATTTGCGATGTTCATCCATTGTAGGACGTCCACCATAGCAAGCCATTCCACGAAGTCCGCTTCCCATGTTTTTAAGCACGTTGGCAGACTGCAAAGCAAGCTCACGTCCAGGCACAACAACTACAGCTTGCACTTCGTCACTGCTTGCATCTACAAGCTGAGAAAGTGGAAGTAAATATGAA
>OCTV010000139.1_pt1 | contig 27867 bp, 29 predicted proteins | sample 1539101 | NCBI WGS metagenome assembly OCTV01 (sample SAMEA3991422, study PRJEB22521) | metagenome | biome: anthropogenic terrestrial biome; feature: sewage plant; material: sludge | place: Sweden | collected 2012-09-26 | reverse complement strand
TACCAAAAAAATAAAAAAATCAGCACATAATTTGTGCTGATTATATAAATATTTTTAATAACCTTCAGTTCCGTTTAAAGATTCATCATTTTCAATCCATGTATTAACGTCAAATGTCTTATAATCCTTTTTGGTTTGTCTGACAACAACATTTTCAATACCTGCATTTATAATAAGTCTTTTGCACATTGAGCAAGGCTCAACATCGCCGTAAAGCTCATTTGTTTTTGCATCGTGGCAAGCCAGATATAGAGTAGAACCTAAAAGGTCACGTCTTGAAGCAGAAATGATAGCATTAGCCTCTGCATGAACAGAACGGCAAAGCTCATAGCGCTGACCTTTAGGAATATTAAGTTTTTCTCTTGTGCAATAGCCGAGATCACTGCAGTTTGCACGACCACGAGGAGCACCAACATAGCCAGATGATATTATTTCATCATTCTTGACAATAATTGCGCCGAATTTACGGCGTATACAAGTACCTCTTTCAAGTACAGTTTCAGCAATATCAAGATAATAATTAATTTTGTCACGTCTGTCCATAATTTATCCCCCTTTTTCTGCAATAATACTATTATAATAGGAATAAACCTTTTTTTCAAGTCTTTACAATATTTTATATAAATGCTAAAATAATTATATTAAAAAAATCAGAGGTAAAAATGGATAACTTATCGAACATCAGTGTTATAAAAAAAATATTTGAGAAGCATGGCTTTTCATTTTCCAAAACGCTTGGACAGAACTTTCTTATCAATCCGTCTGTCTGCCCTAAAATAGCAGAACTCGGGAACGCGAAGAAAGGCTTTGGAATAATTGAAATAGGTACTGGAATAGGTGTCCTCACTAATGAGCTTGCAAAACGTGCAGAAAAGGTTGTAGCAATAGAAATTGACGACAGACTTATCCCTGTTTTGAAAGATACGCTGAGTGAATACGACAATATAAAAATTATCAATGCGGATGTTATGAAGGTTGATCTTGCAAAGCTTATTGATGAAGAATTCAAAGGACTCGATGTTGCAGTATGCGCAAATCTTCCTTATTATATTACTTCACCGATAATAATGATGCTTCTTGAACAGCGATTGCCTTTAAAATCAGTTACAGTTATGGTCCAGAGGGAAGCCGGTCAGCGTCTTTGTGCTCAGATGGGGACAAGAGATATGGGTGCTGTTACTGTTGCTGTAAGATATTTCAGCGAGCCTGAAATTCTCTTTAATGTTTCAAAAGGCAGCTTTATGCCGGCACCGAATGTTGACTCCTGTGTAGTGCGATTTAATGTTAAGGAGAATACCCCTGAAGGAGTAACTGACGAAAAGTTTTTCTTTAAAATTGCACGAGGTGCTTTTTCACAGAGGAGAAAGACACTCGCAAATTCTGTTTCATCAGCAACAGGCTATGAAAAGCAAAAGGTTATTACTGCAATAGAATCAGCAGGGCTTAATGCTAATGTCCGCCCTGAACAGCTTTCAATGGATGCTTTTATTGCTTTTTCTGAGGAACTTAAAAAACTAATATAATATGTTGATATAAAAACAGGAATGACTTTTCATTCCTGTTTTCTGTTTATTATAAGAAAAATCAAGATAAAGATATTTAATGTTATGTATAGAAAAATAAATTTTATTTTGGGGTATGATTTAGACAATTTTCACACTATACAAATTGTATAATATTTCCATTAGCCTGTTGCAATACAGGACAAATATTGTATAGTGGTGAGAAGAATGACAAAAAACGAGACGTTAAATCAAAGGGCAGGTTCATATAGTATAAGTGGCATAACTTCGGTGATATTGTTTGGTATAATCGGGTTCATTGCTTCAAATACAACAATAACAGGCGGCCTTTCGCCTCTTAATGTATCTGCGGCAGCCTGTACGAATCTTCTTGGTTCGGTTGCAGTTTTCGCAGCAAGCATAATTTCGTATGCAATAAACGGAACAATCTCATTTGCACTTCCACAGATTTGCTCATTGATAGCGATTATCTGCCTGAAGTTTTTTATGAGTGAGATATGGGACAGGAAAACCACCCCTGTTTTTTCATCAGTATCAGCGGGGCTGGTTATGGCAATCTTCGGTGTGTTTGCTACTTTTATCGGAACATTCAGTATTCAGAATTTTGTCTTACATATGTCACAGGCCGTTTTATGTGCCTGTACAGTCTATTTTATTTTCATAGCTCATCAGGTAATCAAAAAAGAAAAAATCATTCCTGTCACTGGTAAGGCTGCTGCTTCACTTGGCGTTATATATGTTGTTGCTCTTGCTACTCTCACTTCAATAGATATTTCAAGGCTTAATTTCGGAAGAATAATAGGAATTCTTATAACACTTCTTGCTATAAAAAAATATAAGCATCTTGGCGGCGCAGTTGTCGGCGTTCTCACTTCCTGTGGAATTATTCTCTGCTCGCCTGTTTTGGGAAGAAGCACAATGCTCCTTGCCTGTGCAGGTCTGATAGCAGGGCTTTTTGCTGAATTCGGTGGTCTTGCAATTATTACTTCATTTATAATTTCAAATCTTGTAGGACTTGTTGCAATCGGCGTAACAACCGATACATTTCCGATGCTCATTGATGTTGGTATAGCAACTGTAATTTTTATTGTAATTCCACCGTCAGTGTGGTCGCGGCTTCTTCAATCAGTCGGGACATCAGCCTCTGGTGTGGAAGTTATGGCACAGAATGCAAGTGAACGGCTTGTTTTTGCCTCAAAGACCTTGAATGACGTTAAGGAATCCATCACAAAAGTTTCTGTTGCTATGGAAAAGAAAACCGAGGAACAGGATATAGTTTCAAAAGTATGTGAAAATGTATGTAGTAAATGTAAGAATAACCTCATATGTTGGGAAAAGAATTTTGATGAAACAATAGCATCATTTTATAAAATTCAGCGCTCACTTAATGTTCTGGGTAAGGTTTCAGTAAAAGACTTCCCACAGGAGCTTAATCATTGTATAAACAACTTTCTTCTTGAGAATGAATTTAATATTCTTTACAGCGAAATCAACTATCAGTTCAGGCTGAAACAGAAACTCAAGGAAATGCGTGTAATGCTTTCTGATCAGTTTTCTGCAATGGAAGAGATGCTGACCTCACTCAGTACACAGCTTTCGGGTTATGCACGATCTGATAACTTTCTTTCAAAAAAGGTTTATGCCTATTTTCAAAAGAAGGGAATTGTGAATGCAAAATCCTGCGTTTATTATAATATTCATGGGAGTCTTACAGTTGAAATATATGCTGAAAGATTTGAACGCTATAATGATGAAGATCTTTGTGAAGAAATTTCAACAATTGTTGAAAGAGAGCTTGAGCTCCCACGGTATTCAACAGTCGGTGATATGACAAGAATTGAATTATGGGAAAAGCCAATGTATTTTGTTGATATCGGTGCATATCAGATAGCGGGAAAGCGCTCAGAAATTACCGGCGATTCATATGAAACCTTTATTGATAATGATACTGAAGCATATATCGTGCTTTCTGACGGAATGGGAAGTGGTAAGCGGGCACAGCTTGATTCTCTTCTTACGTCAAGTCTTATTTCCCGCCTTATAAGAGCAGGAATAGGCTACTCATCAGCAATAAGGCTTGTCAACACCTCAATGCGTGTAAAAGCGTGGGAGGAAAGTTTTGCAACTGTTGATATTTCAATACTTAACCTATGTTCAGGAACTTTGAAAATCGTAAAAGCTGGTGCCTCAGCAAGTTATCTTGTCCGTGGGGAACAGCTTAAAAAGCTTGAGACAACTTCACTTCCTATTGGAATTATTCAGGAAATTACGCCAGGCACAATAAATGTCAATCTTAAACCTGATGATATTATTATAACAGCATCAGACGGAGTCATTGAAGATGCACTTGAAAGTATCCGTCAGATAGCAGTAACAAACAGAAAAATGCCAGCTGAAGAAATGGCAGTGAAAATGGTTAAAGCCGTAAAAAAATTGGCAGACGAACGCTATTGTGATGATATAACAATTGTTATATCAAAATTAAAAAAGAATTAACAATAATTTAAGTAGTATTAACCAAAATATGCTTAATGAAAATGTATATTTTCATTAAAATTTTACAAAAACTATTGCATTATTACAAATTTATTGCTATAATATGTATAACAAAGCAGGGGGATAAAATATGAGCATAAAACTTTCAAAACAATATGAATTACCTTTGTATTTATTTCACCAAGGTAAAAATTATGATTCAGGCGAATTTTTTGGTTGCCATTATAAAAAAAGCAGTAAGAAATCAGGTTATGAATTCAGAGTATGGGCTCCTAATGCTGAATATATTTCAGTAGTTGGTGATTTTAATAAATGGGATGAAACGCTTAACCCAATGAAAAAGCTTACTGACAGTGTCTGGGTTGCTTTTATAAGCGACTTAAAAGAATTTGATACTTATAAGTATTACGTTAAGGGCAAGAATGACGTTGTAAGTCTTAAATCTGACCCATATGGAACTCATATGGAAACCAAGCCGGCAACAGGTTCAAAGATTTATGATATTTCCGGTTTTAAGTGGACTGACAGCAAATGGCTTGATAAGAAAGCTGAAACGAATGTATATAAAAGTCCTGTTAATATTTATGAAGTTAACGCAAGCTCCTGGAAGAAGAACGATGACGGCAGTTTTTACAGCTATAAAAAGCTTGCCGACGAGCTTATTCCTTATGTAAAATCAATGGGCTACACTCACATTGAATTCATGCCTCTTGCTGAATTTCCGTATGATGGTTCATGGGGATATCAGGTAATAGGATACTTTGCCCCTACTTCGCGTTTTGGAACTCCACACGATTTTATGAATTTTGTGAACAAGTGTCATAATGCTGGAATCGGCGTTATTCTTGACTGGGTTCCAGCACATTTCCCAAAGGATGAAGCAGGACTTTATGAGTGGGATGGCACATGTTGTTATGAGTATTCTGACCCAATGAAAAGGGAACACCTCTCCTGGGGAACAAGAGTATTTGATTATGGAAAACCTGAGGTTCAGTCATTCCTTATTTCAAATGCACTTTACTGGCTTGAAAAATATCACGTCGACGGTTTAAGAGTTGACGCAGTTGCTTCAATGCTTTATCTTGATTATGACAGACGTGAGGGCGAATGGACACCGAATATAAATGGCGGTCATGAAAACCTTGAAGCTCTTGATTTTATCAAGCATCTTAATGAAGCTGTATTTGAAAGGAATCCGCATACACTTATGATTGCGGAGGAATCAACAGCATGGCCACTTGTTACAAAGCCAACCGACGTAGGTGGACTCGGCTTTAACTTCAAGTGGAATATGGGTTGGATGAATGATATGCTTGCTTATATGAAGCTTGACCCTATCTATCGTGCATTCAATCACGATAAGCTTACATTCTCATTTTTCTATAGTTTTTCGGAAAATTACGTCTTGCCGATTTCTCACGATGAGGTAGTTCACGGCAAGCAGTCACTGATTGATAAAATGTTTGGTACAACTGAACAGAAATTTGCTTCTGCAAAAGCCTTTATGTGCTATATGATGGCTCATCCAGGCAAGAAGCTTATGTTTATGGGACAGGAATTTGCCCAGTTCAGAGAATGGGATTTTGAAAATTCACTTGAATGGTTTATGATTGATCAGTATGAAAATCATAAGAACTATCACGAATTTGTCAAAGAGCTTAATAAGTTCTATTTAAAGAATCCGCCTTTGTGGCAGGATGATGATTCGTGGGCTGGTTTCCAGTGGATTTCAAACGATGATTATAAGCAAAGCATCATTGCATTTAGAAGAATTGATGATGAAAAGAATGAAATTATCACTGTCTGCAATTTTGTTCCTGTTGCAAGGAATGAATATAGAATAGGCGTTCCTGAAAAGGGAACATACCATGAAGTTCTCAATTCAACATCTTCGAAGTTTGGTGGCGAGGGTATGACAAACCCAAGTATCAAGGCAGAGAAAATTCCAATGCACGGATATGATTATTCAATAAATATAAAAATTCCGGCGCTGTCAGCTATTTTCTTCAGTAAGAAAAAGACTTCGTCAAAGACTAAAAAATTTGATGTTAAAAACATTAAATAAATTTTTTTCAGATCAACTAATATTAGGTAGGTGTTTTTATGTATTACAAAAAGGAATGTGTTGCAATGCTTCTGGCAGGGGGACAGGGAAGTCGTCTTTATGCCTTGACTCAAAATGTTGCAAAACCGGCAGTACCATACGGAGGGAAATATAAAATCATCGATTTTCCGCTGTCAAACTGCATTAATTCAGGAATTGATACAGTTGGTGTACTCACCCAGTATATGCCACTTGTTCTTCACGACTATATAGGAAACGGTCAGCCGTGGGATCTTGATCGTGATCATGGTGGCGTTCATACACTTCCTCCATACCAGACAGCATCAGGTGCTCAATGGTATACAGGAACAGCAAATGCTATTTATCAGAATTTAAGCTTTATTGAAAGATATAATCCTGAGTATGTAATCATCCTTTCAGGTGACCATATATATAAAATGGATTATTCCGAGATGATTGACTTCCATAAGAAAAACAATGCTGACTGTACTATCGCAGTAATCAATGTTGATAAGGATGAAGCATCACGTTTTGGTATTATGGGTGTTATGCCTGACGGTTCAGTTTATGACTTTGAAGAAAAGCCAAAGCAGCCGAAAAGCACACTTGCTTCAATGGGCATATATGTTTTCAATTATGATACATTAAAAAGCTATCTGATTCAGAATGAAATGGATAAGGAAGCTTCAAAGGACTTCGGCAAGAATATCATTCCTTCAATGCTTGAACATAATGAAAGACTATTTGCATACAGATTTGATGGCTACTGGAAGGACGTTGGAACAATCGATAGCCTGTGGGAATCTAATATGGACTTGCTGAACCCGAATGTTCCGCTTGACCTTTATGATCCTTCATGGAAGATTTATTCAAGGAATCCTGTTGCTCCACCAAACTATGTTGGTGACAATGCCTGCATTGAAAATTCAATGGTAACAGAAGGCACAAATATTGACGGAACAGTTGATTCATCAATTATTTTTGAAGGCGTAACTATCGAAAAGGGTGCCGTTGTAAAAGACAGTATTATTATGCCTGGCGCATACATTCATTCCGATGCAGTAATAGAATACTCAATTATCGGAGAAGACAGTGATATAGGTAAAAATGCAGTAATCGGTGCAAGACCTGAAAACATTGTTAACAAAAATGAATGGGGCGTTGCAGTTGTTGGGCACAGAATCAGAATTTCACCTGACTCAAAAGTACTGCCAAAGCAAATAATTTCAGAGAGTATTTAAGAGGGAGGATTTGTTATGCCAAACATGAGTAATGTTTTAGGACTTATATTTTCAAATATGCACGATACTACAATAGAAGATTTAACAAAGCACAGAACAATGGGTTCAATTCTTTTTGGGGGAAGATACCGACTTATCGATTTTCCTCTGTCAAATATGGTTAACTCAGGTATTTCTGAAGTCGGAATAATCACAAAATCTAATTTCCAGTCCTTGCTTGACCACCTTGGCTCAGGCAGAGAGTGGGAGCTTTCAAGAAAGAAGGGTGGGCTTCACATTCTCCCTCCTTTTGGAAACAACGCATCAGGTATGTACAGAGGACGAGTTGAGGCTCTTTCAGGAATAATGGATTTTATTAAACATTCAACAGCAGAATATATTCTTATGTCTGACTGCGATGTTGTTGCAAATATTGATTACAAGCCGATTATAAAATATCATACTGAGAAGAATGCTGATATTACAGTTATCTGCCATAAGGGTGTATATTCATTGGAGCAGACACGCTTCAGCACAGTTTTTGCTGTGAATGAAGATGACAGGGTGTATGATGTCCTAACAAACCCACAGATAAGCGGAATGTGCAATATAAGCCTTAATATGTTTATGATTAAGAAGGATCTTCTCATCCAGCTTGTACAGCAGGCTATCTCAAGAAGTCAGTACAGCTTTGAAAGAGATATCATTCAGTCAAAGGTCAAGGAACTTAACATATGCGCTTATCAGTATGAAGGCTATTTAAGCAGAATTGACAGCATCAACAGTTATTTTAAGGAGAATATGAATCTTCTTTGCAAAGAAAACAGAAATCAGCTGTTCTTAGAACGCAGTCCTATTTATACAAAAGTCAGCGATAATGCTCCTTGCAAGTATGGTCTTGGCTCAAATGCAAAGAATTCACTTATTGCTGATGGCTGTGTTATTGAAGGAAATGTTGAAAACTGCATACTCTTCCGTGGCGTAAAGGTCGGAAATGGTGCAAATGTTAAAAATTCAATCATTATGCAGGGTACAGTTATTGGTGAAAAATCCGATATAAATTATATAATTACTGATAAGCAGGTTGTAGTCAGCGACAACAGAACACTCAGTGGTTCACAGGTTTATCCACTGTTTGTCGGAAAAGGCGCAACAGTTTAATCGGCATAACAAGAAAGGACGATTTTATGAATATACTATATGTTGCAAGTGAAGCAGTACCATTTGTTGCATCAGGTGGACTTGCTGATGTAGCAGGATCATTGCCTGCTGCTATCAATAAGCTTGGTCATGATTGTAGGGTTGTAATCCCTATGTATGGTGCAATCAGTGAAGACCTTAAGAAGGATATGACTTTCCTGACTAATTTCACAGTTGACGTTGCATGGAGAAAACAATACTGCGGTGTCTTTGAAGCTCATGCAAATGGTGTTACATACTATCTACTTGACAATGAGTATTATTTCTCACGTCAGGGCTTGTATGGGTTTTATGATGATGCAGAAAGATTTGTATTCTTCTCAAGAGCAATTCTTGAAATGCTTTCTTACATTGACTTCAAGCCACAGGTAATCAACGCTAATGACTGGCAGACAGCCCTTGTACCGGTTTACTACGATATATTCTATCGTTACCGTAACGGCTATGAGGACATCAAGACAGTTCTCACAATACATAACATACAGTATCAGGGTAAATATGGTCTTGAGCTTATCAATGAAATCCTTGGTATCCCGATGTATCACACAGATATGCTTGAATATGACGGCTGCGTTAACTTTATGAAGGCTGGTATCGAAGCTGCTGATAAGGTTACAACAGTAAGCCCAAGTTATGCGTGGGAAATTCTTGATCCTTGGTATTCACATGGACTTGGCAGAATTCTTGTCAATAAACAGTACAAGCTTTGTGGCTTCCTTAATGGAATTGACCTGGATATCTATAATCCAGAAACAGATAAAGCTTTGTATAAGAATTATTCTGTTGATGATAAAGCTGGTAAAGCAATCTGTAAGGCAAAACTGCTTGAAGATCTTGGACTTGCCCCAGGCAAGGAGCCTGTTATCGGTATTGTTACCCGTTTTGTATCGCATAAGGGTATTGACCTTGTAAAATATGTTTTTGAAGATATTATTGAACTTGGATATAAATTTGTTATTCTTGGTTCAGGCGAACAGATTTATGAAGATTTCTTCAGCGAAATGCAGGCTCGTTATCCTGACAAGGTCAGCGTAACTATTGGTTTTAATACTGAACTTGCAAGGAAGATTTATTCAGGGGCTGATATGTTCCTGATGCCATCACAGAGTGAGCCTTGTGGACTTGCACAGATGGTGGCATTAAGATACGGAACAATCCCTATCGTTCGTGAAACTGGCGGACTTCGTGATTCTATCGTCGACTGTGGAGGAAAAGGTGGAAATGGCTTTACCTTCAAGACATACAACGCACACGATATGCTTGATGCTGTAAAACGTGCAAAGGTTCTCTATGATAAGAGAATGCAGTGGGGCAAGCTTGTCAGCCATGCAATGCGTGAGGACTTCAGCTGGAACCGTTCAGCTGAACTATATCTCGGACTCTATAAGGATAATTAATTTCAAAGACTTCTGACATTAAAAAGTCAGAAGTCTTTTTTATATGATTATTTACTTTTTTTTGACATTATGATACAATAATATAAAACATATTGCAGGTGGGAATTATGAGCAGAATTTATTATCTCATATCATCAATAATAGGTGCAGAGCTTGCACTTATATTTTTTGAGCTTTCCCGCAAATATTACACCGACTTGTCCTACACAGAGTCTCTGATAATATGCCTTTGCATAATAGTTTTTACCGTATTAATCTGCTTGTTGTTTCAACAAATCAGATACCTTACACTTGGAAAATTTCTTAGTGGCAGACCTGAAAAGAAAATTGCTGTTCTTGAAATAAAAATTGCAAAATCAGGCGATAAGGTTCTAAGAAGTAAGTTATATCTCCGCCTGTCGCAGCTATATATCGAGGCAAATGATTTTCAGGGTGCTTTAAAAGCAATAAAACGAGCAAATCCCTATTCGGGTTATAGAGCATTCAATGTTTTTTATACCTTGCCACGAAAGTATAAGCTTGTATTTTACATAAAAAGTATATATTTAAATATACTTTTGAATAATCTCCTGTCAGCATCAGATGAAATTTCCTATGGGAAAAAATATCTTAATAAATATATAAATGATACGAAATATAATTCCGAAATCAAAAAGATTTTTGCAATGCTTGAATACTCAAAAGGCGATTATTCAAAAGCAGAAGATTATATCAGTTCAGCACTTGCTGATGCGAAGAATAAAGGTATGGATTATGAGCTTTATTTTATCCTTGGTAAGATCTTCTTAAAAACAAACCGATATTCGCTTTTTAAAAATGCAATGGAAAAGGTAATTGAAAATACTGAATCAGAACAGCTTTTAAAAGCTGCAAAGCAACAATTAGTTGATAATATAAGATAAGTTTCCCAATTATTATTATTTGTTTCTACTTTATTGATAATTATACGCATAAAATTAGCATAAATGATATTTAATCAAATAAATATTTTGTTTTATATTGAAATGTGGGTATATTTTTGATAAAATAGTATAGATAAAAATATTGCAACTTATTATACAAATAATTTGACCTTCTTGAAATTATCTTACATTCGTAGATGTAAGCATTTTGTTATAAGGCTTATTTGTTGCTATTATCGTTGGTGTTCTGGCAAATCTTATCCTCCAGAATATTGAAGATTAGGTTGCCGAAGAAAAATAAAATTTTATAAAAGGAAGTTATCTATAATGAGTAACATTACAATTTTTGACCATCCGCTGATTAAGCATAAAATTTCTCTTTTAAGAGATGTCAAAACAGGAACAAAGGACTTTCGTATACTTATTGAAGAAATAGCAATGCTTATGGGCTATGAATCCTTGAGAGATCTTCCACTCGAGGATGTTGAAATTACAACACCTATAACAACAGCAAAAGTTAAAATGCTTTCAGGCAAGAAGATTGCTATTGTTCCAATACTCCGTGCAGGACTTGGTATGGTAAACGGAATTCTTGCATTAGTGCCTTCAGCAAAGGTTGGCCATATTGGAATGTATCGTGATGAAGAAACTCACATTCCTCACGAATATTATTGTAAGCTTCCTGACAGTATAGATGAAAGAACTGTCATTGTTCTTGACCCAATGCTTGCAACAGGTGGTTCAGCAGTTGACGCTATCAATCTCATCAAGCAGAAGGGCTGCACAAGCATAAAGTTTATGTCAATTATCGCAGCGCCAGAAGGACTCAAGGCTTTGAGTGAAGCTCACCCTGATATTGAAATATATTGTGGTAACCTCGACGAAAAGCTTAACGAGAACTGCTATATTGTTCCTGGTCTTGGTGATGCGGGCGACAGAATTTTCGGCACAAAGTAATTACAAAATATAAGAACCTGAAGAATTTTTTTCAGGTTCTTTTTTGCGGAAAATAAATAAGGAATGAGATAATTTCTCATTCCTTATTTTTTTACTTTTTGCCGTAGAACATTTTTAGTGCAATCTTAATTGATGGTTTGAAAACAGTATTGTGATCATTTTCAGGAATAACTTCATACTTCAAATTAAGTCCCTTGAATTTACATGCCTGAAAATCTTCAACATACTGACCAATCATATACTTGAAAGCTTCTTCTTCTCTATCGCCTACACATACATATACATTGCAGTTTATAGTTTTGTTGTTCTTTAAGAATTCATCCCTGAAGTAATTAAGGTCATTACCATTTGTTGAAGCCTGTACTGAAGGGCTTCCTATATAGTAATTTTTGAACATATTCTTGCTGATGGTATCACTATGTAATAAGCTGAAGAATGTCCAGTATCCGCCATAGGAATGTCCAGCCAATGTAAGTTGCATTGTATCTACAGGGTATTGTTCTACAAGATAAGGCATAAGATTATCACATATAAAATGCAGATAGTTGTCAGGGTTGGTGACAAGATCACGTACACGAATGTTTGTGTAATCATAACCGTTAGGATATCCTACACTTACAAGTATTACATCCTCAATCTCTTTATTTTTCATTGCAGCGTGAAGCTGAGGATGGTCGCTCAATCTCCATACACCGTCAGTCATAAGCACAAGTGGATATTTCTTGTTCTTGTCAAAATTAGGTGGTAGTGATACATGTACTACGAATGTATCTTTAATTTCCTTGTCAAAGATGCTGATTTCAGTAATGTAATCAGCACATTCAGGGTCAATTCCGACAACTTCTTTGTAAAATTCGTGCTCCTTTGACAGCTTGCCGACTTTAATGCTGTCCTTTTCTTCCTGAGTCATTTTTGATTCTATCTTAGGCTCTTTAAATTCCGTTACGGTAGGAACTTCGGCTTTTGAATCGCTTTTGTCATTTTTATTACATCCGATAAAAGAAAAGCATAAACAGACTACCAGGACGGTACAAAGCAATTTTGTTTTCATATAAATCCTCCAGACGTTTTAATTTTACCTAATTATAGCATCATAAAACGCATTAATCCTGTTTTATTTGCTTCACTTTTGTCTGACAGGAATCCAAAGATAACTTATATCCCCCTCATAAAAGAATGGGCTCACTTCAAGAGTTATATCTTCATAGAGGTCATAGGATGAAAAGGGGATGAATTCAGTATATACTCTGTACCAAAGCTCCTGAATGGCTTTAGGGCGTTTCCCTCTGCAGGTGAATTTTATCCATAATAATTCAGGAATTTTAACAATATGATATCCTTCAGGAATCTCCTCACCATCATAAGCAACACCAAGGTTATATCTCATTATGCTATCATCTGCACAATCTACAGAATCACGATAAGCCATTATTTTTCCTGTAAATTCATCGTTGCTCAGGTCGGATAAAGCTGTAAACTTCTTATCTGAATAGCATTGTTTAACATAGTTAGGGAGCTTAATAAAGTTCTTTTCTGATGAACTTGCGTCAAAGAATTCCGTACGGCACAATAGCCTTATTTCCGGGTGCTTTATTATCTGATAATCAAGGATGTTTCCACCCTCAACAGAAATCTTAAGGCATATTCTGTTGAATGATTTAAGCCCAGAGCCCGTCTGCTTTATATATGACGGTGTATTTCCGTGAAATCTTGTGAACGCTTTTGTAAAGCTTTCAGGAGTTTCGTATCCATATTTAAGGGCAATATCAATAACCTTGCTGTCATAATGAAGAAGTTCTTCACCAGCCATTGATAGCTTTCTGTTTCGTATGTATTCACTTACAGTCAGATTAGTTATAATACTGAATAATTTACGGAAATATTGCTCGGAGCAGTTTGCTTCGCTTGCAATTTTATTAATATCAAGTGCGTCATCATCTTCTATATTCAGTTCAATATAGTCGATAGCCTTCTGAAGTCCTTTAATCCATTCCATATTATCTCCAACATTAATTCTGTTTTCTTACAATAGCATATTCATCGTCAAGCTGATAATAAGGGCACTCATAGTTCGTGCCTCTTATAAAGCGTCCCATTTCGTCTTCATCAAGATTAACAAGACATATATAACACTCATAATCATCGTCAAAAACATAATTAACACAGGTATCGCAGTTACTTTTCATATTCTGACAGCCCCCCAATAATTTATTCAAATTATAGCATAGTACAGCATATTTATCAAATAAAAAAGGAACTGGGATCCAGTTCCTTCATAGATATTGAATTAATTCTTGATATCAAGTCTTTCAGCCATAAATTTAAAGCCCTTACTCTTGCCAAAAACAGTAATTTCTTCTCCTGATTTTAAAGTTATAAGCACATCCTCAGATGGCCTTTCAATCTTTTCAATATCAGAAAATTTAAAGCTTATTTTTTTTAGAAAAGTTCTGTTTATTGTTACTTCATCACCCTTGACAATAACGCTCCATCTTAACATATGGAATGTAATCACTATAATCAATAAATACAAGAAAGTGAAAACATAGTTTATTGCTTCCATAAAAACACCACTCGGATCGACTTTTACGAGAGAATAGAAGAAGCAGTTAACAGTAATAAGAAGGAAATACATTTTAAGGCTTCTGTGTGTGGACAATGTAAAATTGTCAGCAGTCATTTTATCAACATCTTTTTCAAGCGATCTATATTTTCTATAAAACAGAATATAAAGTACAGAATAAATAGCAAGCATTATAGCCATAACTAATGCCATTTTTAAAAGTGCCATATTTGTTCCTCCCAAAAATCAATAAGCACATTTTAACACTTTTTTAAAGAAAAAGCAATGGTAAATATCAATAATTATAATGCTTTATTCCCAATATCTTTTCTGTAGTGAGCATTTTCAAAGCTTATTTTACCGACAGCCTTATATGACTTGCTAAGTGCAGTCTTCAAATCCTTACCAGTACAGGTTACTCCGAGTACACGGCCACCAGCTGTAACAATTCTATTATCTTCGAGTTTTGTACCAGCATGATAAACAAAAGCATCCTCAACCTGTCCGTTTTTATCAAGACCGTTTATTTCAAGACCAGTTATATATTTCTTCGGATAACCGCCAGAAGCCATAATAACGCAGGAAGCAGCTTCATTCTTCCACTTGATATCCATTGAATCAAGCTTTTCATCCCATATAGCCTCAAAGATATCTACTATATCAGTATCAAGTAAAGGCAGAACGACCTGTGTTTCAGGATCGCCGAAACGACAGTTATATTCAATAACCTTTGGTCCCTTTGATGTGAGCATAAGACCGAAGTATAAGCATCCCTTGAAAGGTCTGCCTTCATCCTCCATAGCCTTTAATGTAGGCATGAATATAGTTTTCATACATTCGTCAGCAATATCCTTTGTGTAGAAAGGATTAGGAGCAATAGTTCCCATTCCGCCTGTGTTGAGTCCCTTGTCATCATCAAGAGCACGCTTGTGATCCATTGATGAAATCATTGGTACACAGGTTTTTCCATCACAGAATGACAGTACAGAAACCTCAGGCCCTGTCAGGAATTCCTCAATAACAATATTATTACCACTGTCACCGAATATCTTGTCAGACATAATGGAATTAACAGCATCCTGAGCCTGTTCAAAGTTTTCAGCAATAACAACACCCTTTCCGAGCGCAAGTCCGTCAGCCTTGATTACAGTAGGATAGCTGTCCTGTCTTTTAATGTATGCGATAGCGCTGTCAGCGTCAGAAAATACTTCATAACCAGCAGTAGGAATATTGTATTTTCTCATTAAATTCTTTGAGAAGACTTTACTGCCCTCAATAGCAGCAGCACTCATATCAGGACCGAATGTTTTAAAACCTGACTTGTTCAATTCATTAACCATTCCAAGAACAAGTGGGTCATCCGGTGCAACTACAACCATATCAACTTCAAGTAATTTTGCAAGCTCAACCATTCTGTCAATATCTGTTGCTTTTATATTATGACAATGTGCAAACTTTGAAATACCTGCATTACCAGGAGCGCAGTGAATTTCTGAAACACGTTTGCTTTGATGAAGCGCCATAACAAGAGCGTGCTCACGCCCACCGCTTCCAATAACCAAAAACTTCATAGTAAGAATTCCTTTCATTTTAAATGCCTAAAATCTCAGCCTGAGCCTTTTTAGAGAATGCCTTGAGAATAAGATTATATCCTCTGTCACACATTTCCTTCACTACATCGTCAGGAACATTACCATTAACCTTAATGGAATTCCAGTGCTCCTTATTCATATAATAGCCCGGAATAATATCATCATAGGTATTGCGTAGCATAAAATTAAAGTCAGGTTCGCATTTTACAGTAACATAAACAATTCCAGTATCATCATAGCAGAATGCTGTGAACATTTTGCCCCTTATCATAAATCTGTCCCAGCCCCATTCAGCTTTAAAATCCTTTTCGACTCCTTTTTTAGAGAGGAGATATTCTTCAAGCCAAGGGTATTTATCATTAATTGTCATTGTAAGCCTCACCTCTGATAATCATACAGTATCTTATTACTATTAATGGTGGAATAATCTTATTCCGTTAAATGCCATTGCAATACTATACTTGTTGCAGGTGTCAATAACATTATCATCACGGATTGATCCACCTGCCTGTGCAATATATGAAACACCACTCTTATATGCTCTTTCAATATTATCACCGAATGGGAAGAAAGCGTCAGAACCAAGGCATACACCGCTCTGCTGTGAAAGCCATGTTTGTTTTTCTTCCTTTGTGAATACTACAGGCTTAACCTTAAAGATATTTTCCCAAGTGCCATCGCTAAGTACATCCATATATTCTTCTGAAATATAAACGTCAATTGCGTTATCTCTGTCAGCACGGCGGATATTATCAACAAACTGAAGATTCATAACCTGTGGAGCCTGTCTTAATAACCAGTTGTCAGCTTTGTTGCCAGCAAGTCTTGTACAGTGAATTCTTGACTGCTGTCCGGCACCGATACCGATAGCCTGTCCCTCATAAGCATAGCATACAGAGTTTGACTGTGTGTATTTAAGTGTGATAAGTGCAAGAATAAGGTCATTTTTCTTATCATCAGGAATATTCTTGTTGTTTGTAACAACATTCTTAAGTGCAGATTTGTCAATCTTGATTTCGTTTCTGCCCTGTTCAAAAGTTATACCGAAAACCTGTTTGTGCTCAATAGCTTCAGGAACATAGTCCTCATCAATCTTAATTATATTGTATGTGCCTTTTCTCTTGCCCTTGAGTATTTCAAGTGCCTTGTCGGTATAGCCAGGAGCAATAATACCGTCAGAAACTTCTCTTGCAATCATTGTTGCAGTTTCTTCATCACATACATCAGAAAGAGCGATAAAATCACCGTAAGATGACATTCTGTCAGCACCTCTTGCTCTTGCGTAAGCACAAGCAAGTGGAGAAAGTTTTAAGTCATCAACGAAATATATTTTCCTAAGAGTATCTGATAATGGCAATGCAAGTCCTACACCAGCAGGTGAAACGTGCTTGAATGACGTTGCAGCAGCAATCCCAGTAGCAGCCTTAAGCTCTTTTACAAGCTGCCAGCCATTGAGTGCATCCATAAAATTAATGTATCCTGGTCTGCCGTTCAATACTTCAATAGGGAGTTCGCCATTCTCAACAAATATTTTAGCAGGCTTCTGATTTGGGTTACAACCGTATTTTAAAAGTAATTCCTTTGCCAATTTCATTTCCTCCTATTTATTCTTGTTTACAATTTTTGTTTTAACTTCATGAGTAAGAAGATCAACATATCTTACAAAAAGTGAAACCTTGTTGTCTTCATTGAGGCTATTCCACAATGTATCTGTAAAATTATCGATATCTTCGTTAATTTCAATTCTCTTTGGTTCACCTTCAAAAGAAGGAATAGGATTTCCGTCACATTTGTATGTGTGGATAATATGTCCAACACCGTTAAGTGGTGCAAGATATGAGTATGTGAATCTTTCGCAGGATTCAGAATTTCCGTCAGCACTTTTTAAAATAGAAAGAAAATATGTGAAGTCTGAATCAATGAACTTTAACAATCCGGAAATTCTTGGTGTGAAGTTTGGTGAGTCAGGTTCAAATGAACGTGTTCTGAGAGACTGCTCAAAAGTAAATTTCTGATTCATCATAGTATAGATTGTATCAGTCTGGTCGCCGTTAGTGATAATAAGATTATTTTTAAGAACTCTGACAGGGGAGTAAATTATAAGAGAAGGATCAACAAGCTTTGATTCATCAAATGCCTTTGTTCTTATACCTTCACCATCTTCAACAAAAATTCTGTTACGGCTGTTTTCACTTCTTCCCATTATGAAATAAGCTGTTACTGCATATCTGCCGCATTTGGATTTGCCGATAACAATACCTCTGCCAGGGTAGTCATTATTCTTTAGGTAATCTGACACTGAGATCAATTTCATGTGTATAACCTCTTTCTAGCAATTATTTTATATAAGCTATATTATTTTCTATAAATATTCTGTCCTCACAGAATAGCGAAACAGCTTTCGGGAGGATTTCCCACTCTGCCTGCTCCATAACACGCTTCTGAAGTATTTCAGGTGTATCACCGTATTTTACTTCAACAGCCTTCTGAACAATAATAGGTCCACCGTCGCAGACTTCTGTAACAAAATGAACAGTTGCACCAGTAAGCTTTACTCCTGAAGCGAGCGCGGCCTCATGCACATGCAAACCATAAAAGCCTTTTCCACAGAATGATGGAATAAGCGCAGGATGAACATTAATCATCTTATAAGGGAATGATTTAGCAACCTGCTCATCAAGAATTGACATGAACCCTGCAAAAACAACAAGGTCAGCCTTTTCTTCAATCAAAGCATCCTTTATTGCCTTACTGTAAGTTGTTATATCAGCAAATTCTTTTCTTGCAATAATTCTGGTAGGGATGTTATTTTCTTGTGCCCTTGTGAGAGCATAAGCACTTGCATTTGAGGAAATAACACAGGTAATTTTTCCGTTTGAAATTTTCCCTGACTTCATTGCATCAATAAGTGCCTGAAGGTTAGTTCCGCCACCCGATACAAGAACAACAATGTTTTTCATTCTTTCACCTCAGTATGCTTATTTATTTCCTTTTATAAGAAAAAGTGAGTAATTAACCTTACTATTTTTAACGTCCTTTATCCCTGAGTAAATTGTTTTAATGCTGATATCCTTTAAACCACAGTTTTCAAAAGCATTTATAATATCCTGTCTTTCAAATCCATGATGTCCGTCAAAACCAGCATCTTCGCTGTGAAAAAGCTTATCAACAGTATCAAGGTCTATTATTATCAGGCTTCCGTTTTCTTTGAGCAATCTGAAAAGCCTGCTGATTTCATACCTAATATCGAGAATATGATGAATCACCATTGAACTGTAAATTACATCAAATTTATTATCATATTCACCACTGTAAAGTTCGTTAATAGGAAGTGTATTTATATTGTCAGCTTTTGACAATGCTATTTTCTCATTCAATACTTCAAGCATTTTTTCTGATAAGTCGGTGCAAATAATCTCTTTGAATGATTCTGTAAGGCACAATGCCATTAATCCCGTTCCACACCCAAAATCCAGAGCATATAAATCGGAGGTGTTATTGAGTTTTTCTGATATTTTTTCTGATAGAATCTTTGCTCGTTGTATTCTGGCATTAGTATCCCAGTTTAGTGCTACGTCATCAAAATACATTATATTGCTCCTTTTAATGCGTCAAAACTATATGCTGGTTGTATTGTTATACTTAGATATTACATTCTGTATAAAAGCCTGAGCGTTTTTATAATCATTTTCGCTCGGGAGCCCCTTGTTTACCCCACCGATAAGCTTTAAAAAAGTGAATTTATCTAAAGCCTTGCAGGAAAAGACTCCGAGGACAGTTTTATTCTTCTTTATTAAAATATCAATCAATGCTTTGTTGTTGTCATCAAAGTCAGCACTGCCACTCGTTGAAATGACAAAAGTATAAGCCTCATTGTGGCTTAAGCCTTGAGCAAACTTAAGGATTCTTTTATCGTGTTTTCCCATGTAAATGCCACTTCCAAAACCAACAATGTCATAATCACTCAAGCTTAGTTCCTTTGCCTCTTGAGTATTAACAATAGTAACCGGAACAGATTCTGACATTGCTTTTGAAATTTTCAGTGTATTCCCCAAATGCTTTGATTCAACAACTAATAGAATATTCATGATGTCATCTCCTGTAATTACTCAATAATAACCCCTTCGTTGCTGTCAACGAGCTCACCAAGAACATATGCATCCTCGCCATTTGCTTTAAGAACAGCAAGAGTCTTATCAACATCAGCCTTATCAACAACAACAGTCATACCAACACCCATATTGAATGTGTTAAACATATCTCTCTCAGGAATGTTGCCGGTTCTCTGAATTAGCTTGAAGATAGGGAGGACTTTAACATCATCCTTCTTGATTTTTGCAGAAATTCCATCAGGAAGTGAACGTGGAATATTTTCATAGAAGCCACCACCTGTGATGTGTGATATTGATTTGACAGTAACTTCTTTTAAAAGTGCTGTAATAGGTTTTACATATATTTTTGTTGGTGTGAGAAGTGCTTCGCCAAGTGTTCCACTAAGCTCATCAATATGCTTTGAAAGTGTTTCTTCACTTACGTGGAAAACTTTTCTTACAAGTGAAAAGCCGTTTGAGTGAACTCCGCTTGAAGGAAGTGCAATCATAACATCGCCAGCCTTCTGACTTTCAGGCTTTAAGATTTTATCCTTGTCAACTATACCAACAGAAAAACCAGCGAGGTCATATTCATCAACAGGGTAGAAGCCAGGCATTTCAGCAGTTTCACCGCCGACAAGAGCACAGTCAGCCATAACACAACCATCAGCAATACCTGAAACTATCTGAGCAACCTTTTCAGGAATATTCTTTCCGACTGCAATATAATCAAGGAAGAACTGTGGCTTTGCACCACAGCAGATAATATCGTTTACGCACATAGCAACACAGTCAATACCAACAGTGCTGTGCTTGTCCATAAGAAATGCAATTTTAAGCTTTGTTCCGACACCGTCAGTACCAGAAACAAGAACAGGCTTCTTTATATCCGTCATATCAAGTTCAAAAAGTCCGCCAAATCCACCAATGCCAGATAGAACGCCACTTGTCATAGTCCTTGCAACGTGCTTCTTCATTAGCTCTACTGCTTTATAACCAGCAGTAACGTCAACGCCGGCCTGTTTGTAACTGTTGCTAAAGCTTTTCATAATATACCTCTTTCCTCGCAAAGCGAAACTAATCTATATTTAGTGATAACTGATTATTGATTTTTCTTTCAAATTTATCCTTAGGCATTTCGTCAGGCACTTCAACAGGATAGTCACCGGTAAAGCATCCACAGCAGAAATCAGTGTTAGCATCCTTAGCGATTGTTCTGACACCCTCAACACTTAAATAACCGAGTGAATCACAGCCGATTTCCTTACAGATTTCATCGACTGACATTCTGCAGGCAATAAGCTTATCCTTACTGTCAATGTCAGTACCAAAGTAACAAGGATTAACGAAAGGTGGGGAAGATATTCTCATATGTACTTCTGTAGCGCCAGCCTCGCGGATAAGTTTAACAATTCTTGCAGAGGTTGTTCCACGGACAATTGAGTCATCGATTAGTACAACTCTCTTGCCTTTAACTGTATCGCTGATTGCATTAAGTTTTATGCGGACAAGATTTTCACGCTCGCCCTGTGTTGGCTGAATGAATGTTCTGCCGACATATCTGTTCTTGATAAAACCGATACCATAAGGTATTCCGCTTGCCTGTGAAAAACCAAGTGCAGCATCAAGCCCTGAGTCAGGGACACCGATAACAACATCAGCCTCACAAGGACTTTCCTCATAAAGGAATTCACCAGCACGAAGTCTTGCGTGATGAACAGAATAACCCTCAATCACAGAGTCAGGTCTTGCAAAATATACATATTCAAAAACACATATCTGTCCCTTTTGACCACAATGTGTTGTTATAGAATGCAACTGATTATTCTCAATAACAACAATTTCACCAGGCTTGATATCTCTGATAAAATCTGCATTTATTGAATCAAGTGCACAGCTTTCACTTGCAACAACATAAGCACCAGTCTTTGTCTTTCCAAGGCATAAAGGTCTGAAGCCTGTCTTGTCACGAGCGGCAATAAGCTTTCTTGGTGACATTACAACTATTGAATAAGCACCCTTTACCTTGTACATAGCCTGTTCAACAGCCTCTTCAATAGAACCTGTATCAAGACGTTTTTCAGTAATAGCATATGAGATTACTTCTGTATCATTTGTTGTGTGGAATATTCCACCCTTGAGTTCATATTCTTCACGAAGCTCAGCAGCATTAGTAAGATTTCCGTTATGAGCAATAGCCATAGGGCCTTTAACGTGTCTTACAACAAGTGGCTGTGTGTTTGTTCGGTTTGAAACACCAGTTGTTCCGTAACGAACGTGCCCGATAGCAATCTTACCTTGTCCAAGCTTTGCAAGAACGTCTTTATTAAAGACTTCGTTTACAAGTCCGATATCCTTATGATGAGAGAATATACCATCGTCATTTACAACAATACCACAGCTTTCCTGTCCTCTGTGCTGAAGTGCATATAAGCCATAATAAGCAGAAACAGCAACATCAGTGCGCTCTTCGCTGTATATACCGAAAACGCCGCATTCTTCCTTTAATTTATCAAACATAAAAACCTCCTGATTTTTGGGAATAAACAATATTACGGGTAATGGATTCATTACCCGTCAGTGTGGGTTAGCGTATTATTCTCCACGAAGACGCTTCATAATTTCCTGATAAGCTTCTTCAACTCCACCCATATCTCTGCGGAATCTGTCCTTGTCAAGCTTTTCGTGTGTTGTGCTATCCCAGAAACGGCATGTATCAGGTGAGATTTCGTCAGCGAGAATTATTGTTCCGTCGCTTGTCTTACCGAATTCAATCTTGAAGTCGATTAGGTCGATGTTAAGACCCTTAAAGAACTTAACCATAAAGTCATTTATCTTGAAAGCATATTTTGTGATAGTTGCAATTTCTTCTTCTGTTGCAAGTCCAAGACCAAGTGCATAGTAGTCATTGATGAATGGATCGCCAAGATCATCATTCTTATAGCTGAATTCAAGTGTAGGGCGCTTCAATACTGTTCCTTCAGGAACACCAAGCTTCTTAGAAAAGCTTCCTGCAGCAACGTTTCTTATAATTACTTCAAGAGGAACAATTTCAACTTTTTTTACAATAGTTTCTCTTTCAGAAATCTCTTCAATAAGGTGAGTAGGAATACCTTCCTTTTCAAGCATCTTTAACATAAGGTTTGTCATCTGATTGTTGATAACTCCCTTACCTGAAATTGTACCTTTCTTGATACCGTTAAAAGCAGTTGCATCATCCTTGTAGTCAACAATAACGACGTCTGGATCTTCTGTTGCATATACTCTCTTTGCCTTGCCTTCATAAAGCTGTTCTAATTTTTTCATAATTAAAAATCCTCCAATATTATTTAAAATTTGTTTTTATAAAATATAAGTATCTATTTTAAGGAGCTTTTTGCGGTGCCATAATCTTTCTTATGGACGTATATGATATATTCATATGCGCTATCCATATTCTGCCCAAATGTTCCTGTTCTTGCACAGGTATCAGCAAAAACTGAAGGACTGTTTCGGTTTATGACTTTTACAGAGTAATCAATATTATTAGCAGATAATAAATCTCTGATATCTGATTGCTGTTTCGTTGAAAAAGTGCTGATTAATTCTTTACGATTAAAAAATGTTATCATCAATGCACCTCACAGTTTTATAATTTAGCAACCTCATCCTGCAACTTCTTGTCCTTCTTGATGACACCGTCAACCATATCCTTTTTCATCTTAACAAGCTTTTGCGCAAGCTCATCGTCAGAAATAGCAAGCATCTGAACAGCAAGAATTGCTGCGTTCTTTGCGCCGTCAATAGCAACAGTAGCAACAGGAATACCGGAAGGCATCTGTACAGTTGCAAGCAAAGCGTCAAGTCCGTCAAGTGTTGAAGACTTTATAGGAATACCGATAACAGGAAGTGTTGAATGTCCTGCCAGAACGCCTGCAAGATGTGCAGCCTTGCCAGCAGCAGCAATAATAACTCCAAAACCGTTTTCCTTTGCGTTTTTTGCGAACTCACAAGCAATTTCAGGAGTCCTGTGAGCAGACATAACTCTTACTTCATAAGGAACACCAAAGCTTTTAAGCTCAACAACAGCGTCTTTTACTGTTGGGAAATCGCTGTCACTTCCCATAATAATAGCAACTTTTTTCATATATTTCCTCCACTTATCTGATAGTATATTTATTTGTTATTAATTAATCTGTATTGTTAGTGTCCTTTTCAGCTTGCGCTATTATCAATGCAAAAAAAGAAATGATAAGTTCACCACAATATAAAAATAAAGCTAATTTACTTATTTCAACTTCTCCGAATAATTGCAACCCTGACATGAATCCGCCACCAGTTGGAATATTATCAAAGTAATCAATACTATCTTTGGCAACAAAAATCATAACAGCTTCAATTAATAATAATAAAATCCAATTTCGATTTTTTTTGCTTTTTACTGCCTTTTTTAATAAAATTATGTTTTCAACAAAAATAATCAAATACATAATTGGCAAACCAATCATAGTACACCTCTTTTATTATGTCAATAAAAAATGCTGTGACTCAAGTCACAGCAGGTTATAACTAGTCTGAAAAATTAATTTTGCATGAGGATACACTTACAGAAATGTCCGCACTTATGCCAGTGAATAATTCGTAAAAGTGTATTAATGGCGTTGGAGTCATTTTTTTTGACAACATAGGTCACCTCATAGTTTTTAATTATATTAATATTTTACAATATTTATATAAAAAAGACAATTAATTTTTTATCAAAATTTCTTAACGTAATCTATATGTTTCTTGTACTATATGACAAAACAACTTATTTTTATGTGCTAAAGCAATAAAAACTATATGTCAGCTTTAAGTGAAGACAGTCTTTCTATTAGATGTTCAACATCATTATATTTATAGCTGATATGCATTTTGTATTTTTTAATTGGTTTATTCCTATGTAAAATATCAGCAACTACCAGATAGCCAAACATATTCTTTTTCACCTTGTAAACGTTTTGTATGGTAAACATATCAAATATGCATATTTGATTATCTAATCCATTTTGAAGTATCTCGGTAACGTATTCTTGACCTTGAAGAATTTTCAGGAGTTTATATGTATATATCTGATGTGTTATTCCTGATGAAAAATCGTCAACATCAATTAATTCAGGTTTTGTATGTTTACCAAAACCAATTGTAACAACACCTATTGTAGAATTATCTTCAGCGTATATTGTCTGTGCAGCAAAGCCTTCATATTGAAAGTATTTGCTCAATAAATATTGAACAACTGGAATTATCAGCATTATGATTAAAAGCAGAATGCCTATTTTTTTGTTTCCATAATAATGGAAGAAGCTCCCCATATAAGTACGTTGTCCAAGAAAAACTGCTATGCAGAAAAAAACTGCAAAACCTATTAATAAACTTCCGAGTGGAAAAATCAAGCGATAAAAGAGATACTTTAAAGCAGCATTATCAAAATATTTATATCTGTACTCTTTCATATTGTCACTCCCAAAATGTCATTTTATAAAAAGCCCGGGAGAGCATCCCGGGCTTTTTTGAATTATTCTTTGACAACTAATTCTTTAAGAGATGTTGCAAGTCCTGCAAGTCCCTGAATATCTGATGGAATAATTATCTTTGTAGCTTTACCGTCAGCAACCTTAGCAAAAGCTTCAAGGCTCTTAAGAGCGATAACCTGCTGGTTAGGATTAGCTTCATTAAGTTTTACCAAGCTGTCTGCGAGAGCCTGCTGTATCATCTGAATTGATTCAGCTTCACCCTGTGCCTCAAGTATCTTCTGTTGACGAACAGCGTCAGCACGAAGAATCATAGCCTGCTTTTCAGCTTCAGCACGAAGAATTTCAGCTTCTCTATCTGCCTGTGCACGAAGAATCTTTGACTGTTTTTCACCTTCAGCAACAAGAATCTGTGAATTCTTATCACCTTCAGCCTGAAGAATCTTTTCACGACGTTCACGTTCAGCCTTCATTTGCTTCTCCATTGAATCCTGAATTTCACGAGGTGGGAGAATGTTTTTAAGTTCAACACGGTTTACCTTGATACCCCAGCGGTCTGTAGCTTCGTCAAGAATTGCAGTAATCTTTGTGTTGATTGTATCACGCGATGTAAGTGTAGAATCGAGTTCAAGTTCACCGATGATGTTACGGAGCGTTGTAGCTGTGAGATTTTCGATAGCTGAAAGAGGTCTTTCAACACCGTATGCAAACTGCTTTGCGTCTGTAATCTGGAAGAATACAACTGTATCAATCTGCATTGTAACGTTATCCTTTGTGATAACAGCCTGTGGCTTAAAGTCAACAACCTGCTCCTTGACTGATACTCTTTTTGCTACTCTGTCGAGGAAAGGAGCAAGAAAATGAACACCGCTCTGCCATGATTTATGATAAACACCGAAACGTTCGATTACATAAACCTCAGCCTGCTGAACAATTCTGATTCTTGAGATCAGAACAATGAGAATAAAAATGACAATACCTATTAAGAAAATAGCACCTGTTTCCATAATATTTACCTCCTGAATATATAATTTATTTTTTAACTATCAATTTTGCTCCTTCAATCTTTTCAACAGTTACACTTGTACCTGTTGGAATAACTGAATTGTCAGAAGAACGAGCTGCCCAGTCAACACCATTGAGCTTTACACGACCTGTTGAGGTTGTATTGTTTATTTTTTCAATAACAATAGCAATCTTACCAATATCAAGTTCAGCATTTGTCGGAACAATTCTGTTCTTTAAAACCTTTTTAACAAAAGGTCTTGTTGCAATGAGAAGAAGAATTGAAAATGCTGTAAAAACAATGACCTGACCGATAATACCTAATCCGAGAATAGCACAGATAAGTGATACTAATGAACCCAGAGCCAACCAGATTGAAACGAGCTGATATGTACAAAGTTCAGCAATAGTCAACACAACAAAAGCAACAGCCCAGAAAATTATTTCACTCATATTAATCTCCTTTCGCTAGGAATTTATTATGATAATAAACATTAACAATATAATAACATATTTTTATCAAAATAGCAATTTAATTCAAAATTTATATTCAGACAAGATAAAAATATTATAATTAATTAAAACTTGAATGTAATATCATAAAATGGTATAATAAAGTATTAATTTTGTGAATTATACTGAAAGCTGGAGAAAAATGAAAAAGTGGATTATCAATAAGCCTGACACTGAAAAAGTCATACATATTCTTAAAAAAACTGACCTCACAAGTCTTGCAGCTGAGGTTTTAGTGTCACGTGGTATAACCGAAATACAACAGCTTGTTGATTTCTTCTCACAGGATGAGCTTTCAGATCCTTTTCTATTAAAAGATATGTATGAGGCCTGCGAGGTTATACGTGATGCAATAGAAAAAGAATTATCAATATGTATTTATGGCGATTATGACTGTGATGGTATAACCGCAACAGCTATTTTATATAATTATCTCCAATGTGCCGGAGCAAATGTGTCCTATTATATTCCTGAAAGGGAAGATGGCTACGGACTTAATAAAGACTCCGTTAAAAAGCTCTCTGATGACGGTATTGAGCTTATCATTACTGTCGATAATGGTATTACAGCAATCAAAGAAGCTGAGCTTATCTATGAGCTTGGTATGAAGCTTGTTGTAACCGACCATCATCAACCTTTGGATTCACTCCCAAGAGCAGAAGCAGTCGTTGACCCGCACAGGAAGGACTGTACATCTCCATTCAAGCCTCTCGCAGGAGTAGGAGTAGTAATAAAACTCGTTTCTGCACTTGACGACGGGAACTATGATTTTATTTTAGAACAATATTCAGACATTGCCTGTCTCGGTACAATAGCCGATATTGTTTCGCTTACAGGTGAAAACAGAACGA
>OCTV010000137.1_pt1 | contig 27890 bp, 15 predicted proteins | sample 1539101 | NCBI WGS metagenome assembly OCTV01 (sample SAMEA3991422, study PRJEB22521) | metagenome | biome: anthropogenic terrestrial biome; feature: sewage plant; material: sludge | place: Sweden | collected 2012-09-26 | reverse complement strand
TTGTAGAAATAGAGATAACCAGAATAATCACCTTCAAGAGCCTGGAGAGTTTGTTTACGCTGTGCACCAGTAAGGGTGATGATGTTGCTGTTGTTGTCGTTGTTGTCATCGCTTAGGCACGACGTAAAAGTTGTTGCTGCCAAAACAGAGCAGAACAAAATCAAGATTGCGTTTTTTAGATTTTTCATATCATGTTTTAAATTAATATTATGTATAAGGTAAATGCCAGGGATGTAAGAATCTTGCATCCCATAGCTCACTTTTTTATATTCTTTTAGATTCTCCACGAAGAAGACTCATGAATTCCTGTCGTGTAGTAAGAGAATTAAACACTCCGCTGAAATCACTTGTCGTGGTGATTGAATTCTGTTTCTCTACTCCGCGCATCTGCATACACATGTGCTTGGCCTCAATAACGACCATTACGCCTTGAGGTTTCAGGGTTTCCTGAATGCAGTCTTTTATCTGTTGCGTAAGTCTTTCCTGCACTTGCAACCTATGGCTGAATATGTCTACTACACGTGCAATCTTACTTAGTCCAGTGATATATCCATTTGGAATATAAGCTATATGTGCTTTTCCGTAGAAAGGTAGCATGTGATGTTCGCAAAGTGAAAATACGTCGATGTCCTTAACGATTACCATTTGGTTATAATCTTCCTTAAAGATAGCGTCTGTAAGCACCTTGTGCGGATTCTGTGTATATCCGCGAGTAAGGATCTGCATTGCTTTGGCAACACGCATTGGTGTTTTCTGTAGACCTTCACGCTCTGGATCCTCGCCCAATATTTTCAATACATCTTTATAATGTACTGCTAGGTCGTCAAGACCATCACGAAATTCTGTTTCTGGATTCATATCTTATAGTTCTAATGTTTGTAATATCAGTATTGTACGGAAATAGTACCCTTTACAATACATGCTTGTTTGTATCCCAAAGCCTTAACTCTCATGAGCATCGTTCTTGCTTCCTGAAAGCTGCGATAGTTTCCTACTCTGCATATCCAGTGTGGAGAATAGAAATGCACGTATATAGGTTCTTCGGGATAGTTAAGTTTTATCGTTGTTCTAGCCTGTTCGGCTTTCATTCTGTCATTTCTAGAGTTGCTACCAGAGAAAGCTTGGACTCTGAATCCTGTTACTTTTCTGCTGCCGCGCATTACTTTCTTGCGCATGTCAATGGTTGGGATGTCAAACTCCTCGTCATTGTCAATCTTAACTGGTTCGTTTTTCTGCTTTGTAGGGGTCTCTCGTTTCTCGGGACTCTTTTCGTTATTAACTATATTCTCATTTTTGTTGTTATAGTTATAATTGTGATGCTTAGCAGAGTCACCAATTACATTTTGCGGTTTGATGTTGTTTTTGTTGTGGTTAGTTTCGCTTCTGTTAGTTTCAGTCTTTTTTTCTTTTATGACGGTATTGTCAGCCTTTTGTTGAGTCTGTATCTTTTTGCCGTTAACCAATTCGTCAATATCCTTGCTTTGGGTAACAGTAACGTTACCTTTACCTGCGACATTCTTCTTCAGATGGTCGAGATAAGTCTGTGCGCCAACATTGGCGGTAATACCTAATGCGATTATTGACGATATAACGAACTTATTCATATATTCTTGTTATGTGTATTAATGTTGAAAATATGCTGGGATATCGGCATGATAGAATGTAGTTATAAAACGACACTGATCTCATTACAATATCCCGGCATTTCAATATCTGTATTATTTCTTCCAAGCGTCGATGATACCCTTGAAATCTGCAGTCTTCAAAGAAGCACCACCGATAAGACCACCGTCGATATTTGGCTTAGAGAATAGTTCAGGAGCGTTAGAAGCCTTGCAGCTACCACCGTAAAGGATTGTTGTATCCTCTGCAACTTCCTTACCATACTTTTCAGCAACGATAGAACGGATGTATGCAAGCATTTCCTCAGCCTGATCAGAAGTGGCAGTCTTACCTGTACCGATAGCCCAGATTGGCTCGTATGCAAGAATGATGTTCTTCCACTCTTCTGCGCTCAAGTTGAATACGCTGTCGGCTAGTTCAGCCTTAACAACTTCGTTCTGCTTATTACCTTCGCGCTCTTCAAGAGTCTCACCACAGCAGAAGATAATCTTCAAACCGTTCTTCAATGCAAGCTGAACCTTATCTTTAAGGATTTCGGCAGTCTCACCATAATACTGGCGACGCTCTGAGTGACCAAGAACAACATACTGAGCACCTGTGCTCTTTACCATCTCTGCAGAAACCTCACCTGTGAAAGCTCCCTTTTCCTTGTCTGCGCAGTCCTCAGCACCAAGACCAACAACGTTCTGGTCAAGTACCTGTGCAACGCTAGCCAAGTGGATGAAAGGTGTACAAATAACTACACCACAGTTTGGCTTGTCAGCAACTAAAGCTTCGTTGATCTCTTTAGCAAGAGCAACACCATCTTGCAAGTTCATGTTCATTTTCCAGTTACCTGCTACGATTTTCTTTCTCATTTTATTTTTCTTTTTATTAAACAGTTGAAATATTTTATCTTTGTCTTCCTTTTCCTTATTCCTTACCCATTTGCTCCAGGCTAGTATTCTGTCGGCAATGGTGAGAAGCATTAACGGTAATATAAACCATGATACAATCTCTAGTATTTTTCCAAGAACAGTATCATTAGGCATCTTCCCGATTTCAGTCTGTTGCAATGGCTTGTTCAGAGTTCCTTCTGAAGGTAAGTCATTGTGGCTCCACTTGTTTATTATTCTGCCGTCTTTTATCAACAACAGTCCAGGATTACTCCTTGTTATAGTCTTAAGGGTGGTCTCGTCGGTTGTACAGAAAGGATATTCTGCTCCTGTAATGTCTATCCACCTTTTTATAGGCTTGTCATTGCTTGCTGTAAGACAATAGAATGGCACGTTTTGTTGTTGTGCATATTCGTATATCTGGTCAATATCGCCAAAGTTGGAGTCGTCGGCTTGTTCAAGATGTGGTGCTATCAGCAGGAATGTGTAGCCTTTGTAGTCCAATACTTTTTTGGTGATATCTTCTCCTGTATTTTTATCTTCTATTGAGAAATCGTGTATTGGTGGAGTGTATCCTTCTGAAATCTGTACGGTTTTACTATCTATGAACTTCCATGTAGAGTCTGGATAGTTGTCAAGTGAAAACTCTTTTCTAACCCCGTTTTTCTCCAATATGAATGAAGTGTCAAACTTAGGTTGCTTTTCTCCCTTGGGAATTGTCATCCCTTCGCGTATACTAGCACCTATATAATAAGGTCTGAAATCAAACTGTGGTAGATAATACAGGCTGTAGCCACTACTCAGTATAATAAACAATATGGTGTAGTTGATTACAATCCATTGCGTGCTTTTAGATATGAATCTCACCATAGACAGTGGCTTCCATGTCACTGCGGCAGCACATGCGAAGAGGATAATGTTCTTTATCAGCGATTGAATGTTGGTCAGTTTGATAGCATCTCCGAAACATCCACAGTCTTTTATCGGATTAGCTATTGTCAGCCATATAGTAATGGCAGTCATTACGCACATGAATGCCAATATTATCTTTGAACATATTCTCCGTCTTATGGCAAACAACATGAATATTCCCAATGAGAATTCTAGTGCCGACATTGCCACCGATGTAGTTAGCGTAACCCAGTCTGGCATCATGCCAGCCATACCAATGGCACCAAGATAGTCTTGTAGTTTGTACTGTGTGCCTATTGGGTCAATAGCCTTTACATATCCAGAAAATATGAAGGTAAATGCCAATACAAGTCTGCATATATTTACCGGTATTCCGATAAATCCTGCTTTGACAGAGGTATATGTACTACTTTTCTCCATTCAGTTTTATTGCGCCAAATACCGCATAGTTTATTATATCCATGTAGTTGGAATCAATACCTTCTGAAACAAGAGTCTCGCCGTTTATTTCCTCAATTTCCTTTACTCTTTCAATCTTTGTCAGTATGAAGTCGGTATAGCTGCTGACTCTCATAGAGCGCCATGCCTCGTCATAGTCGTGATTTTTTTTAAGCATCAGCTCCAAAGCTTCTTTTGCGTGTTTATCATACAGCGCCATGGCTTCGCTAACTGTCATATCAACATAGTCAACGAATCCTTTTTCAATTTGGATTAATCCAATTATTCCGTAATTGATAAGTGCTATAAATTCAGGGCGTATACCTTCACCTACCAAAGATTCTTTCTTAATCTCCAGTGAACGTATACGTTTTGCTTTGATAAACAGCTGGTCTGTCAGTGATGAAGGTCGCAATATGCGCCATGAAGCACCATAGTCGTGTAACTTCTTAGTGAAGAGTTCACGACATTCTTTCATAACAATCTCAAACTGTTTCTCTGTATTCAAATTGCTCATAAGCCTTAAAACTTTGCGATGCAAAGTTACTTATTAATAATGAATTCACCAAATTTTTTGGCTCATGCTTTAGATAATGTCATTTCATACTTTGGCGATAATGTATCATTCTTACCACACCGCACATCGCTTCGTATCTTGCTTTCAACGAATCACGCTTCACGCCAAGCATATTCCTTTTTCCGATATTTCCAGTCGAAGAAATTGCCCTTAGTGTTGCCTGAAGTGCAGAATCTGTACGTGCGATGTCTTGCTGAGCCATCTTCAATGATGCGTTTTGCCATATTTTCAAGGCACGCTTACGTGAATCTATCGCTTCGGGGAAATTCTTCCTCAGTGACATTATTGAGTCTAGAGTTTGCTTATATTGACCTGAACCATAGAGTGACTCTATATCAGACATCAACGGCGTAGCCTTCTCGTCTTGAGTTTCGGCACAGCTGCATATTATTGCTGTAAGCGCAAAAAGCCAAAAATACTTCTTCATGGGTGCAAAAATATAAAAAACTAACTGAACTTGCATCTTCTGACATTAAAATTTAGTATCTTTGCACGCAATTTAGAGCAAGTTAAGAGAAATTAAGTAACAATGAGAAATATTACAAATGCCGATTTGGCGAAACTACTAGATAAGGATATCTTTCATAAAATCTCAGAAGCAGCTGATTCCTTGGGATTGGAATGCTATGTCGTAGGAGGATATGTGAGAGATCTTTTCCTTGAGAGACCATCCAATGATATAGATGTTGTCGTAGTTGGAAGTGGTATTCGTGTTGCTACCGAATTGAAGAATCTATTTGGAAAGAAAGCGTATCTTTCAGTGTTTCGTAATTTTGGAACTGCTCAAGTTAAATATCGTGGCGTAGAAGTGGAATTTGTTGGAGCGCGAAAAGAGAGCTATAGTCATGATTCTCGCAAACCGCATGTTGAGGATGGTACGTTGGAAGATGATCAGAATAGAAGAGATTTTACGATCAATGCTCTTGCAGTGTGTCTTAACAAAGAACGTTTTGGTGAACTTATTGATCCGTTCGATGGTGTCCTTGATATGAAAGACGGTATTATCCGTACTCCTCTTGATCCTGATATCACGTTTTCAGACGATCCCCTTCGCATGATGCGTTGTATAAGGTTTGCTGCTCAGTTGAATTTTATCATTGAAGACGATACATTTGATGCTCTTGAGCGCAATGCTAATAGAATAAAAATAATAAGTGGTGAGCGAATTGTTGATGAACTCAATAAAATAATGCTTACCAATGTACCAAGTAAGGGATTTGTTGACCTTCAGAGATGTGGGTTGCTTCAATTGATTATTCCTGAACTTTCTATGCTTGATTTGGTTGAAACGCGAAATGGTAAGGCCCATAAGAATAATTTTTATCATACTCTTGAGGTGCTTGATAATGTATGCAAGTCGCAAATTGCTGCAGATGAAAATGGTGAGATGATGCTGTGGTTGCGTTGGGCTGCATTGTTTCATGATATTGGTAAGCCACGTAGCAAGCGTTGGGAAAATACTGCAGGATGGACATTCCATAATCACAATTATGTAGGTGCCAAGATGATTCCTGGAATTTTCAGACGAATGAAGTTGCCAATGGACATGAAGATGAAGTATGTTCAGAAAATAGTAGACCTTCACATGCGTCCGATTGTTATTGCTGATGATGAAGTAACAGACAGTGCTGTACGCAGGCTTATGAATGATGCTGGTGATGATATCGACGACCTCATGACTCTTTGTGAAGCTGATATTACAAGTAAAAATCAGGTAAGGAAACAGCATTTTCTTGATAACTTCCGTTGTGTACGTGAAAAAATTGCAGATCTTAAGGAACGCGATTATAAGCGGTTGCTGCAACCTTGCATAGATGGAAATGAAATTATGGAGATCTTTCATCTTTCTCCATGTCGTGAAGTCGGTGCATTGAAGCAGACTCTTAAAGATGCAGTGCTTGATAATAAGGTAGAGAATGAACGCGAATCATTAATGCAGTTGCTCATGCACAAAGCAAAGAGCATGGGATTGGTGTAGGTAATTCTTTGCTCTAAGAAAAAACTGAGTAATCCGAGTAATCCGCCTTGGCCGATTACTCGGATTACTCAGTTTTTTCATGTAATTGATAAAATACCTTTCTAATACATATAGATCAAACTAATTATTGTTAAAAGTATATATAAGAGAAGATATAGTTACTGATTTATTATTACTTTTGCAAAAACAAAACTAAAAAGGGGTCTAAAGTTTTCGACGCCCCATGTATTTATATTATCAACTATGTATAAATTTAATTGTAAAAATAGGTATGAAGATTAAGAATGTTTTATTTATTCTGGTAATCGCAAGTTCTCTCACAGCGTGTAGTGGGGGTGGTGGCATGCCAAAGTTTGGTGATGATGAATTTGCCGTAGTTTCAGTAGGTGCTTCAGATGCATCATTACAGACAACATACCCAGCCACGATTAAGGGTATTCAGGATGTAGAGGTTCGGCCGAAGGTTTCGGGTTTTATTACTAAGGTTTACGTACATGAAGGACAGACTGTGTCTGCCGGTCAGGTGCTGTTTACAATTGATAGTGAAACATATCGTGCTGCTGTTCGTCAGGCACAGGCTGGTGTAAATACCGCACGTGCACAACTAAACACTGCTAGACTTACTTATGAAAATAACAAAAAACTTTTTGCAAAGAATGTTATCGGACAGTATGAACTTTCTACGGCCCTGAATTCTTATGCAACATCAAGGGCGAATGTGGCTCAGGCTCAGGCTTCTTTAGCGTCAGCAAGAGAGACTCTAAGTTGGTGTCAGGTAAAAAGTCCTTCAAATGGTGTCGTCGGAAGTCTTCCTTTCAAGGAGGGTGCATTGGTAAGTTCTTCTAATGCTCAACCGCTAACAACAGTGTCTAATATCAGTACAATGGAAGTGTTCTTCTCTATGTCTGAAGGCGAGATTCTTAATCTCACAAAGACAGCAGGAAGTGTTAGCGCAGCCATTTCTTCTCTGCCAACAGTAAAACTCCAGCTGGCAGACGGTACTGTATATAATCATCCGGGAAAGGTTGTAAAAATGAGTGGTGTTATTGATGCTACAACAGGTTCTGTTTCACTTATTGCGCATTTCGCTAATCCAGAGAAACTCTTGAAGAGTGGAGGTGCCGGACAGATTGTCATCCCAACAGATAACAATCATGCTATAAAGGTTGCGCAGGAAGCATGTTCTGAAGTTCAGGATAAGATATTTGTATACAAGTTGGGAACTGATAACAAAGTAAAATACACTGAGATTACTGTCAATCCGCAGAATGACGGGAAAACTTATATCGTAACTTCAGGATTGAGTGTTGGTGACCGTATTGTAACAAAGGGTATCACTAAACTTTCTGACGGTATGAAGATAAAGCCTATCACAGAAGCTCAGTACGATAAAAAAATCGACGATGCCGCTAAGCTGGCTGCAAAGCAGAGCACAGCAAAGGGATTTGTTGATGCTATGAAAAGCAAGTAAAAATAATAAAAAGAGAATGGTAAAATATGACATTTACTAACTTTATAAAGCGCCCGGTACTTTCAACGGTGATTTCCATCTTGTTTGTATTGTTGGGTACTATAGGACTGATATCCCTGCCAGTAGAGCAGTATCCGGATATCGCACCACCTACTATTTCCGTCATGACCACTTATACTGGTGCTGACGCTCAGACGGTGCTTAACTCCGTTGTGACTCCTCTTGAGGAGAGTATCAATGGTGTTGAAAATATGACTTACATGACATCTTCTGCCACCAATGATGGTATGGCACAGATTACAGTGTACTTCAAACAGGGCTCAGACGCCAACATGGCACAGGTAAACGTGCAGAACCGTGTCCAGCAGGCTCAGGCTTTGTTGCCTGCGGAGGTTACTCGTGCTGGTGTCACGGTGTCTAAACGCCAATCGTCAAACGTTATAATGTTCTCTCTTACTACAGAGGACGGACGTTATGATGACCAGTTTGTCACCAACTATGCACTTATTAACGTTATTCCTCAGTTGAAACGTATAAATGGTGTAGGTGACATTCAGACTCCGGGTACTCGTACTTATTCTATGCGTATATGGCTTAAGCCCGATAAGATGAAACAGTACGGACTTATTCCTTCTGATATTACAAAAGCTCTTGATGGACAGAATATTGAAGCTGCGCCAGGTAAATTTGGCGAGAACAGCGATATGGCTTTTGAATATGTTCTTCGCTATAAGGGACGTTTGAAGACAATCCCTGATTATGAGAATATCATAATATCAAGTTCAACTAATGGTCAGACATTGAAGTTGGGTGATGTGGCAAAGGTGGAGCTTGGTGGCTTGCAGTATAATGTAAATCTGCTCAACAATGGACATCCTGCTGTACTTGGTATGGTCAATCAGGTTGCCGGTTCAAATGCGACTCAGATTGCTTCCGATGTTAAGAATACTTTGGAAGAGGCTAAGAAAAGTTTCCCGCCTGGACTGGAATATACAATTGAGCAGGATGTAACCGAATTCTTGTTCGCTTCAATCCATGAAGTTGTATTCACTCTGTTTATCACATTGGCACTTGTGTTCCTTGTGGTTTACATATTCCTTCAGGATTTCCGTTCAACATTGATACCAATGGTTGCAGTTCCTGTAGCGTTGATAGGTACATTCTTCTTCCTATGGGTATTTGGATTCTCCGTCAATCTGCTGACACTGTCCGCCTTGCTGCTTGCGATAGCCATAGTGGTGGATGATGCCATAGTGGTAGTGGAGGCAGTCCATGCCAAGTTGGACCAAGGTTACAAGAGTGCTTTAGCTGCATCTATTGATGCGATGAACGAAATTTCCGGAGCTATCATATCAATCACGTTAGTTATGGCTGCCGTGTTCGTCCCTGTATCTTTCATGGGCGGAACTTCTGGAACTTTCTATCGTGAGTTTGGTGTTACTATGGCTATTGCTATCGTGATTTCATCCCTTAATGCTCTTACACTTTCTCCTGCACTTTGTGCAATGTTCCTGAAACCTCATGAAGATGAAGAGCATAGTGGAAAGAAGACAACTTTCGTAAATCGTTTCCATGACGGATTCAATCATCAGTTTGATAAGATTACAAAAAAGTATAAGAAAGGTGTACAATGGATCATCAACCATTATTTGGTTGTTGGTGGTGCTGTTGTAATAGGAATTGCCGCTTTGGTTATAACTATGGCTACGACTAAGACTGGTCTTGTTCCTGATGAGGATACTGGAACTCTGTTTGTTACTATATCTGCTGCACCAGGAACAAGTCAGGAACGTACTAAGCAGATTGTTGCACAGGTAGACAAAATGCTTGCCAACAACCCTGCTATACAGCGTCGTGAGTCTATACTTGGATATAACTTTATTGCTGGACAAGGTTCAGATCAGGCTACATTCATTGTAAAACTGAAATCGTTTGAGGAACGTTCGGGAAGTTTCACGACCCGTATAACGAATGCAATTAAAAATGCCGATATCATGGCTCTGTTTGTGAATCCAATGGAGAATACTTCTGTGTTGGGTATGATATATAAGCAGACTGCTACAATCAAGGATGCTCAGATATTAGCATTCGGCCCTCCAATGATTCCAGGTTTCTCTATGCAGAACGGTGTTACACTCTCTATGCAGGATAAGACAGGTGGAAGTATTGGTAAGTTCTATAATGTAACCAAGGAATTCATTGCTGAACTCAATAAGCGACCAGAAATACAGATGGCTCAGACTTCATATAATCCTAACTATCCTCAGTATATGGTTGATATTGATGTTGCTAAGACAAAACAGGCAGGAATAGCTCCTTCTGATGTGTTGACAACGTTGCAAGGATATTATGGTGGTCTCTATGCATCGAACTTTAATTCCTTCGGTAAACTGTATCGTGTAATGATTCAGGGAGATGTGGCAAGCAGAATGCGCCCTGATGGACTTAGCAACATATATGTAAGAACTCCTAGTGGAATGTCACCTGTAAGTGAGTTTGTCAAGTTGCGTCGTATCTATGGACCTTCAAATATCTCTCGTTTCAACTTGTTTACATCTATCAATGTGAGTGTAACTCCGCAGACAGGTTATTCTTCAGGTCAGGCTATGCAAGTAATAAAGGAAGTATCTAAGAATACTCTTCCTGATGGCTATAGTTATGATTATTCAGGCTTGACTCGTTCTGAGGCAGAGAGTAGTAATTCTACGGCATTGATATTTGCACTTTGTATTGTATTCGTTTACTTGATTCTAAGTGCGCAGTATGAAAGTTACATCCTTCCATTTGCTGTAATTCTCTCAATACCGTTTGGATTGGCTGGAGCGTTTATCTTTACTTTGATATTCGGTCATTCCAATGATATTTATATGCAGATATCGCTTATCATGCTTATTGGTCTGTTGGCTAAAAATGCCATCCTTATTGTGCAGTTCGCTCTTGAACGAAGACGCACTGGTATGGCTATCAAGTACTCTGCTATCCTTGGAGCCGGAGCTCGTTTGCGACCAATCCTTATGACTTCTCTGGCTATGGTTGTAGGTTTGCTTCCATTGATGTTCGCTTCAGGTGTGGGCAAGAATGGTAACCAGACTTTGGGTGCCGCCGCTGTTGGAGGTATGTTTATAGGTACATTATGTCAGGTGTTTGTTGTTCCTGCTTTGTTTGCTGTGTTCCAGTGGTTGCAGGAGAAGCTCACTCCGCTCAAGTTTGAGGATGAGGAGAATGCTGAAGCTGCTTCTGAATTGGCACAGTATGCACACGCTAAGTCAACGGTTTCACCACAAAACGATAAGAAATAAGTATGATGAAAATTAAATATAACAGTATTTTAGTACTCGGTCTTGCAGCACTCACGTTGAGTGGCTGCAAGAGCTTGTATGGAAAGTATGAACGTCCAGATATAAATACAAGCGCAATCATGCGAGATGCAGTGTCTGACAGTGATTCTCTCGCTGCTCGTGATACAACAAGTTTCGCAAATATTCCTTGGCGCAGTGTGTTTACAGACTCGCATCTGCAATCATTGATAGAGACAGGTTTGGCTCACAATACCAACCTTCTTAATGCTGCTTTGAACGTTCAGATGGCAGAGGCTCAGTTAAAGTCTGCTAAACTAGCATTCCTACCTTCGTTAACATTCTCTCCACAGGGAACTATTTCTTCATGGGATGGTGGAAAGGCTAGTCAAGTTTACAGTTTGCCAATAAATGCAAGTTGGAGTGCCGACCTCTTTGGAAATCTATTGTCGTCTAAGCGTTCTACTCAGGTAGCTCTGCTTCAGAGCAAGGATTACCAGGTGTCAGTGCAGACTAACCTCATTGCCAATATCGCCAATATGTATTATTCACTTCTCATGCTTGACAAGCAACTCGTAATTGTTAACGACATGGAAGGACTTACAAAGAATACTTGGGATATAATGAAATTGCAGAAAAATTCTGTGATTGGGGTTCGTTCTACAGGTGTACAGAGGGCTGAGTCAAATTATTATTCTGTACTTACCCAGAAAACAGACATTAAGCGACAGATCCGTGAAACCGAGAATTCATTGTCTTTACTTTTAGGACAACAGGTGCAGAGCATCAGTCGAGGAAAACTTGATGAACAAAGCCTTCCTGCAAATTTCTCTACCGGTATTGGCGTGCAGTTGCTTAACAACCGTGCAGATGTTCATTCTGCTGAGATGAAACTTGCTCAGTGCTTCTACAATATCGAGACAGCACGAAGCCGTTTTTATCCAGCATTAAATATCAACGCTAGCGGAGCATTCACTAATAATAGTGGTATGGGAATCGTTAATCCTGGTAATTTGTTGCTCACAGCTGTGGGGTCTCTTACTCAGCCTATATTCCAAAATGGTAAGCTCGTTGCTGGTTTAAAGGTTGCCAAGGCTCAATATCAGCAGGCATATAATACATGGCAGAATTCTATTCTTACTGCTGGAAGTGAGGTTAGCAATGCGCTCGTGCTTTATAATTCATCAGCCGAGAAATCAACAATTGAGGCTAAACAGGTTGAAGTTCTAAAACAGAATGTAGAGGATACAAAGGATCTTATGGCAAGCGCCGGAAGTACATATCTTGAAGTAATAACGGCACAGAGTAGTTTGCTCAATGTTGAATTGTCAAAGGTTACCGATGATTTCTATAAGATGCAGGCTGTCGTGAATCTGTATTATGCTCTTGGCGGAGGCGCTAAATAGTAAAATACAGGTTAACGTTGGATAAAAGAATAATAACACAACCAGATATACCCCGTAGTAAATCTGGACATCTTCTTTCGGGAAGATTAGGGGTTGTAATATTATGAGTGAAATAAGTCCACGTGCAGAAGTGTCTACAAAAGCAAAGATTGGAGACAACTGCAAGATATATCCATTTGCGTATATTGAGGATGACGTGGTGATAGGTGATGACTGTATAGTCTTTCCTTTCACCAGTATTCTGAACGGTACAAGAATGGGTAGAAACAATAAGGTTTTCCAGGGTGCAGTATTGGGAGCTCTTCCACAGGATTTCAATTTCTGTGGAGATAAGAGCCTACTCATTATTGGTGATAATAATATAATACGTGAGAATGTAGTCGTAAACCGTGCTACACATGAGGGAGCGAGTACCGTTATCGGTAATGATAACTTCCTTATGGAGGGTGCGCATATTTCTCATGACACAAATGTTGGAAACAATTGTGTGTTTGGTTATGGTACAAAGATTGCTGGTGATTGCATTATTGGAAATGGAGTGATATTCAGTTCTAGTGTAATCGAGAATTCAAAGACACGTGTCGGTGATTTCTCAATGATTCAGGCTGGTACTACATTCGCAAAGGATATTCCTCCTTATATCATTGCGGGAGGAAAGCCAGTGACTTATAGTGGACCTAATACCACTATGATGAAGGCGTATAATATTGATGAGAAAATACAAAAACATATTGCCAATGCCTATCGTCTTGTCTTTCATGGACAGACAAGTATCTTTGATGCTGTAATTCAGATAACCGAACAGGTTCCTGACAGTGCCGAGATACGCAACATTGTTGAGTTTATTAAGGCTACGGAATTGGGAATAATAAGTAAAATGTAATTCATACCTATACATTTTTCCCTATAATTAGGTTGAAGGGTTTGCCGTGAGGTAAGCTCTTCTTTTTGGTTTAATACATTTGTCTAACATTAAGGTTTGAATTTTGTGTATTTCAATGATACTTCACTTTAAATTAACAGAGTTAGTACTGATGTAATATTCTGTTTATAGCTTTTTAATAGATAAATATGCTTGTTGCTATACAGATTATTGCCACTATTAGCCATTTATGTTTCATAAGATAAAATAAATGTAACAGATGTATTTTTGTTATTGTCGTTTTTTTTGTTACTTTGTGAATTGTAATAGCTAATAATAATAATTAATATAAATGATTAACTTGAAATATTGTAGAATGTCTATTTTTGAGTCTGTTTTATTTTATTGCGTAACGATAGTTGAAATCACATGAAAGTATTGTTAATTCAAAGTAAACAGAATTAAGTTGCCAAAATAAAATTTAACCACAAAAGTCTTACTTATAATAATTACTTGAATTTTTTCTCAAGATGCAAGACCTGAAACCTTGGTTGTAATATACCGAGTTGTTGATGGTTATGTATGTGTTGGTGAAATTCAAAGATGTGGTAACAGTAACTCCGAAAATGTATTTTCTTTATAGTTAATTAAGTTGGAATGCGAATAAAGCGTATACAAAGAAATAATGATAATCTAATAATGAAAAAACTATTAAATATTTAGTTGCTACTTTTCCCATTTGTGTCTATGGCGCAATCAGGAAAAGTATTTACCGTAGAAAAAGATTTATCAAACAGTAATATAAGTTTGGTATATCAAGATAAATCTGGTTTTATCTGGATTGGCACTGATGACGGGCTAAACTGTTATGATGGTGCTAAATTCCGAAAATTCAAACATTATGTTGGTGTTTCAAATTCGTTAGTGGATAATTGTATACTATCTTTAGTTGAGTTACAACATGGTAAGCTTGCTATAGGAACAGCACGTGGCTTACAAATATATGACAAGGCAACTGAAACATTCAGATATGTGTCTTTTGGATTTAAGAACGAAAAAAGCATGGGAGCTTACGTGACATCGATTTTGGTAAGGAAGAATGGTGAGATATTAGTAGGAACTTCAGGGCATGGCATTTATCAGCTTTATTTTAATGGCGATACATATTGTGCTCGTAGAGCTAGATACAATATAAAGGCTATATTTATCAATAAAATTTTTGAAGATAGAAATCATGATTTATGGCTCGCCACTTCTGATAGAGGAATAATAAATATTTCGCGTGATAAAATTAGTTATGATTACCAAGTGTTGGGCTATGATAGATATATTGGCATAAATAATATATATCAAGATTTACGTGGCAATACTTATGTTACAAGTACTGACTTTGGCTTTGCAAAGTTAAATAAGAAGGCACGATGTTTTGTTGTTCCTGAAAAATGGAATAACAGAATCTCTGTGTTCTGTATGTTGCAGGTTGACAATAGGCATTTGTTTATAGGAACTATCGGAAAGGGAGTGTTGGTTTATGATATGTTTACTGGTGATGTGTCTGATAGTAAGATAAAATTCAATACTTTTGATTTCGCAACTTCCGAGGTGCATTCTATTCTTAAAGATATGTATGGCAATCTGTGGATAGGTGCGAGTGGTACGGGAGTTGTATTGTTGCCAAAAGAATATCGCCAGTTCAGATACATCGGATCACACTCAATAAGCAATGACAAGATAGGTTTCAATCGCATAATGTCGATATTTAAGGATAATGCTTCAAATATTTGGTTAGGTACAGCCAATGATGGATTGTATAAGGTTTCAAACAAAGGTAATTCAACTCATTATGCAGCTGGACATTCAGCAGGTATGCTGCCTCCTTTTGTTAGTGGAATATTGCAGGATTCCAATCATTCATATTGGTTGATATCGCTTGTAGACGGACTTTTCCGTTTTGACCCGTCTAGTGGGAAAAGCACCAACATACCAATCTATTATAATGGCAAGAAGATTAAGGGTGTCACGTCTATCGTTGAAGACAATAATAAAAATTTATGGATCGGCGTAATGGGTGGTGGATTGTTTCGTTTCGATATGCGTATGAACAAATTGTTTAAGGTAAGATGTCTTGCCGGAAAGAAAGAAAATAATGTGAAGGATAATGCGCTTCATTCACGTTGGGTATCTACACTTAAATATTATAACGGGAAATTATATATAGGTACATGTGACGGACTTGGATGTCTTGACTTGAAAACTGATAATTTCGTAAATACTTTTAAAAAAAATCGTATATTAGCAGGTATTATAGTATATGTTATTCATGAAGACAAACGAGGGTATCTGTGGATAGGAACAACAAACGGGCTTATTCGTATTAATAAGAAAAATGGTAAATACAGAATGTACACTATGTTTAACGGCTTGCCTAGTGATGCTATTTGTGACATTCAGGATGATAGTAAAAATGGACTTTGGATAAGCACTGATTATGGATTGTCTCATTATAATGCAGCAATAAATAAGTTTGTAAACTTTTATTCCAATGATGGTCTGCAAAGCACCGAGTTTGTTAGGAACTCTTCGTTTGCTGATAACAAGGGCAACGTTTATTTTGGTGGATCTGGTGGTGTTACGTATTTCAACGTAAACACATTGAAACTGCATACAAAGAAACCTGAAATAAAACTCGTTGGCTTTTATATTAATGACAAGTCGGTTTGCGTAGGTATGAAGTCTGGTAGTTATTCTATCACTGACAAGGCTGTATATGAATCAGATAGATTTGATTTTGCACATACTGATAATAACATAACTATGGAATTGTCGGCTATGGACTTCTATAACGCAGAGAGAATTTCTTATGCTTATTCAATTAATGGTGGTCATTGGAATATACAAAGAGCTGGCGTAAATCGTGTTACTTTCAATAACCTGAGTCCAGGTACGTATCATGTCTGCGTCAAGTCTATAGACGGAGACGCTTCATCGGGTATAAAGAATATCACGATAGTGATTCATTATCCGTGGTATGCGTCATGGTGGGCTATTCTAATATATATTCTAATGTTTTTTATTGCTTTTAAGAAATGGCGTGCTTTCAAAAAAGACAGTCATAAGAAGCAACATGAATTGGTAGAAAGACAACAGGCTGAAAAAATTAATGAAGCCAAACTGCAGTTTTTTATAAACATATCTCATGAAATAAGAACTCCAATGTCGTTGATAATAAGTCCGCTGCAACAACTTATGTGTTTAGATAAAGATGAAACTAGACAGAAAAATTATAGCATTATCAACAGAAATGCACAGCGCATATTGAGACTTATCAATCAGTTGATGGACATTAGAAAAATTGATAAGGGACAAATGACGTTGATGTTCAGTGAGAGTGATATCATAGGACTTATTGATAATGTTTGTGGTGACTTTGAACAGCTGATGAACATCAAGAACATATCATTAGATTTTCATCATGATATGGAATCCCTAAACCTGTGGGTTGACCGTAGTAATTTCGATAAGATAATAATAAACGTCCTTTCAAATGCAGTGAAGTTCACTCCTGAAAACGGTAACATCTCAATAACTGTTGAGAAGCAAGATGTGGCAGTGATAACAATTTCCGACAGTGGTTCTAAAATTGATGAAAACGAAATAGAACGAATTTTCGGACGTTTCTATCAGATACGCAAAAGCCAGAATAATTCAAATGTTGGAACAGGTATTGGACTACATCTTACTCGCTCTCTTGTGGAACTACATCACGGTGATATACATGCCGAGAACAACACTGATGGTCCTGGATGCAAGTTTATCATCCATCTACCTTTAGGTAATAAGCATCTTCGTAAAGATGAAATCGAGGAAAATGCTATGCCGCAACAAGAAAAGCTTGAATTTAAAGTGCCTGAAGTTGTTGTTGATGATGATAAGATCAGACGAAAGACTAAACATTACATTCTTGTAGTTGAAGATGATGAGGAAATAAGAAAGTATATTTGTGAACAGCTACGACCAGCATTCAATACAAGAGAGAGCGAAGATGGTAAAGATGCTTATCAAAAGGTTCTTGATAAAAAGCCTGATCTTATTATAAGTGATGTAATGATGCCTAAAATGGATGGATTTGAATTGTGCCGAAAAATCAGACAAAATCCTAATGTCAATTCTGTGCCTATTATCCTTCTTACAGCTAAAACCACTGTGGATGATAATATTGAGGGTCTAGAACTTGGGGCTGATGCTTATATAACAAAACCGTTTAACATGAACTTATTAAGAAAAACGGTAGAGAATCTTGTAAACAGTAGGGAAGTGTTGAGAAATGCCTATACAGGGAAACAGGAGCAATTAGATAAGATAACAAAGTTGGAGGCTAAATCTCCTGATGATAGGTTAATGGATCGTATAATGAAGGTTATTGATAGTAATATAAGTAATCCTGAATTGAATGTAGAAATGATTACCCAAGAAGTGGGTATAAGCAGAGTTCACCTTTATCGAAAGATGAAAGAATTAACCAATCAGTCTATGCGTGATTTTATAAGGAATGTAAGATTGAAACAGGCTGCAACTCTGTTAAGTGAAAAAAAGTATTCAGTCTCAGAGGTTGTTGAGATGACAGGCTTTACAAGAGTTTCCAATTTCTCAACTTTATTTAAGAATATGTATGGCATGTCTCCGCTAGCATATAGGGATGCAAAGCATACGGGTTCTCATAAATGTAAAGAATAAAAGGTTCTTCGTCCATTTATGAAGGATGCTCCCCTAAATTGACGAAGAACCGAATAAAATCAGTTATGTTATCATTATTATTACACGAGTTGACGGAATTAGTGACTTAAAATAGAAACTTTTCTATATAGAAACGCAAACTTTATATCGTAGGAATGGAAACTTTATGTCGTAGGAATGGAAACTTTATGTAGTAGAAACGCAAACGTTTGATCGTAGAAATGGAATTTCAGCGTCTTTAAACGCTTTTTTGCTACAGCAAAAATGTGAGTTTAAGTGTGATTTTGTTTAAATCAAGATACGATTTATAGTGCTTAGTCCATTTTTATTTATTGCTGATTAATGTAATATCCCCCCCTATAGTTTTAAAAAATAAATAGTGTCAAAGTGTCTAAAGGCTGTCTATCAGTATGTTGGAAAACTTTTTCGCATGCAAGGAGTGACAGCCAAAAGACGTCATTTTATGCTTTTTATCGATGAAACGCAAAATAGGATATGATTCAGAGGCGATTTTTACTATGCAAAAACATGTATTTTTCATAGAAAATTGATGATTATGAAAGAAAAGCTGATTTTGTTATTCTAAAAATCGATGACACTTAATACGACACCTCATTTCAGAAAAAATAACATCTAAATTGCTGATAGTCAATTTGTCGCCAGTTCGACGCTGGTATTTTTAAAAACACTATGTGCGCGCGTATGTGCGCGTACATTATATAAGATATTTTTGTATCTCAATATTTTTTTTAATATGTAACGTATTTAGAAGTCTATGTAACATGTATTCTTGTTTTAGATTAATACAAATTATATATTTGCTGAGTCTTTTTAATAAATTAATCTAAATAATCCGTAAAAATGAAAAATGAAAAATCTTTGATTTTATTTCTATGTCTAGCAGCATGCTCCTGCACAGATAAGGAATTCATTGAAACAAATCCCACAGTACCGAATAGATACGATTCTGGGATGGGAATGTCTGTAGATTGTCTTAAACCTACATTTGGTATTATTGATGAACCATTTGTGATTGAAGGTAATTTTAAAGGTCCTGTTGATAGTATGAGAGTTTATTTTAACTATTGTACTAATAAAAGCGACCCATCAACATTAATAAGTAAAAGAGCGGTACTTGTTGCAACAGATGGAAAAACTATACTAGGTGTAGTTCCAAAACAAATGGCGGGTAGAAATCAAGTATCGATTGTTGTTGGAAAAGATAGTATTGCCCCAAATGGAATGCTATTTAAGTACAATCAGCGAAAGTCTGTAAAGACACTTTGTGGCGATTTTGGAAGTTCATCTTATGCTGATGGCGATTTCACGGCAGCTAGATTCAAAGAAGTATCAAATATTGCATGTGTAAAAGGTACTAAAGGTGATAATATCATTGCTGTTGAGTCTTGGTGGAACAATCGTGTAAGTCTTATTTCAAATGATGATAATAAGGTTATCACTTTGGGGCAGACAGGAAGTTATGGAACTCCAATTGTAGATAACACTCGTGAGAAGTTTTATCTCTTATCGCATTGGTCGGAGGATCGTACGATAAAGTCATATTCGCGTTCTGACAGTTGGGCTGAGAAGTCAACAGGTATTGTAATTCAGAAAAGCGATATGCCAGGACAAATATGGTCGGGAGCTTTCACCGAGAAGGACAATAGATATTTGTATCTTATGGATACGCAAGCCCATTTCTGTCAAGTGGATTTGGATAATATGACGTATAAGATGATAACATTGACTGGTGATCTCCCCAATCAGGATGAGGACAGAAGTCAAATGATTTATAGCAAATATCATAAATGCTTTTTTGCATCCTTTTATAAGATGAGTGGTATATATAAAGTATATCAGGCTTCGGATGGTAGTTGGCGTATTGAAAAATATGCAGGCTTCAATGGAAGTGGTTCGGCTACCGGACATCGTCTGCAAGATGCACAATTTATAGAGCCTTATGGAATGGCATGTACATCCGATGGTGAGTTATATGTCATTAATCGTGGAGGTAGTTTTATCAATAAGGTTGTTGGCGACCAAGTTGAAATTGTTGCTGGTAAACCGGGTAATAGCGGTCAGGTTAATTCTGATACTGAACCTACTGATGCACGTTTCGATTCTCCTCAGGATATCGCTGTTGACAGTGAGGATAATTTCTATATTGCAGGTGGATGGGATCGAACAGTAAGAAAGATGTCTATTGAGTGAGAATGTATAATATCATCTAAAACATATAAAATATAAAGTTTATGAAAAAACTATTGTTTATAATAGTGTTGTTATTGTCGTGTGTCTGTACAATGTCTGCACAATCCGTTGTAGCCTTTGCAGGACAGGTAATGACAAAGGATGGAGAACCGGTTATTGGTGCTACAGTTCAAGTTAAAGGACAGCCTGGTGTAGGAGTCGTTACTGATGCTGACGGACATTTCAGATTGAATAATTTGAAGATAGGTCAAACGGTTACTTTCTCATATATTGGCTACACCACGATACACATGCCTGTAAAAAAGACTGATGAAAGAATGCGTGTGATATTGAGTGAAGATGTTAAAAGTACGGATGAAGTTGTGGTTGTCGGTCAGGGAACCCAGCGTAAGATTTCTGTCGTTGGAGCTATAACGACTGTCGAGACAAAAGATCTTAATACTCCAGCCACTTCTGTTGCCAATATGCTTGGTGGTCGTGTTCCTGGTATCATCTCTGTCTTGAGAACTGGTGAGCCTGGAAATGATTTTTCCCAATTCTGGATCAGAGGTATCAGTACATTTGGTGCTAATGCGAGTGCTTTGGTGCTTATTGATGGTGTGGAAGGTAATATAAATGATTTGGACCCGGAAGATATTGAGAGTTTCTCAGTGTTGAAGGATGCTTCAGCCACAGCAGTTTATGGTACACGTGGTGCAAATGGTGTAGTTATTGTTACAACCAAAAAAGGTACTGCCGGAAAATTGAATATAAACGCAAAGGCAAATGTTGGTTATTCTTATTCTCCAAGAATGCCGGAATATCTCAGAGCTTATGATTACGCCACATTAGCCAACGAGGCAGCTGCGTCAAGAGATATGGACCCTATATTTAATGGCGTAGATTTAGCGCTGTTTAAGAATGGACTTGATCCAGACTTGCATCCTGATGTAGATTGGCACAATACTATTTTGAGAGACCATTCTTGGAATCAACAGGCGCATTTAAGTGCATCTGGTGGTGGACAAGTAGCTCGTTACTATATGAGTTTGGGCTTTATCAACAAGGAGGCATTGATGAAGCAGGCGAAGGGTGTTACCCCATATAGTACAAACGTAAATTATCGTCAATATAATTTCAGAGCTAATGTTGATGTAAATATGACGAAGTCTACTATTCTTAATTTAGGATTGGAGACAACAATCGTAACTCAGAATTATCCTGGTTATGGAAACAGTACTGATGCTTTGTGGCAGGCTGCTTCAAATCTTACTCCAATAACAGTTCCTTTGCGTTATTCTTCAGGTGAATATCCTGCTTATGGTTCTGATAACAATCAGATTAGTCCTTACGTGCTTCTTAATCTGACCGGTTATCGCAATACTTACAGAAACAATACTAAGATAAGAGTGTCTATAGATCAGGATTTGAGTAAGATCACAAAAGGTTTGAAGGCTTCTGTGTTATTTAATTTTGATGCAAATTCTTATATCAATGAGAGCAGAACAAAATGGCCTACACTGTATTATGCTTCTCAGCGTAAGCGTGATGGTTCGCTTGACTTGATAAAGAAGAGAGACTATCAATCACAGGCGTATGGTAATAGTGTTGGTGCAGACAAAAAATATTATTTCGAGGCACATCTTAATTATGACCGAGTATTTGGTCAGGACCATCGTACTTCAGGTTTGATTCATTTCTATTGTGAAGATTATACGAATTCAGAAAATAAGTCTCTCCTCACAGCAATCCCAAAAAGATATGTTGCGTTGTCATCACGTCTCACATATTCATATAAGGATACCTACTTCTCTGAGTTTAACTTAGGTTATACTGGTTCTGAGGCTTTTGAGAAAGGACATCGTTTTGGTTTATTCCCAGCTATTTCTGGTGGCTGGATTCCTTCTCAGTATGAATTCGTAAAAAAGGCTTTACCATTTTTAACCTATTTGAAATTTAGAGGTTCTTATGGTATCGTTGGTAACGACCGTGTAAGTGGTAGTACTCGTTTCCCATATCTTTATTTAATGGGCACTGGAGGTTCTGGTCCTTGGAATTCAGGAACAGGCTTGACAGAAACACAAATCGGTTCAAACAACTTGAGATGGGAGAAAGCAACAAAGGTGAATCTTGGTATAGATCTAAAGATGTTTCGTGAGAAGTTTGATATGACTGTAGATTTCTTCCGTGATGTTCGTTCGGGCATCTATCAACAGCGTGCAAGTACGCCTGCAGAAATGGGATTACCATCTCTTCCTTGGGCTAACGTGGGTGAGATGAAGAGTTGGGGTGTAGACGGTCACGTATCATACAAGCAGGAATTAGGACGCGACACATATTTTGTATTGCGTGGAAACTTTACGCAGTCTAAAAATAAGGTTACCAATTGGGAAGAGACGATAAAGAAGTATCCTTACCAGAGATGGACAGGAGTTCCTTATGGTATTCCTCGTGGACTTATTGCATTGGGCTTGTTCAAGGACGATCAGGAAATCAGTGAGAGTCCAAGACAGCAATTTGAAAGTGTTGTTCGCCCAGGTGATATAAAGTATAAGGATGTCAATGGTGATGGTGTTGTGAACAGTGATGATATTGTTCCTCTTAAATATAGTTCTGTACCTCAGATACAATATGGCTTTGCACAAGAATTCAATTATAAAAATTGGAATGTCAGTGTCTTGTTTGAAGGTGTTGCAAGGGTGAACTATACGGTTGGAGGTGCAGGTTACATTCCATTTATAAACAAAGAGACAGGTAATATACTTACAATTGTAGGCGACCAAAGAAATAGATGGACATCACGCGATATATCAGGTGATCCTTCAACTGAGAATCCAAATGCCAAATTTCCTAGACTCTCTTATGGTGCAAACAATAACAATGACCAAGCTTCAACATTCTGGCTTAGAGACGGTAGTTATGTGAGACTAAAATATATTCAGATTTCATATTTACTTAAGAAACCTTGGATGCAGGCTATTGGTATGAACAGTGCTACAATAAGTTTGATAGGTGATAATCTTTGGATTTGGGATAAGGGTGATAAAATCTTTGACCCTGCACAAGCTAGTGGAAATGGTGCTACCTATCCACTTCAAAGAGTATTCTCATTGCAAGTAAATGTTTCATTCTAAAAATAATCAAAAGCTATGAAATTAAAAAATAAAGTAATAAAGATATCTTGTGGTTTTATGGCTATCACCGGCATCGCCATAAATAGCTCTTGTGAGTCTTTTCTAGATATTGATAAATATATATACGACCAAGTGACTATTGATTCTGTATTCATTTCAAAGGACAGGCTCACGCAGTATATAAACGGATCATCTTCTTTCTTGCCTGATGAATCTATGATTTGGTCTACCGATGCTTATTCTCCAAGTGGACTAGCCGCAGATGAAGCTATTGTACCATGGGCTGACGGTAACCATAGAGGAGAGTATCTACTTATTGATGAAGTGGCACCACGTGATACAAAGTTCAATCCTTGGGAAAATTACTATAAAGGTATAAGGAAAGCCAATATTCTTTTAAAGAGAATAAATGAATGTAAAGAACTCACCGATTACGAGTTGCGTGATTATATGGGGCGTGCATATTTCTTGAGAGCTTATTTCTATTATCAGCTTATGAGACTTTATGGTCCTGTTCCTATTGAACCTGATGAGGCTTATGATTCTGATACACCTGCTGGTCAGGCTTCAGTGGAGCGCTCTTCTTATGATGATTGTGTAAAATACGTTGTTGGCAACTTCACCAAGGCAGCTGATAATCTACCTTTCGAACGCGAGGTGTCTTTTCAGTATTTGCCTACACGTGGTGCTGCGCTTGCAATGAAAGCTCGTGTGTTGTTGACTTGGGCTAGTCCGTTGTTTAATGGTAATACGTATTATGCTGATTGGAAACGCAAAGACGGAACTCCATTTATCGCTCAACAGGAGGATAATACAAGATGGGGGTGGGCAGCTTCCGTATATAAGCAAATTATTGATCTGAATAAATACGCACTTAACACAGTAGAACGTACAGAAGGCAATTCTCATACTTCTGGAACTCTTGAATTACCCTCAACAGTGTCACATTCTGATTTCCCTAATGGAGCAGGTAATATTGATCCATACAAGAGTTATAAGTCGTTGTTTGATGGAACTGTTCAACCTGAGCATAACAAGGAACTGATTTATTTCTATATCCGTAATAATGGTAATGACGATTGGATCGTCTATCCAAATACACTTGGCGGTATTAATGGATATAGTGTCACTCAGGATATGATAAACTCTTATAGAATGGCTGATGGCAGACAGTTCAGTGAAGCAACTGATGAAGAGAAGTCTTGGGAAGCTGTTGGTCAGGGCAAATCTTTCTCTGGAGAATATATTTTGGCACCAGAACGAGCTCATTGTGATGATAACCGTGAACCTCGCTTTTATGCGTCAGTTGGTTTTAATTATTGTGTTTGGCCTTGTTCTTCGTATAGAGGAACGGAAAACTTCAAGAATTTTGTTTGTACCTATTATAAAGACGGTAATGCACAACCTACAGGTACTGTAAAGGTAGACTACAACCGTACAGGTTATACATCTCGTAAATGGATAAATCAAGAGGATATTCGCAGTTGGCAGGGGGATGTGAAGACTAAAACATATCCAGTAGTCCGCTATGCCGAAGTCTTATTGGGATATGTTGAGGCTATGAATGAATTGAAGTCTCCATATAAGGATCCTGACACAGGAAATACAATCTCTAGAGATGTATCTCAAATGGTGTATTATTTCAATCAGGTAAGATATCGTGCTGGTCTACCAGGAATTACCGATATTCAGGCTGCCGACTATGAAACAATGAAGGCTTTGCTTAAACAGGAATACAAAGTGGAATTTGCTTTTGAGGATCATCGTTATTATGATTTACGAAGATGGAAAGATGCTTATACAGAGTATAACAAGCCTGTTACTGGTTTTGATGTCTCTGCTAAAATGGCAGAACGCAGACAATTCTATACAGTAAAGGTTTGGAATACAGAGAAAACGATGAAAAGAATTTTCAAGAACAAAATGTATTTCTATCCAATAGACCAAGGCGTATTGGAACGTAACAAGAGATTAGTTCAGAATCCTGGATGGGAATAAAATTGTGTACATTTTAATTTAGAAATAACAATGAAAAAAATATTATTCGTATTATTTGTGGCCGTAGTGACATTAACGAGTTGTGATTACGATTGGCCATTGGACAACGATCAATATCCGCAAAAAGTATATATTGTCGGTGCTCACGAGAAGATATTGTATAAGTCACTTGATCTTTCTTATGATAAAGATACAGTCACAATGTCTTTAGGCGTTAGTGGTTCGCTTTCGTTATCTAAGGATGTGATGACTACTATATGTCAGGATTCTGCGGCGGTAATGAAGTATAACGATAGAGAGTTGTCGGCTGAAGGTAGACATTTTAATTTCCTTTCAAATGACATTTATTCTATACCTAACAAGAATATTACAGTAAAAGCCGGAAATGCAACAGGAAGATTTGACATTTACGTAAATCCTAAGAGCTTGGAATGTGATTCCATGTATATGATGGGATTGCGTATAAAGTCTACTTCTGCCTATGATATTGCCGAGGGTGATACCACAGTGTTGGTAAGATTTAGTCTTACAAATAAATATTCTGGACAGTATTATATGGATGGCAGAATTAAGAATTTAAGCAATCCAAATGATTCTCTGAATTATGTAATGCCTCGTTCTCTTTCAGCTATTGACGATGGAAAAACCATAAGAATGTTCCATTATCGTAATGAATGGAATGATGGTACGCCAAAGAATCAGGATTATCGTTCTTCTTATACATTCAAGATAAAAGTCAACGATGACAATACTTTGGCTTTCTCAACATTTGATAAGTTTAATATCATAGCTGGTGGCGGTGTTTATCATCCTGACATGAAAATATATGAATTGTGGTATGAATATGTAGATCCTTCTACTGGAGACCATTGGAAGACAGAAGGATACTTATATAAGGAACGCAAGACTTCTGATGAATTACGAATCGTAAAAGATTGGATAGAAGAACAGAGAAGTAAATGAGAATTATTAGATTCTATTTAAAGAAATCTATATGAGCAAAAAGTTTATCTTTGTAATTATAGTTTGGATTTTATCGCATCTCCCCATAGGCGCAAAGCCTATGGAGAGAAATCTTTTTGCAAGATTGTTTGATAATGCACGCTTTTATTCAGAGACATTTCCTCGTGAAAAGGTATTCCTTCATTTTGATAATACCAGTTACTATCAGGGAGACTCTATCTGGATAAAGGCTTATGTTGTGAATGCGTGTAATGATAGTCTGAGTAAAATCAGTAAACCTCTTTATGTAGAGTTACTTGATCAGTTGGGTAATGTTGTTGACAGAAGAATAGTTAAACTGTCTAATGGAGAAGGGCTGTGCTGCATTCCGTTGGATAATGCTTTCTTTACAGGATATTTTGAGGTTAGGGCTTTTACTAAGTGGATGTTGGGATTTAATCCTAGTTCTTATTTCTCACAAGTAATACCTATATATAATAAAAGGAAAAATCTTCAAGAGCAAAGAACTATTGCAAGTTATGGACTTGATAATAGTATGAACAAACGTCCTGTTGTGAAAGAACAGAGCCTGTCAATGCGTTTTTTCCCAGAAGGTGGACAATTGGTTAAAGGTCTTCCTTCAATGGTCGCTTTTGAAGCAGAAAGCAAGGATAGTGGGCTTATCGATATAAAAGGAATATTGTGTGATGAAAATGGAAAAGCTATGACGCCTATAACATCGTTGCATAATGGAATGGGCAGCTTTATGTATTGTCCAGGTGACAAACCTTCATATATTCAGGTTGAATACAAAGGTAAAGAATACCAGTTCTTCCAACCATTGGCTGTTGATTCTGGTTATGTAATGCATGTTGACAACCGTGATAGCGTATTGGAATTGTCTGTATGTCGAAAATCTGTTGTAAATAATGATTCTGTGGCATTGTTTGTCTTTTCAAAATCTGCACCTTTGCTGTATCATGAATTAGATTTTAAGAACAATAATAGTGTAAGTTTGCATATTGACACAAAAGGTCTTTCTGATGGTGTTTGCCATGTTTTATTGGTAAACTCTATTGGAAAAGTAATTTGTGATCGCCCGTGTTTTATATATCCTTCAAAAAGAGTTAAAGGCATAGTCTCTACCAATAAATCAATATATAAACCTTATGAAAAGATAATCTGTAAATTGAAATTCATTGATGAAGATAATAAACCGATAAGAAACGCTCAATTATCAATGTCTGTTAGAAACGATGTTTTGTCTGATTATAGGGAATATGATAATGATGTTACAACAGAATTTGCACTTACATCTGAATTAAGTGGATATATAGAGTCTCCACATTATTATCTTATAGACAAAAATGTAAATAGAAGAAGACAATTAGATAATCTCTTACTTGTTAGGGCTATTGGGAAATATGATTATTCCTCAATAAATAGTGGAAATA
>OCTV010000130.1_pt1 | contig 28609 bp, 20 predicted proteins | sample 1539101 | NCBI WGS metagenome assembly OCTV01 (sample SAMEA3991422, study PRJEB22521) | metagenome | biome: anthropogenic terrestrial biome; feature: sewage plant; material: sludge | place: Sweden | collected 2012-09-26 | reverse complement strand
TCATGAAAAGATTCAAAAGCTTGGGCTTGAGTCAAAGTTTTAACCAGGTTAAACCATTCAAATGAACGCAAAATTTATCAAATATTAAATTAGTCATAACAATACAAGAAGTAATGGCATTGAGCATCATTGTTTTATCTTTGTTGCCAATTGATGAGATTTTTAAGGTTTTTTGCTATCTTAACGATATTGTGCTTGAGTCCTTCAGGTGAGCTCGCAGCATATCTACTCAAGGATTCAGGTTATTCTGTAAATGCTATCCAGAAAGACTATCCATCGGACAATGAAGAAGAGGTAGAGCAAAAAGTCAAGGACATCATGGTCGCAGACTTTGCAAGATTATTAGTGTCGCCAATACAGCCTTGTATTTTGAGTTTAGAAATTGCTATTCATCTTCCAAAATACCACCCGGATACGGAGACCCCTCCTCCTAACAACTAATAAATTTTCCGGAAGGCTTCTTTATTAATTATTGTTGGCAGGTAATCTTTTCGGGTGAGGTTTTATCTAGGTGGATTCTATTTAAATCTAACTCCTAATTATTTAATGGTTTAAAGGTTTAATATTTTAGAATTTAATTCTTCCTATGCAAAAAAGCTTAATCAGCATACCAGACAAAGGGGACATATTCGGCGGACTGACTGCCGGCATTGTAGCCTTGCCCCTGGCACTCGCCTTTGGTGTACAATCCGGGATGGGTGCAGCAGCTGGATTATATGGGGCTATATTTTTAGGCTTTTTTGCTGCTTTATTTGGAGGAACGCCTGTGCAAATCAGCGGACCTACCGGCCCAATGACGGTGGTGTCTGCGGCCACCATAGCTTCCTTTGTGGGCGGAGCTAGTGGTCTAGAAGGTGTGCTGCATGCGATCATTGCCACATTTATCCTGGCCGGCCTTTTTCAAATTTTGATGGGCGTGTTGAAACTGGGGAGTTATATTCGTTATATTCCCTACCCAGTTGTATCAGGCTTTATGAGTGGTATAGGTCTGATTATTATTTTATACCAACTATTTCCTGCTTTAGGATTGGCCTCTCCGTCCAGCACCATTGCTGTCGTAACACAACTTCCGGGTGCGTTGTCGTCTATAAACTTTACTTCCTTATTGTATACGACACTGACTATTGTAATTATTTACCTACTTCCAAAAATTTTAAAATCAGTGCCCAGCACACTGGTTGCTTTGCTGGCCATCACCATTTTATCATTGGTGTTGAAGATAGAAATACCTATCATTGGAGATATCCCGCAGGGTTTTCCAAAATTGCATCTCCACCACCTGTTAGCTTTTGATACCAAATGGACCTGGACAGTAATAGAGGCAGCGATTACTTTAGCTGCACTAGGAGCTATAGACTCCCTGCTGACTTCTGTAGTTGCTGACAATGTCACCAAGACAAAACACGATAGCAATAAAGAATTGATCGGACAAGGTATTGGCAATTCGATAGCGGGTTTGTTTGGCGGCTTGCCGGGAGCAGGTGCAACTATGCGGACCTTGGTCAATGTCAGGTCCGGAGGCAAAAATCGAATTTCGGGTATTATCCATTCCGTAATATTGTTGATCATCGTACTGGGGCTTGGCCAATATGCAAGCCTGATTCCGAAGTCTGTCCTGGCAGGTATATTGATTACCGTAGGTATTGGCATTTTGGATTATAAATCTTTGAAACATATTTCGAAAATTCCTCGCACAGACGCTGTGATCATGGTTTTTGTCCTCTTGATTACAGTATTTTTTGATTTGTTGATAGCTGTAGGCGTGGGTATACTATTATCATCCTTATTATTCATGAAAAAGATGGGTGACCTCATGGAAGAAAATTCCAAATTAGTCTCCTTAGATAATATTTCTCAAGATTTTATGCGACCGGACGAGTCTATTCCTGCCCCATTGAGTACTAAAATATTTGTAAAACATGTGGATGGACCATTGTTTTTTGGCTCGGCGACCGGTTTTCAAAATATTTTACAAAAAATGCCGGAGACTTTATATGTCATTATCCGATTAGAAAAAGTGCCTTATATCGATCAGACTGGCTTATACGCCCTGGAAGATTCTATTATTATGCTGGAAAAAAGAGGCATTGAAGTACTGTTTGTCGGGTTGCAGCCTCAACCAAGACAGCGATTGGAGGCCATCCATCTTATCCCGGATCTTATTCTGGAAGGGCAGCTTTTTGATCGATTTGACGATTGTGTTAGTTATATTTTGAGATTGGAAAACCCAAACTCAAAAAAGTAATTTTTTTAACAAAATATTGAGAACCTTTGTAATATTAACTTTGTTTTAAAGGCTGACATGAAATGTTTTCTCAAACATATCTTTTTATTTATTCTACTAATTGGCATTTTTCCAGTTGAATCTGTGCTACACTCCATCAAAAAGGAGTCAGGTATCACTGTTCTTTTAGACCTTGAGAAACAGAGCTCTGAATCAAAGGATGATCCAGAAAAAGATTTAAAAGACAAGTTCGCGGCCAGTAAACATTCCCTGTCTATCACCGAACCGGTTGAAAGTCAATCCATTTTTGTTCTGCATTTGATTTTTTCTAAAGCATACAGGAGCACTGAGACTCCTCCTCCCGACTTTTCCTAACCATTTTTTGGAGTTTAAGCAGTATTAAGTTTTTTGAATTTTCAAAGCTTAATTGATTCCCAATTTTCAATCGGGAATACTGAATAATTTATATACTTCTAACTACGAAGTAGCTGTGCACTATTCATGTGTCAACTTTTTTAGAAAAACAATATATATCAATAATCTTTTAAATAACCATCATCATGCGTATACATACATTTGAAAATAGTGAGTCCCTCACCCCTGCCAATGCCTTAAATTATCTCAAAGAAGGTAATCTTCGATTTATCAATAACCTGAGTCTAAACCGCAATTTATTACAGCTTGTGGACCAGTATTCAACAGGACAGTTTCCATTTGCCGCCGTCCTGGGATGTAGTGATAGCCGGGTGCCTGTTGAATTCATATTTGATCAGGGACTTGGTGATCTTTTTGTAGTACGGTTGGCAGGCAATATAGCCAGCAATAATGCTATAGGTAGCCTTGAATTTACTTGCAAGGTACTTGGATCCAAAATCATCGTGGTCTTGGGCCATACCGAATGTGGTGCAGTCAAAGCAGCTTGTGACCATACGGAATTGGGCCATATCACCGCCTTGTTAAAACACATTGAACCTGCAGTGGATAAAGAAACCTCCATCCTGACCAATCGAACCTCTAAAAACAAGGATTTTGTAGATAAGGTGCTCTGGCATAATGTCGAATACCAGATACAAACCATATTGGATCAAAGTGATATTCTCAAAGATATGTATTACCAATACCAGATCAACATTGTAGGAGCTGTGTATGATATCAAGACCGGCACCGTATTATTTGATGAAAAAATCGCCGATCATATACGTAATAAATCAATGGTAGGAATTGCATAAATCAACTTTGAAAAATAAAAATCATATGACTTTAACGAGTATTAAATCTAATCTGAAGACAGACATTTTGTCTGGATTTGTAGTTTTCCTAATAGCGGTACCCCTCTGTCTTGGGATAGCGCTTGCATCCGGTGCTCCACTATTTGCAGGCATGATCTCTGGCATAGTCGGCGGGCTGGTGATCGGCACACTCAGTAAATCTCCATTGAGCGTAAGCGGCCCTGCAGCAGGGCTTACAGCGATTTGTCTTGCCGGTATCACGAGTTTAGGCAGTTTTGAATTATTTCTCATGGCAACCGTATTGGCTGGCTTTATCCAGCTTATATTATCTGTCTTGAAGGCGGGAAGCATAGCATACTATTTTCCTTCCAATGTGATCAAAGGAATGCTCACTGGTATAGGCATCATTATTATTCTCAAACAAATACCTCACTTAGTTGGATATGATAGAGATACAGAAGGTGACCTCGACTTTTTCCAGGCTGATGGAGAAAATAGCTTTTCTTCCATCTTTAGCATGTTTAACAATATTCACCCTGGAGCTGCTATCATAGGAATAGTATGTCTTATCGTAATATTTGCCTGGGATAAAATGAAACCAGCTAGCCTAAAATTATTGCCGGGGGCTTTGATTGCCGTTGTGTTGGGTGTGATTCTCAATCAGGTTTTTATAGCCACAGCTCAAGCGCATCTAGTCGTCATTGATGCTCATATGGTCCATCTACCTGTATTCGAGAGTACTTCCGGATTGATAAGCCAGTTGTCATTTCCAGACTTTTCAGGTATATTTAATAAAGAGGTCTGGATCGTGGCATTCACTTTGGGTATAGTAGCTTCATTAGAGACCTTGCTCACCATTGAGGCTACAGATAAAATAGATCCACTTAAAAGAGTAACCCCAACTAACCGTGAACTACTCGCGCAAGGCACAGGCAATATTATTTCAGGCTTAATCGGTGGCTTGCCATTGACTTCCGTCATCGTAAGATCTACTGCCAATCTCAACGCAGGTGCTCAATCAAAGCTATCTAGCATCATTCATGGACTGATCTTATTGCTCGGTGTATTGTTTTTTGCAACTCAATTAAACAATATTCCATTAGCATCCCTGGCAGCGATCCTGATCGCCACTGGATATAAACTGGCTAATCCAGCTTTGTTTAAAGGTATGTTCAGCATGTCAAAATATCAGTGGTTACCTTTTATCATCACTGTGGTGGCAATTGTTTTGACCAATTTGCTGACAGGAGTTATGATCGGATTAGCTTTTAGTATCCTGAGTATCCTGATTGGCAATATCAAACATTCTTACTTTTTTAAATCTGAAGAATATCAAGATGGCAAGCTGATCACCATTCTTCTGGCTGAAGAGGTTTCGTTTTTAAATAAAGCAGCTATTCGCCTGACCCTGGACAAACTTCCTCCAAACAGCAAAGTGCTTATCGATGCTTCCCATGCCACCTATATCGATCATGATGTAGTGGAGATCATCAAGGAGTTCCAGTCTAATATCGTCAAATCTAAAAATATATCGTTGATACTGAAAGGTTTCACTGATCATTATAAATTAGAAAACAACGATCACATTTTTTATGACGAAATACCTGATCCCTTAAAAAAACTTGAAGCCAAAAAAGAATTTTTTACTCAAAAGGAAGCGCTTCATTATTTAGGATAATCGTAATAAGTTTAATGATGTCAAAGGTGTTGGCCCCGATGGCCAATGCCTTTGTTTTTTAGAAGTGACATCCAGGCAGCTATTCATCCTGTTAATAAGCGGGATAAACTTTTTTAAACTTCTTAGGCGCTGTACATCTCCAGGCAATCAATAACGCATCCTTCAAGAATTCTTTATCGACACCTGTGAGCTCCACTGTGGTCTAACCATATTTGCCCCAGGCGTGGGCTCAGCATATATCTTTCCTTTACCTAAAGAAGTGAATATATCCTGATACGTGGTATAAAATTTTAAGGTGCATCTTTTTTTCAGAAGGTTGAGGGTCGCAAATATTTTTTATGGACCCGAAAAGAAATTAGATCAAAATGAACAGCCTGGTCGGTGTCAGGAAATGAAAGTGCTATGAGTTGAAAGTTTTGAAGCGTTATCATGATAGATCAGCCAACAGTAAAGGAATTAATCTAAAATAAATTTTTTTAATACAAATCCTTGAGCAGAATAAGCAATAACAAAATATAATCCATGAGGGAGATCGATATCCATCGTGCTGGCATTGGTGCTGACATTTCTATAGGTTTGCAGCAGACTACCCATAACAGATAGTATTTCCAATTTTTTTATATGTTCGTCATACTCCAACCTCAGACGATGGTTGGTTACAGGGTTGGTTACAATCTTTAAGTATTGATCAGGCAATTGCAATGGTCGAATCGAGGTGGATAGTCCTATATAACCTTTAAGCCAGGTCATGGCAGGTCTTTCAGATCCATCCGACCGCAAAAGATATGCGTTGGTCCTCCAAATTTGGTTTTGCTGATATCCCCACAGTGTCACACCTTTCACCGCCGGATGCTCCCACCATATTGGAAACAGTTGTTTATATTTTTCTAATTGATCCTGGTCATTGGCTATATTGACATCAAATTCTGAAATATAAATCGGTAGTCCGGTCGATATTAAGCGACCCAGATTGTCCTGTATTGTTTGGAGCGGAGTAGTTTCAAAAAAATGACCTTGCTCTCCTATTCCATCGATTAATTTTTTACTTTTGAGCACCTCTATGATTTCGATAAATTTGGAAGTATTTTCATCATTGCTGAGGATGTTGTAGTCATTGAGTATTAGCTTTGCTTTAGGGCAATATTTCCTGGCAGTTTCAAAGGCCCAAACTATCCAGTCCCAACCTGTAATGCCCTGACCTCCCAAAGCAGCAGCATACGATGGAGGTGCATGCAAGGGTTCATTGACCACATCTATATATTCCGCCTCAGGGTATCGGCTGCAGGCTTGCATGATCCAGGATTCTACTTCTTTGAGCTGCAATGAGGATGAGAGATTTTTTATAAATGCCGGCTCTTGTTGGCCCCATATAAGCGTGTGAAACTTAAATGGGATACCTTTCGTGCGTGATTGGTCATATACCATATCGAGGGTGCCCCATTGCATTACATCCTGGGTCTTTTCTACAGATCCCCATTTATCGGCATTCTCCGGAGTAACCTGATTCCAATAAGTAATAAAATTAGCTGGGGTAGTGGAGTTGATTACATTTCCCAGCCATTTGCCTTTACCAGATGCTATCTGCGAAAAAACGGAATTAAAAAAAAGTGTAGCGTATAAAACAAGAAGACTATTTCGCATCCCATTGTTTTTGAAAGGTAGGTTCAAATATAAAAATCATTTGTTACACCTATTGTCAAAATTAAATTGACTACTCAACTCACTGCTCATAAATATTCCTCCATACCGGGTATTTTTATTAATGAAAACTTATGAATTATTAATACAATAGAAATAAAACTAAGATCTCTATTCCCCAAAAGTCGATTCAGTTTGTATATTCACCGTATATTCAATAAACTAATTTTAAACTTACAACTATCATGAGTTCTCGAAGAAAATTTATTCAAAAGCTGACAGCCCCGGTGCTGGCTTTGCCTCTGTTGAACTTAACTCAAACTAAGTTTTTGTCTGATTCAGAAGAAAAACCGTACGACGGCCCGATATTAAGAGTAGCTATTCTAGGACTAGGCAGTTATGGTACACGGGTAGCCGATGCGATGCAAGCTTGTTCCCGGGCCAAACTCGTAGGAGCCATTAGTGGTACCCCTGCTAAGCTCACTACGTGGCAATCAAAATATAATATCCCTGCTGCCAATTGTTACAATTATGAAAACATGGATGCCATCAAGGACAATCCTGATATTGATGCGGTGTATATCATAACTCCCAACTCTTTGCACAAACCTTTTGCAGCCCGTGTAGCCAAAGCCGGCAAACATGTGATCTCTGAGAAGCCGATGGCCTTGAATGCAAAGGAGGGGCAGGAAATGATCGATGTATGTCGACAAGCCAATGTTAAACTTTTGGTCGGTTACCGCATGCACCTGGAACCAAAGACACTGGAGATCATCCGTATGAGGAAGGATGGCGAATTGGGCAAACCACTTTTTTTCCAGGGCTTGGCAGGATTTAGAATAGGGGATCCTACCCAATGGCGACTCAATAAAAAACTAGCAGGTGGAGGGTCTATGATGGACATCGGTATCTATGCGGTCAATGGCGCCCGATATATGATCGGCGAAGAACCTATCTGGGTCACTGCCCAGGAGACTAAAAATGACAAAGTCAAATTTAAAGATGGCGTAGATGAAACCATCACTTTCCAATTTGGATTCCCAAGTGGTGCCACTGCTTCCTGCCTGTCTACCTATGCGATGAATGGCCTGGACAAATTCTATCTCAATTGTGAAAAAGGATTTGCCGAAATGCAACCATCTACCGGGTATGGTCCTATCAAAGCCAGGAGCAATAAAGGGGAAATCATATACGAACATATCACCCATCAGACCGTCCAAATGGATGAAATGTCTGACATTATTCTGCAGGGGAAAAAACCAGTCGTTCCTGTAGATGGAGCGGAGGGGTTGAAAGATCTCAAGATTATAGATGCCATATTTAAAGCAGTGAAAACTGGAAAAAAAGTAAAACTCGTCGGATAATATCTAGTGCAGGTAATCTAAAACGATTTTCTCACCAATTTTAGAGAGCGCCTGATATTAAATTCATTGCCTTCAAAAAATATTTAGTACACTTATTTGACATAAATCAGCTGGACAGACTTTAGCAAATAAGTTATATCTTTATTGCCTGTAAAATCTTAGGTTATAGAGACAAAAAATCATAGGGTATGGCCAGCTTGCGGAAGTTCAATGCTTTTTCATCAATAGACCGAACCGGTTTTGATGATACTAGTTACTAAGTAAAAGCAAGTGTAAGCGTAATTTAAGAGCAGATATCCTAAGTCAGGATTTTACACATCATTATTCTTTTAATAGAACTACTTATGAAAAAGTCAAAATTGTTATTCATCCTATTATCTGTTTTGGGCATGGTCGTCACCTTTGCCTTCATCAATGTGGATAAGAAAAACAGCCCAACTGCCAAAAAACCAAACATCATCCTCATCCTGGCGGACGATATTGGATTTGAAACCATTAGTGCTTATGGCAGTACTTCCTATCATACGCCCAGGATCGATCAAATGGCCAAAGGCGGCATCAGGTTTGAGCATTGTTATTCTCAGCCTTTGTGTTCTCCTTCCAGGGTTCAGATTATGACCGGTAAATCCAATTTCCGGAATTACGAAAGTTGGGGATATCTGGATCAAAACGAAACAAATTTTGCTCATATCATGAAATCAGCTGGCTATGCCACTTGCATCGCAGGCAAATGGCAATTGCGGGGAGATCAGTTCGTGCCCTATAAAGCAGGGTTTGATGAATATTTACTTTGGAACCTCACTGATACAACCTCGACTTACAATGAGCGTTATAAAAATCCGCAGTTGATTGAGAATGGCAAAATGAAAAAGTATGAAAACTCGGAGTATGGTCCTGAGCTCTTTGTTAAGTTTATCAAAAGTTTTATCACCCGCAAAAAGGATGTTCCATTTTTAGTCTATTATCCGATGGTCCTTTCGCATCGGCCTTTCGTGCCAACCCCTGGCAATGGCAAGGTTTATCAGGATTTTAAAGTAGTCCCTAAAGGTGGTACAGGTGGATCTCCTTCAAATAATTCATTTTTCAAAGATGAAATGTCCTATCTGGACAAGAATGTTGGAGCAATTATAGATAAAGTGAACGAATTGGGACTGGCTGAGAATACACTCATTTTATTTACTGGTGATAATGGTACCGGGGTTGGAATATCTTCTACTATGAAAGATGGCAGAATCATACCCGGCATGAAAGGCCATACCAATGAATATGGCAACCATGTTCCGCTGGTAGCTTATTGGAAAGGAAAAATAAAACCGGGACAGGTCACGGATAACTTGATTGATTTTTCAGATTTTCTTCCAACCATGGTTGAGGTTGCCAACATTGATTTACCCTATGATTTTGTTACTGATGGAAAGAGTTTCCTGCCTTTGATCATGGGCAATAAATATGAACCTCACCCTTGGTTGTTTTCTCATTATGATCCCCACAAAGGTGGTTTCGTAAAAGCCAGGTTTGTACACAATAAAGAATGGAAGTTATATGAGTCCGGAGAGATTTTCAATGTTCTCAAGGATCCATTGGAGGAAAATCGTGTGTCGGAAAGTAGTTTAACGGAGGATCAAATAAAACTCATCACCTCATTCAGAGAAGTATTCCCAAAGATGGTTAGAGTTGAAGTGAAAAAAGAAAAAGCGGATAAAAAAGATAAAAAACCAAAGTCTCCAGATGATGATGATGATGGATTCTAATGGAGGCCGCTTCAATAAACTAGTTTTGAATATGATATCTAAAACACTTTGGTTGATTTTAATCTGTTTTTTGTGGATCAATATATCTGCCCAGGATAAGATATCAGACTTCTCAAAAGGAACATTGATTTATGACAATGCCCTGGCTATGGATGCTGATGTCATGGGTTGGAGAATGGAAGGACCAGGAGTGATTTCTTTTAAGGAAGGTTGGATGAGGATGTACTCACCCAATGAAAAATTCCATCATGTTTTTTGGTGTCCACAAGATTTTCCTTCCAGCTTTATGGCTGAGTGGGAGGTGCAAAACCTAAAAACAGAAGCCGGCTTGTGCATTATATTTTTTGCGGCTAAAGGCGCCAAAGGGGAAAGCATATTTGATCCTTCTTTTCCTGTAAGGGACGGAACCTTTCGTCAATATACCAAAAGTGATCTGTTCAACAGCTATCATATATCCTATTACGCTAACGGGAGGGACGCTCCCGGTAGAGAAATATCCCATCTCCGGAAAAATACAGGATTCAATTTAGTACAGGAAGTTGAGCCAGGCATTCCCATTAAATCGAAAGCTATCCATAAAATAACCTTAATCAAAGAGGAAGCCCATATCCTCATGTTTATTGATGGCAGAAAAATTATTGACTGGCAGGATGATGGGCAGAAATACGGACCTGTCTTACGCGATGGCAAGATGGGATTCAGGCAAATGCAATGGACCGATTTTCAATATAGAAATTTCCAGGTCTGGGATATAAAAAAATAAAGAATGCAAATTAACAGATTGAAGTATCGGTGTTTTATTCTTCTACTACTTACTTTTCATCTTCAACAGATTGCTATTGGCCAGGTCTTAATATTTGACACAGACATCGTACCACCTCAAACTCCTGGATCTTTGGATATTTATTTGGTCATTGGGCAATCAAATATGTCAGGTAGAGCTCCTATAAGAAAAGAAGATAGTGCTGTTGTAGATCGTGCATTTCTTTTTAACGGAAGGCGGTTTACATTCAATGAATTGATCCTCAAGCTACCAGACTTTATGGATCATACCGCAGTTGCGATTTCTCAAGGTACCCTTACCCAGGATGGTACACACTTCGATGTTCAAAGTGCCATTTTGATGGGAGAGCGTTATGCACATGATATGAAACGAATTCTTAATAGCATAGAAAAGACTGGAGACAATAAAAAGTAATTTATGACTCCTGGTATGATAACTTTATCCTGGCTATCAGGTATTCAAAACCAAGACTACAGCTAATCAATGAAAATCAAAATAGGCGTAATGAAAAATTTAAAAAAACGACTACAGCTTAAAGCCACCTGGCTAAAGACCTGCATGTTTTTCATATTGGTACATTCTCAACTGACCTTATCAGCTCAAGAAAAGCCCAATATATTAATCATCATCACCGATCAACAATCAGCAGATGTTATGAGCCACCGTTTGGGAAATAAATATATCAATACCCCTAACATGGATTTGTTGGCTTCTAAAGGTGTTAGCTTCACCAATGCCTACTGTGCGAATCCACTGTGTACTCCATCCAGAAGTTCATTGTTTACTGGAAGATACCCACACGAGACAGGTATCCAGACGAATGATGAAAAATTGATCGATCCGAAAGAATTTCCTTCCATGGGTACCATATTCAAAAATGTCGGATATGAAACCGGTTTTGTAGGCAAATGGCACTTGCCCTATGACAGAAACAATACTGCCTCTCATGGATTTAGTTTTCTTCCTGACAAGAAAGGAAATGGAGATGATAGCCTATCTCCACAAAAAGCAAAGATATTCATTCAAACTAAGCGAAATGCTCCCTTTCTTTTAGTGGTTTCTTTCATGAATCCACATAATATTTGTCAATGGGCCAGGGATGAAGATTTGCCGGATGGGGCAATCGGTGAAGCACCCTCGCCTGATTCCTGCCCGCCTTTGAGGCCCAATGCACTGCCTTCTGTGGACGAAACAGATATTATGCAGTTGATCAGAACATCGATGCAAAAAAGTCATCTATTTCCGGTAGGCGATTTTTCTAATGATAAGTGGCGACAGTACCTATGGGCTTATTATCGACTCATAGAAAAGGTAGACGAGCAGATAGGACAAGTGCTTGCTGCGCTTCGCGAATCAGGACTTGACAAAAACACGTTAATTGTGTTCACCTCCGATCATGGAGACATGCAGGGTGCACACCGTTGGAACCAAAAGACTGTTTTGTATGAAGAATCTGCAAAAGTGCCTTTGATCTTTAGCTACCCGGGTATGAAAGCCCGACAATCTGAATTTCTGGTTCAATCCGGTATAGATATGCTGCCTAGCTTGTGTGATTTTGCAGGTATTCCCCTTCCTTCCAACAAAAAAGGTGTAAGCTTGAAAGGACAAATATTAAATAACCAGGCTGCTCCGGAAAGAAAATATATTGTCGTATCAGATCATCTTACACAAGGAGAGGCTATAGATGGACAAAAACCAGAACCAGAAGGTCGAATGATCAGAAACAAACAATTTAAATATTGGATATATGATCTGGGTAATCAAAGAGAAACCCTATATGACCTCAAAAATGACCCTGGCGAAATGGTCAATCTTATCAATGACCCATCCTATAAGACCCAATTGAATGAGTGCCGTACACAATTGATGGAATGGGCCAAGGCAAATAATGACCCCTTTATTAAATTTCTCATTAAATAAAAAAGATAGTGGATGAGCATAGTTGATTTGAAAAAGTACATTGGACTCCTTTTATTATTGTTGTGTTCCATATTTTCTAAAGCACAACAAAGGCCTAATGTGATCCTAATCTACTCCGACGACCAGGGGGCAATAGACCTCAACTGCTATGGTTCGAAAGATTTGGAAACACCTCATATTGACAAATTGGCTCGAAGTGGGGTTATGTTTACCCAGTTTTATGCCTCACCGGTTTGTTCACCATCCAGGGCATCCTTACTGACGGGTATGACACCACAAAGAGCGGGAATGCCGGGCAATGCCAGCGCAACCAATTTGAATGGCGGCATGCCAAATAATCGATACACCATGGCAGAAATGTTCAAAGATGCCGGATACAAAACAGCGCATATAGGTAAGTGGCATTTAGGGTATACTCCGGAGATGTCTCCAAATGCTCAGGGCTTTGATTATTCCTTTGGTCATATTGCGGGCTGCATAGATAATTATTCACATTTTTTTTATTGGAATGGCCCGAACAAGCATGATCTCTTTAGAAACGGGGTAGAGGTATATTATCCGGGACAATATTTTCCAGACCTGATGGTGCAGGAAGCCAGCACCTATATGGCTCAAGCCAAAAAGGATCCTTTCTTTATGTATTTTGCTATCAATATGCCCCATTATCCGTATCAGGGCGATCCCAAATGGCTTGAATATTATAATGCAAAGGGAGTGCCTTATCCTCGTAATCTGTATGCAGCTTTTATGTCTACCCTGGATGATAAGATTGGACAGTTGCTGGATAAAGTATCTGAGCTTGGTTTAATGGAAAATACGATCATCCTATTTCAATCTGACAATGGCTATTCAACCGAAGAACGGGCTCATTTTGGTGGAGGGAACGCAGGGATATACAGAGGCGCCAAAGCTTGTCTGTTTGAAGGAGGAATCCGGGTACCATCCATGATCAGCTGGCCCGGTCAAATTCCTGCAAATCAGGTCAGGGACCAATTTGCTGTCAACACAGACTGGATGCCTACACTTGCTCAATTGTGCAATGTTCCTTTAGATGATAATAAATTGGATGGAAAGAGTCTTGTCCCTGTAATCAAAAATCAAACCGCATCATCTCCTCATGAAGAAGGATATTGTTGGGCATTCGGTAAAGACATGTGGGCTGCCAGAAAAGGAAAGTGGAAGCTATTGGGAAATCCTGATGACAAAAGCAATAAAGGTGAATTGACTAAAGACGATGCCCTCTTCCTGGTAGACTTAGAATCTGACCCTGGCGAAATGAAGAATATTGCAAAATTATATCCTGAAAAAGTGGAGGAATTGAACAAGCAGTATCAGCAGTGGTTATCGCACAATAAAAATAAATAGACATGAGGCATGTGATTTTTTGGTTTTGTTTTTTGTCATTGGAGATTGGCCTCGTAAATGCTCAAACCAATTTTAGCAAAAAAACAAAGGCTACTGCTCCGTATCCAAAATACCGGGTGTGGACCTCACCATCTTCGGGGGAAGAGCCCAGGTGGAATTCACCGAGTTTTGAGTGGCCTTCAAGAAAAAAATCAAAATACAGTATCCGTGTTTCCACATCCAGAAGTTTTCAAGTAAACCTGATTGAACGTACTGATCTGCCGTATGCTATTTTCAATCCTCACCAGGTGCTTCAATCAGGTATATGGTATTGGCAGCATAAGATTAATGCCGACGCCTGGAGCCCTATAGATTCCTTTACCATAAAGTCTACCACCCCTACATTTGATGCCCCTGCCATCAATACAGTGTTGGCCAATATTCCTGTGGTACACCCTAGAGTACTTATTCAAAAAAAGGATATCGCTACATTGCGTACCACCTCAAAAAACCTTAAAGAATCCAATCTTATCATAGAAAAGGCAAATCTTGATCTAACCCAGCTACTGCCAGATGAATCATTGGCGCTTCCTACCTTTTCTGGCAAAGACGATTTTGAAAATGAGAAAATAGCCCAGAACGCCAGTAAAGTGCTGGGGTGGCGAGTACATCAGGCGGTATTAGGTTTCAGTCAGGCTTACCTGCTTACAGGGGATGAAAAATATTTTATCGCTGCAAAAAAATGGATGCTGCAAGTCGCAAAATGGGATCCAAACGGAGCTACCCATACAAATAATTTTGGTGATGCCGGCATTATGTCCGGACTTGCAGTTGGTGTCGATTCTTTTTGGGACCTTTTGTCACCAGATGAAAGAAGTCTTATCATGAGTCATGTGGCTGTTCGTGCTGATCAATTTTATAAGCTGTGGATTGGTCAGGTAGAGAGTCGGTCCTCCTCCATGCATGTATGGCAACACATCATGCATCACCTACTGCAAACTTCATTGGCCTTGAAAGGAGAGTTGCCGGCTGCCTCTAAATGGATGGAATACATCTATGAACTGTGGATAGCGCAATCACCTAAGATGGCAGAAGAAGATGGTGCCTGGTTTAATGGTACTTCCTATTTTGGTATGAACATGTTGACTTTGGTAGATGTCTCAACCATTTTCAAAGATCTGACCGGGGTCGATTTTATGGTTTCTCCCTGGTTTAAAAACAATCCAAGGTGGTTGATGTATGCTTTCCCCCCCGGTTCCATCGCTGACGGATTTTCAAATGATGGCGATAAACATCCTCGCCCTCCGCTTAATTATGCCGGATATACAGATGTCTTGTCAAAGATCTTCCAGGATCCATACGCTGCCTGGTATTCAAAGGCCGTGACCAACTCACTGACCAAAGAACTTTCTGATGACCAAGACTTTAGCTGGTTCAGGATAAAAACCGGGTCCAAGCTCAAAACACCTATGCCTGTAGATGAATCGGTCATTCCACAAGCTGCAGTATTCCCGGAAGGTGGCGTCGCTTACATGCATACCACCGTTCAGCATGAAGCGAACGACCTGATGCTGTCTTTACGAAGTAGTCCTTTTGGGCCTATGGGTCATGCACACGCTGATCAAAACACCTTCAATATCGCTTATGGAGGAAAAAGGCTTTTTAATAACACTGGTTATCGACCTGCCATGGGTGATCCGCATTTCTTAGACTGGTACAAGCATACCCGAGGGCACAATGGTATATTGATCGATGGCCAGGGTCAGCCATTCAATGCCAGTGCTTATGGTTGGATACCAAGATTTCTGCACGGCAAAGACATCTCCTATGCCGTCGGTGATGCGTCCAATGCTTATGCCGCCTTTGATGAAGGTCAAAAAATAGACTATGGAATGAAAACCTTTAGGCGTCATTATATCATGCTCCGACCTTCAATTATAATCATATATGATGAACTAAAAGCTGATCACCCTGCTGAATGGACCTGGCTGTTGCACAATGATAATGGATTGGCAGTTGACGAAGAGACACATTGTATTACCGCAGAGAGTGAAGTCGCCAGATCAATGGTCATGCTTTATTCATCTGCTCCAATTTCATATAATATCACTGATCAGTTTACCATTCCTGTTGACAATTGGACAAAAAAGATTGATGAAGAAGGTGATACCATTACCTTTAAAAATCAATGGCATTTCAAAGGTACCAGTGATCAAAAATCTACAGACATGCGTTACCTGGCTATCATACAGGTTAAACCCGATGGTTCATTTGAAAAAATAGTTCCTGGAAGTCATACCGGTTTATTCGCCGTGGGAGATTGGAAAGTCGACGCCGCATTAGATGCCTCTAAGCCGGCCAGTATTAAAGTTTGGAATGATAAAACCGGCGCCGGTTTGGTTTCGAATGGGCCTTTGATGAGCCGGGGTAAAGCATTTAATGGAAAGCAAAGTGAAAGCTCTAAATTGTTTGAAGTCATTGACAACAATGAAAAATTTCAAGAAGTTGTTGATGAAGTACCACGAGTGCTTAAAAACCTGTTTCAAAATAGATAAACAGTAAGTTGTGATCTTTCCAAAATTTTATAAATTCAAATGAAACATCTGTTATACTTTTTCTTTTTTATTTTGATGTGTAATGGATCTGCTATTTCGCAGAATGAACAGGCGATGTTCAAAGTTGATGCTCCTGTGATCTACCCCAAAATTCGTATTTGGACCAGTCCGGCATTAGATGAAGAACCTGCATTCAACTCTCCCAGTTTTCAATGGCCGTCAACAAAGAAAGGATCTTATGGGATCAGAATGTCGACTTTAAAAGATTTTTCTGATCACCGGATCGAAAAACACGGAATCCCTTTTGCTATTTTTAATCCACATACTAAACTTTCAGTCGGTAAGTGGTACTGGCAATTCAAAACCGAAAAAGGCAATTGGGGAAAAATAGATTCCTTTGAAATCACCCGGTCAACTCCGAATTTTTTGGTACCTGAATTTAGTAAGTTGGTCGATAAAATAAGTGTCTCACACCCGAGAGTTCTTGCTTCAAAAGAATTATTACCTGATTTAAGATATAGAACGCTGAATTACAAGGAATACATTTTTGTCATTAACGAAGCTAATAAGTATCTTAACGAATCTCTCCCTGATGAAAGCTCAGGCAAGCCTAAAATTCAAGGCAAAAATGATTATGAAAACGAAAAGCTAGCCCTTCATGCCAGCAAAGAATTAGGAGGTAGAATTAGTGAGCCTTTGGCTTTCATGTCCAAAGCATTCATCCTGACCGGAGATCAAAAATATTTTGTCGCTGCAAAAAAATGGATGCTGGATGCTTCGGCGCTTGATCCCGATGGCATAACAGTGTTGGGCAACTTTGGTGATGGTAGCATCATGTCAAGTCTGGCCATTGGTGTAGATACCTTTTGGGAATTGCTCACTACTGCAGAACGTGAAACCATAGTAAAACAGGTCTCTGCCCGTGCCAATCGATTCTATGATCAATGGCGCAATCAGGTTGAGGTAAGATCGTCTTCTATGCATGTATGGCAAGGTCTTCTTTTGGATCTTTACAGGACCTCTATGGCTTTGATGCATGAGACAGGAGACGCACCTAAATGGATGGAATACGTATATGAATTGTGGATAGCCCAGGCTCCTAAAATGGCGGAGACGGATGGTAGTTGGTTTAATGGAATTGGTTATTTCAAGTTGAATACCTTGGCTATGCTTGAAATTGCTTTTTCACTAAAAGACCTCACTGGAGTAGATTTTTTAAGCAATCCGTGGTACAAGAACAATCCTAGGTGGATGATGTACGCATTTCCTCCGGGTTCAGTCACGGATGGTTTTTGCAATGGTAGTGATGGCAATGCTCAAACTGTCATTCGAAATGCAGCGTATGTGCACTTATCTTCTGCTATATTCAATGATCCATATTCAGCTTGGTATGCTGCTGAATCTTTGAAGACACTTAATTATTCTGTTCAAGATGATCCGGAGTTCTATTGGTTTCGGATTGTGCGAGGAAATACATGGAACATGCCGAAGCCCATCGATCACTTTGATCTTCCACAAGCGGCTGTCTTTCTAGAGGGAGGTGTTGCTTATATGCATACTGCCTTGCAGGACTCCAAAAATGATTTAATGCTGTCCCTGCGCAGCAGTCCATTTGGGCCTTTGGCTCACGCACATGCGGAGCAGAACACCTTCAACTTAGCGTACGGTGGCAAAAAGCTTTTTTACAACACCGGGTACCGCATCAATATGGGCGATCCACACTTCCTGGGTTGGTATAAAGATACCCGTGGGCACAATGGTGTTTTGATAGATGGCCTTGGGCAACCATTCAATGCAGGTGCTTATGGATGGATTCCAAGATTTCTACATGGTAAAGTAATTTCATATGCAGTAGGTGATGCTTCGAATGCTTATTCAGGATTCGATGAAGGCGAAAAGATTGATCTGGGTATGAAAACCTTCCGGCGTCATTATATCATGCTTCGACCTTCCGTTATGGTGCTATATGATGAATTGGAAGCAGATCATCCAGCAGCATGGACTTGGCTTTTGCACAATGAAGATGGATTCCAGGCAGACCCATTATCTAAAACACTGCTCGCTCATAATCAGACAGCCAAAGCTAAGGTTTCTTTATACAGTTCTTCACCAATAGATTTCGTTTTGACGGATACATTTTCAGTATCTGTAGAAAATTGGAAACAGAAAAGGGATGAGGATGGTGAACTTTTGGAGATGAAAAACCAATGGCATTTTAGTGGAGTCACCAGGGAAAAAACTAGGAAGATGCGGTATTTGGCCATTTTTCAAATAAAGCCTGATGGAAAGTTTGAGGAAATTGATGCTAAAGAAACCCTTGGTGTGTTTAGCTTTGGCGGTTGGGAAATCAAAGCAGAAATGGATGTATCAAAGCCGGCCAGTATCAAAGTTTGGAGTGATCGGATGGGCGCCAGTTTGGTTTCTGAAGGCAGTTTGATCAGCAAGGGTACTACATTTAATGGAGCTACCTCTGAAAGTTCTAAGCTCCTGGAGATCATCGATGGAAAACAATCTTTTCAGGAAACAATGGACCAAATACCAAATTCAATCAAAATAGTATTGAATAGGAATCATTGATTATTGACCCTATCTTAAAGCACCAAAGAGCAAAAAGCCAATCGCAATACAAATATTTAAAATCAACAAAATGAGTAATCCAGCCAAGAAAGTCTTTAGTTTGTTACCTTTTGCGTTCATTGGAATTGGGGTTTTGTCTGTGCTGTTATTTTCTTCCCATAAATCAGTGCCAGCCAATAAACCAAATTTTATCTTCATTCTTACAGATGATCAAGGTTGGACAAGCACCTCTCAGTTGATGGACGATAAGCTGCCGAATTCAAAAAGTGATTACTTTGAAACGCTGCAGTTCGAACGATTCGCTGCAAAGGGAATGCGTTTTACCAATGGCTATGCTCCATGTGCTTTGTGCTGTCCCACCAGGAGAAGTATCCAATTTGGGCAGACACCTGCACGCCAGGGAGATGCAGATTTCAAACAGAACTATCATCCTGATTTCAAAAAAGTTACAGCTATTCCCCAAATGTTGAAATCCATTTCACCGGAGTACCGGGCTGCCCATTTTGGGAAGTGGGATTTACGTGCTGATATTTTTCCTGAAGACCTGGGCTATGACGAAAGCGATGGTGATACCGGAAACAATAATGGTGACATGAACTCCACCAAAAAGACTAAGTGGTCGGATCTTTTTTTGAACAATGATCCGAAACGCATTGAGAGCATTACCAAAAGAGCCTTAAACTTCATGAATCGCCAGGCAAAAAGTGGTCATCCCTTTTACCTTCAGGTTTCCCATTATGCTACGCATGTGGATTTCCAAACCAGAGAAAAAACCTACGAGAAATACAGCAATAAACCGAAAGGAGCGATTCATAACAATCCCGGTTATGCAGGAATGTTGGAAGACCTGGATACGGGTATAGGTAAAATATTAAACATGGTGGATAAATTGGGCATTGGTGACAACACCTATATCATACTCATGACCGATAATGGTGGCGTCGAATTTATCCCTCCTGTAAAAAACAAGTTTGATCACCCCTCGACTTTTGCCAGGAAAACTAGGAATTATCCTTTGAGGGGCGGCAAGTGGACCCTGTACGAAGGTGGTATCAGAGTACCTTTCATGGTGATTGGACCTGGCATCAAGCCTGGCAGCCAATCGGATGTCCCTGTCACAGGTTGGGATATCTTGCCTACTTTGAGTGATTTGGCAGAAAACAAGCATGCGCTTCCGCCCAATTTGGATGGCAAGAGCTTCAAGCCTTTGTTTGCATCCTCATCCACTCATCCATTCAAAAGGGAAAATGATCAGCTGGTATTTCATTATTTTGGAAACGCCCATTCTTCCATTCGGGTTGGTGATTATAAACTCATCAAGTTTTGGAAATCAAAAAAGGTTGAACTGTATGATCTGAAAAATGATTTAGGTGAGCTGAATGATATATCCTCATCCAATAAGCCAAAAGTGAAAGAGCTGGAAACAAGATTGATGACCTATCTGGAAAGTGTGCATGCCGAAGTCTTGTACCCATCTAAAAATGCAGGCAAAAAAGAGACCGATGATGATTCTGAAGATTAAATTTTATATGCGTTGGTCTTGGATTTGATAATCTGGATGATACTCCCAGGCAAATTAATTTTCGCTTTGCTATCAATAAATGTTAAAATTCACCGTAATTACTTTCATTCAAACCTCCTAATTACACAATAGCCAGATTGATTATCTTTGCGGGCTCCAATTTCTGAGTAGGGTCATGCCACGGGCAGTGATGCAGGCCCTTATCCTTAGAATTGGGTTAAAAAACTTAAAAATATGGCTATTGCTCCGGAAGATGTATTTAAAAAATTAGTTTCCCATTGTAAAGAATATGGCTTTGTATTTCCCGCCTCCGAGATCTATGATGGACCAGGGGCCATATACGACTATGGACCATACGGTGCACAGTTACGCAACCATATCAAAGAATATTGGTGGAAAGCCATGGTCCAGATGCATGAGAATATCGTAGGTATTGACGCTGCCATCTTTATGCATCCGACTACCTGGAAGGCTTCAGGACATGTAGATGCCTTTAATGATCCTCTGGTGGACAATAAGGACTCCAAAAAAAGATATCGCGCAGATGTACTGATTGAGGACTTTATCGCCAAACTGGAAGACAAGGTCAATAAAGAAGCAGAAAAAGGACGAAAGCGATTCGGCGAGGCTTTCGATGAGGCCCAGTTTAAGGCAACGCATCCTCAAGCCTCAAAATGGCATAGCCAATCCATTGAAGTCAATGATCGGCTCCAGGCTGCGATGCGGGACAAAGATATGGCAGCCCTCAAGCAGATTATTGAAGATTGTGAAATAGCAGATCCAGACAGCGGCTCACGCAATTGGACCGAAGTGAGGCAGTTCAATCTCATGTTCAGCACCCAGCTCGGCAATATCGCCGGCGAAGAAGGCAAGCTTTATCTGAGACCGGAGACTGCACAGGGTATTTTTGTCAATTTTCTCAATGTGCAGAAAACTACCCGTCAAAAACTTCCATTCGGTATTGCCCAGATCGGCAAAGCATTTAGAAATGAAATCGTAGCCCGCCAGTTTATCTTTCGTATGCGCGAATTTGAACAAATGGAAATGCAATTTTTCGTCAAGCCCGGCGAAGAAATGAAATGGTATAATTATTGGAAGAAAATGCGCCTCGCCTGGCATCTGGCCATCGGGAGCCCGGCAGAAAAACTGCGCTACCACGACCATGAAAACCTGGCCCATTATGCCAATGCAGCAGTCGACATTCAATACGATTTTCCTTTCGGCTTTAAAGAAATAGAAGGCATCCATAGCAGGACTGATTTTGATCTCACCCAGCATCAAAAATACAGTGGCAAGAAAATGCAATACTTTGATCCCGAAGCCAACGAGTCTTATGTGCCTTATGTGGTAGAGACTTCGATAGGGTTGGATAGAATGTTCCTTGCGATCATGTCCCAGGCTTTTCAGGAAGATATCGTGCCAGACGCAGATGGCAAAGAAAGTACACGACTGGTACTCAAACTCCATCCTGCACTTGCGCCTGTGAAGTGTGCGATCTTACCCTTGCTAAAAAATGATGACCGCCTTACTTCCAAAGCCCAGGAGGTATTCAATCAACTCAAATATTCTTTTAATTGTCAATATGATGAAAAAGATGCGATCGGCCGGCGCTATCGTCGCCAGGATGCCATCGGTACTCCCTATTGCGTGACCATCGATCATGACACCTTAGAAAATAATACAGTTACCATCCGCGACAGAGATACTTTGATACAAGATCGGGTGTCCATAGATGAAGTGAGTGCTATCATCCTGGGCAGAATAGACATCAACAAGGTTTTAAGATCCATTGATGTGCCGTAGTGGATATATTTATTAAGCTTATTGGCGATCTGTTTGACGATTTTTCATTACTTGGCATCTAACAGTTTTTTTAGCTTTTCGTTGTAAAACCTGGCATGCTCCATATCATTTAACTGGTCCCGGTAGATTTTGACCAATTGGCTGAGGGTGTTTTTATCCGTAGGATCCAGGTCGATCAATTTTTTATAATATTCAACCGCTTTTAGGGGTTGGTTTGTATCAATATATAAGGTGGCCATCTCATGATACAATAGTGTCGACTTTAGTCCTTTTGATTCGGCGATTTCAAATTCACCAGCTGCACTGGCATCGTTTTGCATCATTCTGTACGTGATTCCCAGCTGCAAGTGAGCGGTAGCCGCTTCCGGCCTCGAAGTACTCGCTATCGTCAGCTGTTTTATGGCTCCGGGGTAATCATTCCGCAATCTAAGGATAAGCCCTTTGAGTAAATGGGACAATCCATATCCATCATAAAGACCAATAGATTTATCAAGCAAGCTTTGACTTTCAGCCAGGAGTGCCTCTTTGCTCGCTTGATTCATGGGATCCAGGGCCTGATTGTATTTACTTCTGGCCATTTTGGTCATTGTTCTGATACTTTGAGGAGAGTCCCTGACAGACACTTCATAGATAAGGTCATTGGTCTTCCAGTCCGGATTGCGATCCAATGTTTTAATCACCCAAAAAAGTCCAAATACACCACATATTCCAAACATTACCTTTCTCGATAAGGCTAGTTTGTTAGAAAGTGACTGAACCGCATACACAAACAATATCATCAAAGCCAAAGAAGGGACAAACATAAATCGTTCTGCCAAAGTAGCCCCGGTCATCACCAGGATATTGGCTGTTACACTATAAAACAGTCCGGCAAAAATCAAGGCATAACTCCACATACTTTTTGATTTGAAACCTCTGACTACCATATACACAGCGATGGTCAATATCAATAGACCTGCGTACGCCCAGGGATCAGACCACCCCCTCAAATGCAATTGATCAAAAGAATAGTCAGCCCTCAAAGTCAAAGGAAATAACATCAATTGAATATAGTGTCCTATCAAAGCCAAAGCTGCAAACCATCGCTCAGGGGCACTAAAGTAGAATAAAGCATTTTCTTCAAGAGTAAAGTTGGGCCCTGGTGTTCTGGCGATGACTTGCCTCATAAACAGATAAAGGATCGCAGCGATCCAGATCGGCGCACTATCCGACACGATCTGTCGAATACTCTTTTCTCTAAAAAAATATAAAGTCAAAGGGGCAACAAGAATCAATGGCAAGGCGGATTCTTTTGAGAAAAATGCCACACATGCAGTTAATCCCAGGGCCAGTCTGCTCATCAGTGAATTTGTCGGACGGAGAATTAAAATCAGACTGGATAGAATGCCGATCATACCCATGATTTCATCACGGCTTTTGAGATTGGCTACCACTTCGACATGGATAGGATGTATAGTATATAATATCGTGATGACAAAAGGAATCCATGGGTCCACTCCTCTAAGAATTAAAGTCAGAAATACAAAGACCAGCATACAGACCAAACTGTAATAGAGTATGTGCAAAAGGTGAAATCCTGTCGGGTTCAACCCAAATATGCTTTTTTCGATAGCAAATTGGCTGATAGACAATGGACGGTAGTTGGATTCCTTTTCACCACTGTAGCCTTCAAGATTGACAGTAGAAAATATTTTAGGAATAGACTTCCACCCTTCTTGTACAAATGCATTGCCCGTGATGACCAGGGGATCGTCAAGGGTAAAATCATATCGGATGGTGTCCAGGTTGACTACCAATGCAAGGATTATGACGAACCATTTCCATTTTCGTGAAGGCATAATGCTCGACGCCGGGTCTGGTTGAAGGTGTTTCTTTGATTTCAATGGATTTGTTTTTCTTTGTTTGCTAAGCCAATAGCTGCTATAGTATGACTAAATTTGGAGCTGTAATTTATTAATTTATCATTATTTACTAGATGAAACGACTATTTATACTTTTGTTTTCCACCATTTCCCTGCTCAGGGCTCAGTCACCGATCATACCCATGCCTGTAGATTACCAGGCTGGCTCGGGGTATTTTGCACTGAAGCCGGGTTCCGCAGTGGGTATATCCTCCAATATTGAAGATCTGAAAAAGCTGGCAGATCATCTTATCTCCAGCCCGATCGTCAAATCTCTCCGGCTGCAGGCCAAAAATCGATCGACCAATGTGATCAACTTAGAAATACTCAAATCTCCCTCCGCTGATCTGGGCGACGAAGGTTATTCTCTAACCATCAAGTCAAAGATCATTCAGATCGCAGCGAACAAACCAGCAGGCATTTTCTATGGTATCCAATCACTATTGCAAATGGTGCCACTGGAATCGGATCGGGGTATCTACAAAATACCTTGTGCCATGATAAAGGATCACCCCAGGTTTGGGTGGCGTGGTCTGATGCTGGATGTCAGCAGGCATTTTTTTACCGTGGATGAGGTCAAGCAGTATATCGATGCCATGGCACTTTACAAATTAAATACCCTTCATCTTCATCTCACGGACGACAATGGTTGGAGAATCGAAATAAAATCTCTGCCCAAACTTACTTCGGTAGGTGCCTGGAGAGTGGAGCGGGCAGGCACCTTTGGTGATCGGGAAAGTCCTAAAGAAGGGGAAGCAACTCCCTACGGTGGTTTTTATACCCATGAGCAGGTCAGGGAATTGGTTCGTTATGCCGCCGATCATCAGATAACCATTGTACCTGAAATAGATGTACCCGGTCATTCTATGGCGATGCTGGCTGCATACCCTGAGCTCTCCTGCACCCACGAAAAAGTATATGTCAATCCCGGGACTAATTTCGCTGAGTGGTATGGTAATGGCACTTTTAAGATGCTCATCGATAATACCCTCAATCCCGCCAATGAACTGGTATATGAATATCTCGACAAAGTATTTACAGAAGTAGCTATGTTATTTCCCAATCCTTATATCCACATCGGAGGGGATGAGTGTTACCATGGATATTGGGAGGAAAATGCCGATGTCAAAGCATTGATGGCCAAAGAAAACTTTACAGATATCCACCAGGTGCAAAGCTATTTTATCAAACGCCTTGAAAAAATAGTAGCTTCAAAAAACAAAAAATTACTCGGCTGGGACGAGATTTTAGAAGGTGGACTGGCTCCTGGAGCTTCAGTGATGAGCTGGCGTGGTATGAAAGGCGGAATAGAAGCAGCACAGCAAGGACATGAAGTCGTTATGACTCCACAGGCTTACACCTATATAGACTATATGCAGGGAGATCGTTCCCTTGAATTTTGGATCTATGCTTCGCTCACCTTACAAAAGGTATATTCCCTCGAACCAGTACCTGACGACATAGACCCAAAATACATCCTTGGAGCTCAAGCCAATCTTTGGTCAGAAAAAGTGCCAACCATCAGACACGCATTTTATATGACTTATCCGCGAGCATTTGCCCTGGCGGAAACGGCCTGGAGTCCCAAGTCCCTTAAAAACTGGGATTCATTTATCCAACGTACTGAACACCATTTTAAATTATTTGATCAATTGCAATGGAATGTATCCCGATCACTTCACGATGCTACAGCGACCGTCAAAAAACAAGGGGATGATATCATCTGTACCTTATCCACAGAAATGCCGGGGACTGACATTTATTACTCGATGGACAATACCTTTCCTGATCAATATTCTACAAAATATACCAGTCCTTTCAAGGTACCTATGGGGGATGTGACTTTGAGATTCGTCACTGTAAAGGATGGAAAAATTTTAGGTCGTTTGGCCGCCATCCCTCGCGCTGATCTGGTATCAAGAGCTAAATAGCATGGATGGTGTCATTCGATCAAATGTAGATTACCCTACCTGGTTAGAGAAGGTTCGATCAGAACTAAAACAGGGTGATCTCTCAACCTATGATTATATCTGGGATGGAGCACGAATTTCGCCATTTGAAGAAAAAAAATTATTCTTTCATCCTACATGCCTGAAGGCCGCGACTCCATGGCATATCGTCGCTGACATCAATCTCGATCTGCACACCAACAAAGACCTGTTGGAGTCTTTACAGCTAGGCGCCGGCTATATCCGGCTGAGAGGTCAAAAAACGGATTACGATTGGAACTCCTTGTTTCAGGATGTTCATCTGGATTGGATTGAAATACAAGTTGATCTGCAGTCATCACAAGCCAATGATGCTTTGCGTAAGTACCTGGTCATGCAAAAGAATACCGGACTAAAAGGTATCTGGTGGAATCTTCCTGTCATGGTCAACAAAACACAGGGTCCCTATTTTTCAAAATTTTCTGCATTTAAACAGCTTACTTTTAATTTTAATCACAATGATATTGCTGCAGATCTTGCTGCTTATTGGAATCACCTCGCACGCTCTATTGAATCTCTAAGTTTACATCATGACCCACAGCAATTGATATCCTCAGTAGCTATCGATTATATGCCTGGTGATGACCTGGTATTAAATATTTGTATGATCAGAGCTATGCGCCTGCTATGGATGCAATTACTTTGGAGCGCAGGACTGGATGACCATCATCATCCGATATATATTTCGGCGATCATTAAAAATAATCCTGATGGAGGCAAATATGACCATATGATCCGCAGCAGTGCCTTGGCAGTGGGTGTCCTGGTGGGAGGAGTTGATGCATTATCAATCGAAGCTCCGGAGCGTCAGCATCAAAATCCTGCCTGGGGTATCAAAACCCAATACATCATGAGGGAGGAATCGTTTTTTCAGCAAATAGCAGATCCGCTGAAAGGGTCCTTTGTAATTGAAGGATTGACTAAATTGATTGTAGAAAAAGTATGGGCGGAATATATTAAACTACAGGAAGAGAAGATAAAATAAGGCCGGCGAGCAGTAAGCGTACCACCAAATCACCCGAAACTTTTCCGGGTCGCCGGCCTTTCTCCCATTGCTTATACATATAATCAAATAAATTGACGATTTTGATCCCCAATTAATGTAATTAACCATATTATTTTTTTCCTTAAAAAGCTTAACTACGTGAAATCATCAGGTGCTGGTCATATCAATCCGCTCGCGAAAAAAATAATTTCTTCCGGAAGGTCTGCTATTGCCTATAATACATGGCCGTCTGAAATAAAAAAAAACAATGTGTCTATTTTGTCGCAAGCTATTACGCTGATTGAAAGCAAATCAGCATCGGACAGAATAAAAGCAATTACCCTATTGGGCAAGTGCAAACCTAATAAAGCAGGCTCGATAAGAATAGGCATCACGGGGCCTCCAGGTGTAGGCAAAAGCTCTTTTATAGAATCTTTCGGTATCAATCTATTAGATGGTGATACTAAAAAGATAGCCGTGTTATCCATAGACCCTAGCAGTCCCATAAAAGGAGGAAGTATACTTGGTGACAAAACTCGCATGCAGACCTTGTCACAGATGCCTGGTGTGTTTGTCCGACCTTCTCCTGCAGGCGACGACCTTGGAGGAGTTCATTTACGTACCAGTGAATGTATCCAACTCTGTGAATACGCCGGGTACGATTATATACTTATTGAGACGGTAGGTGTCGGTCAATCCGAATTAACGGTCAAAGATCTTACTGACTTCACCATCTTACTGATCAGTCCCGGAGGAGGCGACGAACTGCAAGGTATCAAAAGAGGTATCACCGAAATAGCTGATCTTATCATAGTCAATAAAGATGATTCAGGACTTGAAGAAGCTGCTAAAACCACTCAACATCACTATCAGCAAGCCTTGAATCTTTTAGCCGATAAAAAAATAAAAGTAATGCGTTGCTCCAGCACCTATTCAAAAGGCATAGAACCTATAGAGGCTTATTTAACTCTGTGGATAAACGACCAAAAAAAATCAGGATCCTGGTATAAAAAAAGAAAATCACAAAGACTCAAAATCTTTAAGACCCAGACACAATATGCCTGGCTTTCGGAATGGCACAAATGGAGTAACCACAAAATCTTAAAATCAATAGAATCCAAAACCCTCGAGCCTGAACAGGATCTGAATAAATTGAGCCTGGATTATATCAAAAAATTAAAAAATTTAATCAGCCAGGAATAAATATCCATGAGTTCATTTTATTACATTGAATCGGCTTTGCTAATAAATAAAAAAATTTCACTAATTTAGTAAAAATGTTAAAGTAACATATTAAAAATATATTTAATATATCTCTGACTTCAAATTTATTTACTTGATGTTGA
>OCTV010000127.1_pt1 | contig 29233 bp, 27 predicted proteins | sample 1539101 | NCBI WGS metagenome assembly OCTV01 (sample SAMEA3991422, study PRJEB22521) | metagenome | biome: anthropogenic terrestrial biome; feature: sewage plant; material: sludge | place: Sweden | collected 2012-09-26 | reverse complement strand
TCCCTACACGACGCTCTTCCGATCTGGGTATGGATTATTTTAATGAGTTGACAGGAACCATTCCTTCGGATGCTTATTATACCAGGCTGTATAAGACTTCTTCCTGGAAAGCGGCCTACGAAATCTCTATTGGGATAGGACAAGGTGTGATACAACTCACGCCAGCTCAAATGGCCAATCTTTGTGCCGCCATCGCCAACCGTGGTTCGTGGATCACCCCTCATTTTTACAAAGGAAAATATAAAGATCAAAAGTTTTATCCCCAGACCAAATTTGTAGAACCTCATCAAATAGCCATCGACAAGGCAAAATTTGAGATTGTTATCGATGGTATGTCAAGGGCTGTGATCTCCGGAACCTCCCGGGTAGCGGCGATTAAAGACATAGAAGTTTGTGGCAAGACCGGTACAGCTCAAAACCCTCATGGGTTGGATCATTCTGTATTTTGCGCTTTTGCACCGAGAGACAATCCCAAAATAGCCATTGCAGTCATCGTAGAAAATTCAGGTTTTGGCGCCACCTATGCAGCTCCAATCGCAAGTCTGCTGATGGAGAAATATATCAAAGGGCAAATCGATTCGTCCCGCCTATGGTTAGAAACCCGTACCATGGAGCAAGACCTCATTCACAAAAACGCAATAGCTGCTAAACCCTGATCTAGATTTTAATCAATGATAGTTTCTTGTATAGTAGCGGTAGATGAACAAAATGCTATTGGAGCTCAGGGGCAAATTCCCTGGTTTCTGCCTGCAGACCTCAAGTATTTCAAAAAACAAACTACACCACACCATATCATCATGGGTAGACAAACCTATGAAAGCATCGGAAAACCATTGCCTCACAGGATCAATATGGTGATCACCCGAGATATGTATTATCTATCCACCGGCTGCCTTATAGCCCACTCCATTGAGGAAGCTTTAGAAATAGCTATAGATCATGGCGAAAGTGAAGCGTTTATCATAGGAGGTGCTCAAATCTACCAGGCCAGCCAGCATCTGTGGGACAAAATCTATCTCACGCGTGTAAAGACTATCGCTGAGCAAGCAGATGCTTTTTTTCCAGCGGTGGATTTGAATCATTGGCAATTGGTGTCTTCGGAAGCTCACCTTGCTGATCAAACCAATAAATTGGATCATACTTTTGAATTGTACGAGAGAGTTCAAAGTACAAGTTGAATTCCTCACAGTGACGATAAATGCACTTTTTTCTTGTATTTTCTTTTATGCGAAGACCACCTAATGCGCGGTAAAACAAAGCCTCACTGCCAGGAGATCCTTATCTTTGCCGTTTGCTGGTGCAGCCGGCAGATATTAACTTCTAAGTGATACATGCATTACCTTACCCTCGAACGTGCCAGCAAGTCTTTTGGCGAAAAAATATTATTTAAAGATGTAGACCTGATGATCAATAAAGGTGAAAAAATCGCCCTTATTGCCCCCAACGGCACAGGAAAAAGTTCTCTGCTCAGGATGATAGCAGGGATAGACAAACCGGAGGGCGAACTGGCTACTTTTCTTCTTTCAAAAAATGTCAAAGTGGCATTTCTGGATCAGGACCCAAATTTTGATCCCGAATCATCCGTCATCGATAGTGTGCTGGATGCCGATGTACCGGCCATCAAAGCGGTCAAAAAATATGAATTGGCCCAGCTGCATGCTACCGAAAACCCAAAGGATCTCGAAGAAGCTTTGCACGAAATGGATCTGCATAAGGCCTGGGATATTGAATCCAAAGTCAAGGAAATCCTGTTCAAACTCAACCTTCAAAACCTGGAGCAAAAAGTAAAAACGCTCTCAGGGGGACAAGTCAAAAGACTCGCGCTGGCACATGTATTGCTAGCTCAGGCGGATCTGATCATCCTCGACGAACCCAGCAATCACCTGGATATGGACATGATCGAATGGTTGGAAGAATACCTCAGCCAGGATTCGTTAACCGTGCTGATGGTGACCCACGACAGGTATTTTCTGGACAATGTATGTGACACTATCCTCGAATTGCATAATGAGACCTTGTATCGGTACAAAGGCAATTATTCTGAGTTTTTGGAGAAAAAAGAACTCATGCTCGAAAACGATCAAATCCGACATGATAAACTCAAACAACTTTATAAGCAGGAGCTCAACTGGGTACGAAGACAGCCCAAAGCCAGAACCACCAAAGCTAAAAGCCGAGTGGATAAATTTAATGTGATAGAGACTGCCCTCAATGCCCGGCGTGAAGATCAAAAATTGAAACTTGAATTTTCCTCAGCCCGGTTGGGTAGTAAAATCCTCGAACTGAATTATATCAACAAAGCATTTAATGGAGTCACTTTGATCAAAGACTTCCATTACATATTTAAAAAAGGCGAACGCATCGGCATCGTCGGACCCAATGGGGCTGGCAAATCTACATTGCTCAATATTCTTATGGGCCAGTTGCAGCCTGATCATGGTAAAATCGTACGAGGCTCGACCGTAAAGTTTGCTTATTACGAACAGGCAGGTATGCAGTTTGATGAAGATAAACGAGTGATCGATGTAATCCGCGATATCGCAGACAATTGGAAGCAACCTGACGGCTCCGTGATCGGGGTAGCACAACTACTCGAACGATTTATGTTTGACAGAAAAAAACAGCAGGTATTTGTCAGCCAGATCAGTGGGGGTGAAAAGAGAAGATTGTATTTATTGACCATCCTCATGCAGCAACCTAATTTCCTGATACTCGATGAGCCGACCAATGACCTGGACATATTTACACTACAAGTGATCGAACAATACCTGGCGGAGTACCCCGGATGCCTGATCATTGTGTCACACGACCGGTTTTTCCTGGACAAAGTGGTGGATCATCTTTTTATTTTCGAGGGAGAAGGTGTCATCCGGGATTATAATGGCAATTACACACAATATCGTCTCGAACAAGAATCTAAAAAATATGATGATCTTAAACCAAAAGAATCTGCTTCCAATAGCGGCAAACAAGATCGCGAAGCCCAAAAAAATATAAGTCGAATCGAAAAACAAATCGAGCAACTCACTAAAAAGAAGAAGGAAATCCAGGCAAGATTTGAAAATCCTGATATTAAGACAGACGACCTCATCAAGTGGTCCGCTGAGATAAAAGAAGTCGAGAGCCAGCTAGAGTTGAAAGAGGATGAATGGTTGTCGTTGAGTGAAGGGTAGTTGGTAGCCCGGTGGCAACTAACTTAAGATTCAATTGGTCACATATTATATCTATACTCTTAAAAAAAACAAACCTAACGATTAGGCATTTTGGCTGAGTAAGGAGGCACCTTGTGAAAAGGATTTATAATCAATACGGGTAAAAATGGTATGGATTAAAAGTAGGTGCGCGACTTTGAAATATTGATAAGAAACATGCGGTAATTTTGAATTGGTAGATCTGCAATAATTGCTTCTTATTGGGTCGTTGCAGTTCTTTCATTACTGATATCAGATTAACTTTATTATCGAAAAAAATTCCTTATACATTTCTTTAAATAAAAAAATTATGGCTTCTGACCAAAAATTCGTAGACTTTGTAACAGATCAAATAGAAAAAGCCGGTGTCATCACTGCTGTGAAAATGTTTGGAGAATATGCTATCTATTCCGATGAAAAAATATTCGGACTGATCTGCGATAATAAATTATTCATCAAGCCGACTGTGGCAGGCAGGGCCTTTATAGGCAAAGTAATAGAGGCACCAGCCTACCCTGGGGCCAAACCTAGCTTTTTGATTGAAGATGCATTAGAAGACAGAACCTGGTTGAGCGAGCTGGTCAGGGTCACTGTGAAAGAATTGCCAATGCCAAAACCTAAGAAAAAGAAGAAATAGATTTGGTGATATCATTAAAATTGATTGGATAAAAAACCTTGTACCTTTGTAAGAGAACTCAATGGTATTTGAACTTTGTAAGCAGGTAATAAGGCTTTAGATCTTATTCTATTAATTTATCTCCAGTTATTACATTCCATTTTAACTTCGACTTGTGTTAAAGTCCATGCCTTGCACAATTCACCTTTAGTGGTTCAATGACCAGCTATCCTGACTAATCAAATAGCCAAAAAATAAATAATAATTCCAGCCCTTTTAACTTAAAAAATAATTCTTACTCAATTGTTCTATCCCCGCCTTTTTATAAATAAACTGCAGGTTCTGGACAATGAGGTGTTAACAATATTTCATTACATAATAAGCCAATATCACTGGCGTTAATTGGATATGTTTCGATTATACTAATAAGTTCTTTTAAAAAAAATAACATTGGTATTTACATTATAGTATTATTCAAACAATCCACTTATTTCCTTTATGCGATTATTATTTAGAGCAAGGTACCTGCTCCATTTTTTTATTATTACTCTGTAAAAAACTATTTGCTCTGGAAGCATAAAGTAAATTCTGGTATCGCATAGTAAAATTGTAACCAGGAGTATACATCCACTTTTGTATGTTAAAAATGAGCATTCCAAACATGGTAGGGCTTTGCCATCGCTAAATATTTAATTAACAAAATAAAATATAACTATCCATGAACAAAATTCAAAATTCATTTTATGTCATAGGCTTATGCCTTATTCTGAATGCATGTGTGCATGAAAGTATAGAAGCAGTGAGCACCGGGCCATACAATTTTAATCCAATGAAAACCACAGTGAGCTGGACTGCTTATAAATACACTTCCAAATTGGGAGTCAGTGGAGATCTGCCTGATATCATCTTCAAACCAAGTATAAAAAGTGTGGAAGATCAAAAAGATATAAAAAATATTTTAACTGATTTTCAATTTGAATCCGAACCCAATTTGATCAAGGGCGAAGCTACCTCGTTGCGAAATCAAAATATACAAACCTATTTTTTTAATAAACTGAGCTCTAAAAAAATATCCGCAAAGGTACTTTCTATCAAAAGTACAAATACAGAAGGTGGGCTGCTAAGTTTAGAATTAATTTTTAATGGAGTGAAAAAAATATATGATGCTAATTATTCCATCATAGATAATACAATAGAACTCAGGTGCCATCTTGAACTGGCTGACTTTGATGCCATGAATGCGCTGAACGCACTTCATGATCAGGTAGGCGATCTTCATCAGGGCCCGGACGGAATACCTATGACCTGGCCTGATGTGGATATCCTGGTAGTTTCTGAATTGGATTGATCCAGCCCTTTACAGATGGGACATCATTACGGAAATTTGCTGTCTCCTGCCTACATAAGAAATTTACAATTCAAGAAATGTTTTACAAAATGGTTATTATTGTCCATCAAATAAAATAAAAATCATGAAAAAGATACTCTTTAGCCTGGTGGTGATGATATCCTCCTACTTTTTAACCCAAGCCCAGGACAATATCGGCGTACAATTATATAGCTTCCGTAACCAATTCAAGACTGATGTCCCTGGTACTTTGGCTGCTATCGAAAAAATGGGATTTAAATATATAGAAGGAGGAGACAGCTATGGCATGCCAATCAAAGACATCAAGCTGCTCCTCGACAAAAGCAAATTTAAAGTGGTCAGCATACAAGCTGATTACAATGAGCTGGAGAAAGACCCGGCACAATTTATAGAAAAAGCCAATGCTTACGGCGCGACTTATGTCATGTGCGCCTGGATACCCCACCCAGAAGCTCCTCTGACCATCGAGCTTGCCAAAGCTGCGGTCAAGGTTTTTAACGATGCCGGCAAAGTATTGGCAGCAAAAGGCATAAAATTAGTCTATCATGCCCATGGATATGAATTTGCGCCGTATGAAGGAGGCACCATCTATGATTATATGATGAAAAACATGGACCCCCGATATGCCAATTTTGAAATGGATATATTCTGGATGAAACATCCGGGGCAGGATCCGGTGGCATTGTTTAGCAAATATCCGGGCAGGTATCCTTTGGTACACCTCAAGGATAGATTGCCCGGGACTCCCGGCAATATGTTGGGCAGAGCTGATGTAGAGACCAATGTCGTACTGGGCACGGGTGATCTGGGTATCAAAGAAATATACCGCGCAGGCAAAAAAGCAGGCGTGAAGTATTTCTTTATCGAAGACGAATCATCCAGATCTATGGATCAAGTGCCTCAAAGCCTGGCTTATTTAAAAGATCTGCATTAGTGATGGTGAGCTGATTTTTTCATGGACGATTCACGGACAACGAGCTCAGTCTCTAATTTTATGGTGGCGTAGTCCTTCTCCGTCCATTTTAGCCGATGATGATCTATGATGAGCCGGGCGGCATGCTTGCCGATTTCAAATCCCGGATTGATCAACGTAGATAGATTGGGTTCAATAATAGTGGTGATGGGATCATTGTTAAATCCAAGCACGGCTAATTGCTCCGGCACCTTGATACCTACTTTTTTGCAATATTGTACTATTGCGACGGCCATATTATCGTTTGTACACCAGATGGCATCCGGAGGTTCTGACAAGGACAATAATTGACGGGCAGCCATCACACCTTCTTCGTTGCTCTTGGTTTCACATTCATAGATATACCGCTTATCTACTTTTATCCCATGATCCTTAAGTGCTTTACTATAACCTTCTATCCGTTCTCTATAGTTTTCGCGATGCCTTTGACCTGACAAATGCGCGATTCTTTTACAACCCTGATCAATCAAATGTTGAGTCGCCATATAGGCTGCCTTAAAATTATCTATCAGTACCCGGTGGCTTTTGATAGCGTCAGGTGGGACTCTATCTGCGAAAACCACAGGTATATGATTTTTAAAAAAAGGTTTAAAATGATTGTAATCCAGGGTCTCCATAGCCAGGGACACAATCAAACCACTGACCCTGCTGTTGAGTAAGGCCTGAGCATTGTGCACTTCATCCAGATATCGGTCATGTGACTGCAGGATGATGACATTCATGCCTTTATTAGAAGCCTCTTCTTCGACTCCACTGATGATCTGTGCATGAAAATTGCGATTGATCCAGGTAGTGATGACCCCTATATTATTGCTCGTGGCCTGGCGAAGACTGGCAGCAAGATCATTGGGCACATAGTTGCGCTTTTTAGCCAGTTTTGTAATAGCTTTGATTTTATCAGCACTGATACTTTTATGGCCTTTCAGTGCCCGGGATATCGTCGAAGGGGATACGCCCATCTCAGTGGCCAGATCATAAATAGTAACGTGGGTCTTTTTTCTCAAGGTTGTTTTTCGGTTTGGAAATACAAATTTAAATTTAATAGCACAGCCATCTACATTTAATGCAGCTAAAATAGACTTTCAGTTAAAATTTTTCAATCTTTAATATCATCCTGTTCCTTCGTAATAAAACTTATTGGAACGATATATTTACAGGATTTTGTATGGAAATGTATGTTTGTGGCCGGCTCGCCGCCAATTAGGTGTTTAACTTCTTTCGGAAAAATTTTTTCAAAAAATAAACGCAATCGATTGCGTATTAACATTTAATATAATATTTTTACGCTCATATCCTAAAATTCCCTGAATGATTGGATTGTTTTACTCAATCTAATGACCTGAATTTTTAAACAGTTGAAAACATAACCTGTATGAAACACCAATCTATCGTAATATGTAACTTTCAGATGATTCGCTTAGTCACCTCCGCATATTGGCCATCTGGGCAATGTCCAGAATCAGGCACTAGAAAAGTATATCATCAGGGTTTGAATACAGACTACCAATCCTGCAATCTGGGTATATATCAATGCGACATCATCTAAACATACGGCCCCAACTACTTCAGTACAACCCGGACAGATATTAAGAATGTCAATGAAGAAATCATATTGAAACAATTGCCGGGTGACAACTAGGATATCATACATTTTTTATATCATTAGGGCTATTCTGAATCGATGGCGTAAAACCCAAAAAACAGGATAGCCTGATTTTTTTTAAATTACAAATCAAATCAATTAATTGTTTTTATTATGAATAGAAAAGTTTTTATTTCTTTAACTTTCTTGTTTTCTATGATGGAGGTTACCACAGGACAATCTATGATCGGAGTATTTGACACTGCAGTGGATGTAGGTAATCCTAAATTGAAAGGAAGCTCTTCTTATGATGCTGCCAAACAAGAATATACACTAAAAGGTGCCGGTTACAATATCTGGTTTAACCGGGATGAATTTCATTATCTGGCCACCCGGATACAAGGTGATTTTATAGTAACTGCTGATTTTGAATTCCCAAAGGCAGGCGTGGAGGGTCATCGCAAATTTGGCTGGATGGTCAGACAGACGCTCCAGGAGGATGCAGCCCACCTGACTGCGACCATGCATGGCGATGGACTCACTGTCACGCAATGGCGCGTCATGCGTGGTGCATTTATGCGTGACCCACAAGATGAACTATTTTTCCCTAAAAAGAAAGTACGCACCATTCAGCTAGAGCGCAGAGGAAAAGTATATACCATGCGCGTAGCAAATGCCGGCGAACCACTACAATCCTCTGGTTCTGTCACCATGGATAATATCGGGGATAATCCATACATAGGACTTTTCGTAGGCTCACACAATCCTGATGTAATAGAAGAAGTCCGTATTTGGAATGTCCGGGTAGATCGAGTCATGCCTATCAATTTTAATTTTAATGGAGCTGATTCGATCGGCAGTAGATTGGAGGTCATGGATGTATTTTCAGGCAAGCGCCAGGTGGTTTATGAAAGCCAGGTTCGATTTGAAGCCCCTAACTGGATGCCTGATGGAAACAAACTACTGTATAATAGCAAGGGGGGAATCTACACTGTTCCCATCAATGGCAATGCAATGCCTACAAAACTTAATACTGATTTTGTACAACGCAATAACAATGATCATGTCATCTCATTTGACGGCAAAATGTTAGGAGTAAGCTCTTCCCGGCAGGGTATGTTTGGCGGTGGATCTACTATCTATGTATTACCCCTGGCAGGTGGAACTCCAAAATTAGTGACGGAGAAAACCCCATCGTATCTTCATGGTTGGGCTGCAAATAACAAAGAAGTATATTATGTTGGTCGGCGAGATACTGCTCGCAACTCCCCGTACCATGTGTACAAAGCCAATATCGACAACGGCATAGAGACACAACTCACTAATTTCAAATTTGGCCATGTTGATGGTCCCGAAGGCTCACCTGACGGCCAGTGGGTGTATTATAATGGCAACCAAACGGGCACCATGCAACTCTATAGAATGAAGCCTGATGGTTCCGGTATTGAGCAATTAACTTTCGATCAATACAACAATTGGTTTCCACATATATCACCTGATAATAAATGGATAGCTTATATCTCCTTTACAGATGATATCGATCCTACCCAACATCCGGGCAATAAGTCAGTTACTTTAAAACTTATGCCGGTCAGTGGAGGTGCTCCAAGAGCTATTGCTTATTTATATGGTGGCCAGGGCACGATCAATACTCCTTCATGGTCACCAGACAGCAAAAAAATCGCTTTTGTAAGTTATTCGGGCCGACCAAAATAATAATACAATATTGAACATATAAAAAGTCAGCAAATACCCAAATTTGCTGACTTTTTTTTGAGGCAAATTCCTATCGATGCATCAAGTTTTTACTCAGGACTCTCAAACCTTCCGGTCTTCTTATTCAATTTTATTTTAAATATTACTGCAGGCGTATTGTTTTGAGCCAGATTCGCATGCACTGGCAATGCTGTTTTGCTTGTGAGTAAGGGTTTAAACTTATTAATCAGCTTGTACATGGCTGTGCTCCGCTCGGTCTCATTTATTATTTCTTCATATTCGCCCCAGGCGATTACACTTTGCCAGTCCACCATGCTGTGCATATGATCTACTTCAAAACAAACCGATGGATTCTTACGCATCATTTCTAACTTCGTGCCTTCTGCAGAATGAGCATAGATACAATCTTCATCATAGACATAGGTCACAGGCACCACATAAGTAATCAAATCGGCATGACAACCGATGCGTCCGATCAATTCCTTTTGCAATACATCTTCGATCTGGTGTGGAGTCAACAATCCTAACATTTTTTTTGCATAATTTTTACTTTACTTCAAAGTCACTTTATTGCCTTAGCTAACATCAGGATAATAATATAGGAGCCTGAGCTCTGATATTGATTTCACTTTTTGCAAGATGGGATAAATGCTCATCTATTTGCTTTTCATTTGCTTCGGCATGATGAAATACAGTACCGGGTTTTTCAAGGCCCAATGCCCTGGCAAATGCTGCGGCCGTACCATAAGCACTCATTTTATAGTGATTGATGGATTGAACACTGGCCAATAAGCATGCGTCGTTGACTTCAGGATCTGCACACTGATCCATTTTTTCTTCAGTCTCTTCGATAAAAGCCTGCATGATTTTATTCGACAAAGAAAGAGAAAGTATCTCCTCCGATTTTAGCAGCGTTTCAAATTGTTGTACATTTTGTTTTAAATAATCAAGATAAACTTGAAGGGAGGTTTTTAATGTCAATGAATTGGCTTTTTCAATCCATGAAGACAAGTGCTTCTTTAATACGATCTCAGCATAAATGAAACGACGAATGTCGAAATCAAATAAATCATGCAAGGTCGCGATGGAACGATAATCACTTTTCATAATAATTAATTTTTGTGATTATCAAAGTTAGGTGGATACAGCAGGTAAAATCATGATACCCATCAGCCTGGTCAATAATATATGTCGGAGACAAAACCTGGGCACCGCGATGAAAACCTTATACGATTGCACAATAAGTCCTATCGCTCCAGAAGCTTGGGGAACGATGAATAATTTAATAGAATCAGTATCTTCAATCTAAATAATTAACGACCAAGTTAAATGGTGGAATCTATACAAATAATCCAGGGAGACAAGACAGCACTATATTACTCTATTTATCCTCAGATCGTCGCCCTCCTGCAAGGGGAAGCGGATCTCATCGCCAATATGGCCAATATCTCTGCTGCATTAAAAGAACAGTTTGGCTGGTTATGGGTTGGGTTTTACCTGGTTAAGGAAGGCCAATTGGTGCTCGGACCCTTCCAGGGGCCTATCGCGTGCACACGAATCCAATACAATAAAGGAGTCTGTGGAACTGCCTGGGCCACCACAGAAACGATCATCGTGCCAGATGTGGAGTTATTTCCCGGGCATATCGCTTGTAGCAGCTTGTCCCGGTCGGAGATCGTCGTACCATTAATCAAAGAAGGTGAGGTAATGGCAGTATTGGATGCGGACAGTGAATCCCTGGAAATGTTTGACGAGGTGGATGCCTTTTGGCTTCAAAAGATAGTGGAACTATTATAAAAAAATTGATGCACATAAATAATATATGTTAGTGCTTGTTAAACAGCTTCTTCCAAAACTATAATCGTAATAGTGATAACCATTTGGTAAGTCCGTTTGTACATCGATCTAATAACTAACCATATAGAGATAGATTCAATAAGTCCTCTACTTTACACAGCTACATTATAATCCCTCAAAGTATCATTGAGAGACACTTTTTTATCAGTACTCTCTTTGCGGGTCCCGATAATCAGGGCACAGGGTACCTGATAAGTCCCAGATGGAAACTCTTTGTTATAAGAGCCGGGTATGACGACTGAGCGAGGGGGTACTTCACCACGGTAGGTGATGGCCTTAGGTCCTGAAACATCGATGATATGAGTAGACTGTGTGAGTACGACATTAGCGCCTAATACTGCTTCGGCACCTACTTTCACTCCTTCGACGACGATGCATCGGGATCCTATGAAAGCATGGTCTTCTATAATAACCGGAGCTGCCTGGGGAGGCTCCAACACACCACCGATCCCAACCCCACCACTGAGATGTACATTTTTGCCAATCTGCGCACAACTGCCCACGGTGGCCCAGGTATCGACCATGGTACCACTGCCAACGTAAGCGCCGATATTGACATAGCTGGGCATCAATATGACACCTGGCTCGAGATAGGAGCCGTAACGAGCTATAGCCTGAGGTACCACCCTAACCTGTTGGGATGCAAAATTTTTCTTCAAAGGAATTTTGTCATGATATTCAAATGCACCTGATTCGATGGTTTCCATTTTGCTGATCCTGAAGTACAATAAAATGGCTTTTTTTATCCATTCATTGACTATCCATCCCTGGTCGGTAGGTTCTGCGACCCTGATTTTACCTTGATCGAGCAATGTCATCGATTCATGTATCGCATCGATGATCTCAAGTGAGGCTATCATTGATGGATCATCCCAGGCCTGATTGATTTTTAAATATAAAGAATCCATTAAAACAATTAAAATTGATAAAAAGACAAATGTAGAATTACAAATGAGTATGATCGCTATTTTCAAACATTTTAATTTCTAATTGTGCTATTTCGTTAGTCTGATGTAATATTAGGATTTTTTAGACAGGGGTATATGCCATTTGCCTCCGAACAAGGTTTAAAAAGATACTCCGCTCATAATCAGATGGCCCGGGTAATAACATTTCTTTAATATTTCAAATCCTATCAATCGTAAGCGCCAAGGTTAATTATGTTATTTTTGTAACCAATTAATCAATATGCAGCGAGAAAACATGACAGATGTACAGGCAGTAGATGCTCTGGGCCAGGGATTTAAAGCATTGAGCCATGAAGTAGGCAAGGTGATCATTGGGCAGGATGAAGTCGTCAAGGCGGTGATCATATCTCTTTTTTCTAACGGGCATAGTTTGTTGGTAGGGGTGCCTGGTTTGGCCAAAACTTTGCTGGTATCGACGATAGCACAAGTGCTCGATCTGGAGTTTAACAGGATCCAGTTTACCCCTGACCTGATGCCTAGTGATATCACGGGATCTGAGATTCTGGACGAAGAAAGAAGGTTTAGATTCAACCGCGGGCCTGTATTTGCCAATATAGTCCTAGCAGACGAAATCAACCGAACTCCGCCTAAAACGCAGGCAGCCCTGCTTGAAGCCATGCAGGAACGATCTGTGACAGTAAGTGGACAGCGACATTTGTTGCCAAAGCCATTTTTTGTATTGGCTACCCAAAACCCCATTGAGCAAGAAGGTACGTATCCACTGCCCGAAGCCCAGCTGGACCGATTTATGTTTAATATATTACTGGATTATCCTAGCTTTAAAGATGAGCTCCAGGTGGTCAGAAACACTACCTCTACTCACAAACCAGAGCTTAGATTGGTGATGAATGGTGATGATATCAGTTTTTACCAGGATGTCATCAGGAAAATACCTATTGCAGATAATGTCCTCGAGTATGCAGTCAATCTGGCAAGCAAAACCAGGCCAAATACTGATCGTGCCACTGCTCAGGTCAAACAATATATATCATGGGGTGCAGGCCCCAGAGCTTCTCAGTTTTTGGTACTAGGGGCCAAAGCACATGGTGCTATTAATGGCAAATACTCTCCGGATATCGAAGATGTTCAGGCCGTCGCCAAGCTGGTACTCAGACATCGTATCGTGCGAAATTATAAGGCGGAAGCTGAAGGTGTGTCAGAAGACAAAATCATCGAAGCCTTGTTATAGAGAGCTCACACCGGAGCCCTGGTCTGGTAAGGAAAAGATATGAACCTTTATTCTAAGATTTATGGTGAAGGCCGAGCTACCCTGGTCATCCTGCATGGGCTATTTGGCTCTTCGGATAATTGGCAGACTTTCGCAAAATCAATAGCTGATCGGTATCAGGTGATTACGATAGATCTGCGCAATCACGGTCTTTCTCCTCATGATCCGGAGTTTGATTTTGAATGTATGGCAGGAGATCTACAAGAGACTTTTGATACTTTGAATCTATCGAAAATAAACCTGATGGGGCATTCGCTGGGTGGGAAAGTAGCCGGTTATTTCGCTTTAAATCATCCTTCTTATCTGCGTTCACTGATAGTCATAGATATAGCTCCAAAATCCTACCCTCCACACCATGAACTTTATTTCAATGCGATGTTAGGTTTGAATCTGGAGGAGGTGACCACCAGGACGCAAGCCGACCATTGGTTGAGTAAGCAGATCACAGATGCCGGCATCAGGCAGTTTTTGCTAAAAAATCTTATGCGAGATGATGCCGGGACATTCAAATGGAGATTTAACCTCCAGGCACTATATCGACATTATGACAATATCAATATTCCGCTTTCAAGCGATCACCCATTTTCTAAACCTGCCTTATTTATAAAAGGAGAAAATTCCAATTATATCCTTCCAGATGATGCAGTTCTGATCAAAGAATTGTTTACGCATGCTGAGGTCAAACAGATTGATGGTGCAGGACATTGGGTCCATGCAGATCAACCGGTTAGATTAAAAGAAATGGTCCTGGAGTTTTTAGATAATTCCAATTAAAAGGAAATCGATTCACAAGCGTTAATAGACTTATCTATTTTTTCTTTATCCATACAGCCATCGGGCTGGTTTCGCGATGTCCCCACACCACATAGGGGATAAGTGTTGCCGTAGTGTTACTGCCTTTATCATCAAATGCTTTTCCCTTTAAGATAGTCACTCCATTTAAAAGATCAGGCTTATACTCCGCTTTCCAGTTGGTATTATTATTCAATGCCAAACCATGATGGCCATTGTCCATTTCTTCTGCACAGTATAAGATGGGGCCTCTTTCTATAGCGATCGCACCAGTGTTAGCTTTGATATTAGGATGACTGGAGACTGATTTGCTTTCCATAGGAAACAGGACAGTAATCTTATCACCTTTCTTCCACTTGCTGTGAAGGACAGCATATCCATGTTCGACAGCAAAGTTGATTTTTTTACCATTAATGGCAATATTAGTTTTGGTCTTTGAAGTTGCATTAAATCGATACAGGTCACTTGGCACCACTTCATTTTGAGCCCAGCCGGGTATCCTGATGTATATATTCGTCGTGGCATCGATCGTGCCATCTATCAAAAGCTCTACCGCTCCGCTCCAGGGATAATCGGTCTTTTGTTGGATTTCGACAGCGTGGCTATTTACATTCAACGAAGCCTTGGAAGCCATGAATAGATTGACATAGATATTATTGTCTTTCACTGCATAGGCATACCCGGAAACCGAAGGGACAAACCGGGACAAATTGGAGGGACAACAAGAACAGTCAAACCATGGGCTGCGACATACCGCTCCCTGGTTAAATTTTTCACTGCCATCGAATACGAGTGGGTTAGGATAAAAAAACTTTTCTCCTTCGAGTGCGATGCCTGACATCAATCCATTGTACAGTGTACGCTCCATCACATCAATATATTTTGAATCACCATGTAATAAAAACATGCGATGATTCCAATAGACATATGCGATAGCTGCACAGGTCTCTGCATAAGCATCGTTAGGCAGTTCGTATGCTCTGTCAAATCCTTCTATACCATGGGCAGCCCCCAGGCCTCCGGTGATATACATTTTTTTACTGATGATATCGTTCCATATTTTGTCGACTGCTTTCAGATAGGCCTGGTCACCGGTGATCGCCGCAATATCTGTCATAGCAGCATACATGTATCCTGCTCTTACAGAATGACCTACTGCTTCTGACTGCTCGGTCACGGGTATATGATTCTGAGAGTAAGAAGCATTTTGAAGACCCTTTTCATCGAGATTAGGTTGATGTCCGCGGCGCTCCAAAAAGAGCTTAGCCAGGTCAAGGTATTTTTTGTCATTGGTGACTCTGTACAGTTTGATCAATCCTAATTCGATTTCCTGGTGTCCGGGGTAAAACCCCATTTTTTCTATTACACACTTTTGATAGATAAGGTCTGCATTCTTTATGGCGATCTTCAAAAAATTATCCTGGCCGGTCGCCCTGTAATGTGCCACTGCTGCCTCGTACATATGCCCTACATTGTATAATTCGTGGCTGCTATGGGTACCCAAAAACTGACCCTTGGGATCATAAGTGCAGCAGGAAAATTTATTATAATCATTGGCCTTCAAGGTCCATGCCGTATACAGGTAGCCATCTGATTCCTGGGCGGCAGCTATATAAGAGATCACTTTATCAAGGTAGGCACGCAATGCCGGATTGGGTTCGTTCATCAATGCGTAAGCTGCGCCTTCCATTATTTTATATACATCTGAATCATCAAACCCAAAGCGTCCCTGGAACTTTCCATCTTTAATCTTACCTGCATATATAAAATTATTAATGCGGCCGGTCTCTTCACATTTGGCGAATGCATAAGGAATAGTCCGGTGCGATACGGTATCCAGTCTGCTTTTCCAAAAGCCACCTGTAATATGGACTTTGGTAAAATCAACCGGCGTAATCGGATAATCTTCTACCAGGGATTGAGCATGATTCAATAAGGGTATAAGCACTAAAAATATTAAAATAAAATTTTTCATATGTGATTCTATATTAAGTAAAATTACTATTTATATGACGGAAGGCCATTGTCCAGGAGGCCTCCGACCATCGAAAATAATATTTTCACTGTATATTCAAAGCATGAAATTAAGTCATAGGCCGGGAATAAGATTGGGTTGTTTGATAGTTTGTTGTTTTTTAATCGTAGCACTCAAGTCGCAGATCATCAGCTCTCAGTACATTTTTACCGAGGCTCCATTTTTATCCTGCCATGCATCGACCCTGGTCGAATCCTCCGATGGTGATTTTATGGCTGCATGGTTTGGTGGCACCCGGGAAGGCGATCCTGATGTAGCCATTTGGTGGTCAATAAAACACGGTTCGGAATGGTCTGCTCCTCAGGTGTTGGCAAAGGAAAACAATACACCTTGTTATAATCCAGTGCTGTTTTATACAAATGATGGTAAGTTGTGGTTTTATTACAAATACGGCACGCATCCTTCGATATGGTCGGCTGCCCGGAGATATAGCCTTGACGATGGAACTACCTGGTCAGAGACCGAATATCTGCCGGCTGGTTGGTACGGTCCGATCAGAACCAAGCCCCTGGTCCTTAAAAATGGAATAGTAGTCAGTGGCACTTCGGTGGAAAGTTATAGAAACTGGGCGGTTTGGATAGAACGCAGCAAAGATCATGGTGTGACCTTCAAAAAGATAGGTCCGATCACTGTACCCAGACCAAAAGCACGTGAGTCAGAAGGACATGACAGCGGAGCCAATGATTGGGAGCACACTTATGGTATCATACAACCATCTATCGTCACCCTGGGTAAAAAACATCTGAGATTATACGCCAGATCAACCAGCCAGATCGGTCATATTGTGATCTCAGATTCTTATGACCAGGGCCTAACCTGGTCACCCGGCAAAATCTTAAATCTTCCTAATCCAAATTCCGGCATTGATGCTATGACCCTCCGGGATGGCAGAATAGCACTGGTCTATAACCATACTACAGAAGGAAGATCACCATTAAATGTAGCGATTAGTGACAATGGGACCGATTTTAAGATGATCTATACTTTGGAAGATGATGCAGGGATGGAATTTTCATATCCCTACATGATTGAGGATAAGGACGGATTGTTGCACATCACCTATACCTGGAAAAGACAACGGATCAAAGAGGTGGTGATTAAGCTCTGATCAAATCTTCATGTAATTATTCTACTCCCTGGGGTTCAGTGCTTAGCGTATTTGATTGTCCTGGCATCGTTGATGATCCCTTTCCAATCGAGACCAAATCCAAAATCATAAACATGCCCTTCAGAGTCTATGTGACATTTTAAGTCTCCGGGAGAGTCTTCACTTTGAGATTCCACTACTTGCATATCGGCAGGCATCTGCACAGGCAATAAACCACTTGGTTGTGATTTTCCAATCAGAATATCCAATAATGCCTGATCCTGAACTCTAAACCCAACTAAAATAGCATCAGCTTGCTTTTCAAATTCGGAGAACACCATTGGATTGTCCATAGCTACGCAGACAATGACCGGCTTGCCATTCATCTTATGATATGTATCTATCACCATAGCCAGGTCTGTGATATTACTGCTCGTCACTGATTTGTTTTTGTAAGATCTATTGGTGAAAGTCTCTAAAGGATCTCCTCCTGCAATGCTGATCTCTCTGGCGGTAGCAGCAGTATAGGGACTGTATTGTAAACTGATTGGCAAATACCCATTACCTCCATGCTCGGCATCTGTCTTGTCATATCCGATTCCTGTTTTTGGATTTTCTATAAATACCACCGCATAATCTGCTGCCTGAGGCTGATCTGTGACTTTAAAATACTTTTTCAAAATATTCATATTGACAGGATAGTCTAGTTTTTCAGGAGTTTCCATACCAAGGAAATTTCTGCTTTTGGGGGTAAATTTTTTCGGAACATAAACTGTTTTACCTGGGGTAAAAGGCAGGACATTTGACTTGTTTTTCAGCATGACGATTGACTTCAATTGTGCATTGTATCCCTCTTTCATGAAGGAAGACTTGCCGACCGTATTTTTTGTGTCATTGAAATCCAGGTAAGGATTTTCAAATAATCCAACTCTGAATATATTTTTCAGTAAGCGAACTGCTGAGACTTCCATGCGAGCTCTCATATTCGTTTCACCGACTTCTTTGACACCTATCTCATAAGCATCCAGGATAGGTTGTACCTGGTTATTCCCTCCAAATTGATCTACTCCTGCCATTAATAATTTATAATGACGCTGTGCCTCAGAGAGCGTCTCCATACCCCAGGGTTTGCCATCGATAAAAGAGTCCATTACATTGTGATCATGAGTCACAGACCAATCGGTACACGCTACTCCATCAAATTTGTATTTCTTTCGTAGAAGTTCTGTGATCAGATATTTATTGTAACTGTTACCTATATTCTCTTTGTTTTGTTGGTCCTGGTTCCAGGAGATAGTATAATAAGGCATTACCGCCGATGCCATTCGGGTTTTACCTTGCAATTTGAATGCACCTTTGACGAAAGGAATCAAATGGGATTTAAAATTTCCTGATGGGTAGACCGCATATTTACCTATTGCGTAGTGTGCATCACGGCCCCCTTCGCCGGAGCCACCTCCCGGCCAATGTTTTACCATAGCATTGACACTTCCATACCCCCAGCCATTTTTGATTTCTCGCTCAGCACCAGATGTTTGAAAACCGTCGCAATAAGCTTGTGCCATGGAGGCTGACAAAAAAGGATTCTCCCCAAAAGTGCCATTGACTCGAGCCCACCTGGGATCAGTCGCTATATCGATCTGAGGCGAAAGAGCTGTGGTGATACCCAAAGCACGATATTCGATGGCTGCGACCTGTCCAAATCTTTTCACCATTTCAGGGTCAAAAGTTGCAGCCATTCCAAGAGATCCGGGCCACATAGAGATCTCACCGCCAGATGCAGCGTCATATTCAGCACTGGCTACAGGAGCATGTCGAGGATCTGAGCTATTATTGGCTGGGATGCCCATCCCTATGCCTTCACAGAAAGCTTGTACATTATTATTCCACTTAGCTGCCACCTCTGGTGAGGCAACCGTAGTAATCAAGACATGCCTTAAATTATCATTTTCTAAAAATTGCCTTTGTTGGTCTGTGAGTGCTTCAGGGTTGGCACCACTTTGTGGAAAGGGCATTCCATTATAAGTACCTGACATAAATCCACCCGGCCTGGCAGGTATAGCCTGATGGGCGCTATACAACATGAGGCCTGCTATTTGTGGTATAGACAGTTTGGAAGCCAGATCTTTTGCTCTTTTTTCTACCGGCTTTCGCCAATCTTCATAAATATCCAGGACACCATTGCGGTTGAGATCTTTAAACTTTAATCCGTGTACAGTTAGTATCTTGATACTTGAAGTTGGGGTATATGCGAGGAGGGATCCCTGGTCGTTTTGGAGTTTGATTACCTCAATTGACTGACTGGTCTGTGCATTCAGGGCCATAGCCGCCATAGCCAAGGCAATCGCCCGGATTGTCTTTATCATCATGATTATTTAAATTTCTTCTTCAAATATTGCAATGACATGGCATAGGCTTCTTTGCCCAAAGCTTCATCATATTTTGGGTTGCTAGGATTGGCAAAACCATGGACTCCGTTAAAAATTTTGTATTCAAGAGATTTATCAGCAAGTTTCATATTTGAAGCAAACTCTTCGATGACTTCTTTTGATATGCGGGTCTCTGTGGCAAATAAACCCAGGACATCTCCGCTCAGCATTTTTAATTTTTCTACATCTTTTACAGGCATGCCATAATACATCACGGTACCTATGGTGTGCTGACCACCCAACAACCCTGATCTTAATGACCAACCGCCGCCGAAGCACCACCCGACATTGGCTATTTTGGCTTTGGCCCCTGCGAAACCTACAGCCCCATTGATGATGGATTCCAGTCTCGTCTCATTAGCCTCAGATACCAATTTGCCGGCTTCCTGGGGAGTGACTGCGATTTTACCATCATAGAGATCAATGGCCAGCACATTTACATTTTCTCCCAAGTCTGCATAATAGGTATCTGATTGTTTTTTGATAAAGTCATTCAAACCCCACCACTCCTGGTAGACGAAGAGCCATTGGTCACTTTTCTTTTTGGCTTTAACCAGATAGCCTGTACCATCGACCCCATCAGCAGTTTTAAATGAGACCGCTTGACCCAAACTTTGATAGTCAATCGCCATCGGGCTGGGATGCAAAGCCTGAAAGGCAGGATCCAAAGCAAACTGCTTCATGCCGTCTATTTCAGGTTGTGTATGACATAGCGTTACTTCATGCATTGGTACTGTTCGTGCGTTATCAAAAGAATACAGATAGGAGAAAAGGCCAATGACAGCGATGTGGAGGGATATCAAAAGTTTTACCATAGAATATAATTATTAGAGTTAAAATAAGTTTTTCATTTATTATAAAGATGAAGTTAAGCTAAGCACAGAAAACTTTTTTCAAATTTTATACCGGCAATTTCACACTAAAGGTAGTCCCTGTGCCAATCACTGATTTTTTTACATATATTTTACCTTTATGATAATTTTCAATGATGCGTTTGGCCAGGGACAAGCCAAGACCCCAGCCTCTTTTTTTGGTAGTATAACCCGGCTCGAATACCTGTTTAAACTGGCTGGTGGACATGCCCTTACCTGTATCGGACAGATCAATGCTGATATATTCTTCGTCCCGATAGATCTCTGCTTTGATGGTGCCGGTACCATCCATGGCATCCAGTGAATTTCGCATCAGGTTTTCCATTACCCAATCAAATAAAGGAGCATTAATATTGGCAAAAACTACATTTTCATTGGGATCCGGAAAGTCGAAGCGCACTTTTTTGGAAGCACGCTTTTCCATATAGGATCGACATTGGTCTAGTTGTTGATTGAGATTGGTTTTTTCAAGATTGGGCTTGGAGCCTATTTTGGAAAACCGCTCGGCTATGAGTTCCAGTCGGGTGACATCACTTCTGAGTTCATCCAGGAGTTCCATTTTTTCAGGATCATCATAGGATAATAGTTTGAGGTTTTTGACCCAGGCTACGATGGCTCCAATGGGAGTGCCTAGTTGATGTGCTGTTTCCTTTGCCATGCCTACCCATACCCTGTTTTGTTGTTCTCGTTGGCTGGCCCCAAAGCCGATAGCCCCCAGGGTAAGGAATCCAAGCAATAACATTAATTGGATGAGTGGAAAGAACTTGAGCCATCGCAATACTCTGGAATTTTCAAAATAAACATTGTTGAGCTCAGACTTGATAGGCTGTATGCCCTGATTTTTCAACTTAATCAATCGTTTGTTGAGAAATACTTTGTCTGTATCCTTGATCGACCCGTAGTTGCGTCCCAGGGCCACATTGTCATTTTCGTCGGTGGCGATGATGGGTGTTTGGTTAGCTTCAATAGCCTGGAGTTCAAAATTGACATCTTTATTAAAATCATTGCCTGCCTTGGCTACTGCGACCTGTGCCTTTACAAACAACTCTACACTGGTCCGTTCTATGTCTTTTAGCTTATTGGCCAGGTAGTTGACATAAAACATGGACAATATCATTACGAGTGCTCCCGCAGCTGATAGATATATTTTCCACCTGGATTCTTTTGTATTAAAATTTAACATGTTACTGCGCTCACCCTAATTAAACCACAAAGATGATTGGTCGTAGAGGATTAAAAAAATAATATTTTATTCATCCAATAGATAGACAAACTTACGACCATTTTGAATCCTTTATTTTCATCTATACTTCCAGCTATTATACATCCAAAAAATAATCAATCCGACGGCCAGGACCAGGCTGAACTTTTTTATTTTTAAAGCTTTGCTTATTTGGGTGTAGATAAAGTCATACCATCTAGTCTTAAACAACAGGTCTATCATGAGGATAAAAGGAATCACCAGCGCCAATATGACCATGCCTGTAGAAAGCAGATTAAACTCTAGGGCATCAACGAAATGACCATGAAAAAATGCTTGTATCGCATGGCTTCCTCCACAGCCGGCACAAGCTATACCAAAGGAAGACTTAAAGTAACATCCATCCGAAGGAAGTCCCATAGGTTCATTATTTATGACCATACAATACAATAGAATACCTATGCAACAAATTAATATGATCAGTTTTATCCTGATAGGTCCTGTTGAAATCATGATCTTTTGGCGCTTACAAATTTATTGTTTTGAACATAATATCTCCAGGGCCAGGATGCCGCCTCACCGGCACGCTCTACTCCTATACGAGGGCCAGATACTATCTTAAGGTATGGTAAGAGCATATTTCTGTCTTCAATATAAAAGCACGCATCTTTATCAATCAAGCTGGATCCTGACTGCTTACTGTTGAATCCCATCGCCATGGATAATGCCCCCGGTCCACGGGTTACTTTATAATCCAATCGGTTCATATGCCTCCTTTCTAACATCGTATCTATGCCTTCCAGTGGCTCCAGAGCCCGGATCAGCACTGCATGAGCAGCATCCATCGGACCGGTCACCACATTAAAAAGATGATGAATACCATAACATAAATAGATATAAGCCACTCCACCGGCAGCATACATGATTTCCGTCCTTGGCGTACGGCGATAGTCATACGCATGACAAGCCCGATCGTCCGGGCCACGATAAGCTTCAGTCTCCACGATGATGCCTGAAGTAAGGACACCATCTATCCGGGAAACCAACACTTTTCCGATAAGTTCCTCGCATATCAGTACCACATCAGTTCGCTGATAAAACTTGTTATTTAGCCTTGGATACTTTTTCAAGCTTAAGATTTGATTCAAAACGATACTAGCCTTTCATAAAGCAAGAGGCTACCATGAAATTTTGTCCAATATCATGGAATAAAAGTAACAAATGAAACTAAGCCAATATCTTTGCGTACTTAATTTTATATCTATCCATGACTAAATCGTATTTATTGGCAATTTGTTTGGTGGTGGCAGGCTTCAATCTGCAGGCACAATCTGATGAATTAACACAAACCATTCCCGGCACTCCATTTTCTTTTAAGATGAAACCTATCCCTGGTGGAACACTTACGCTGGGGCCTTCAAAAATCATGGTCAGCCTCGACTCTTTTTATATAGGCATCTACGAAGTGACTTTTGATGAATTTAATTGTTTTAAGGAGCGTGAGCAGGACAAAGATGAAAGCACCAATCCGGCTATTACGTATAAAGCTGATGCCGTCACCCGTCCAACCCCTCAATATGTCAATCTTACCTTCGGTATGGGTGATCGGGGCGGATATCCAATGGTCAGCATGACGCAGCAAGCTGCACTCAAATATTGTCGCTGGCTGTACTCTAAAACCGGTCGATTTTATAGATTGCCTACCGAAGCAGAGTGGGAATATGCCTGTCGCGCAGGCACTAGCACGAAATACTTTTTTGGTGACGATGATACTGCCATCGGTGATTATGCCTGGTACTATGAAAATTCCGATGATAAGTACCACAAAATAGGCGAAAAAAAGCCTAACCCCTGGGGATTGTACGATATGCTGGGCAATGTCGCCGAATGGACAGCCGATGATTATAGGACAGATTATTATAAATTGTTAGCTGATCAAACCTCCAATCCGTGGATGATACCTTCAAAAAAACATAGCCGCACAGTCAAAGGTGGATCCTATGTAGATGATGATACCGATCAATTATTGCCTTCCTACCGACTCAAGTCAGAGCCCAGGTGGCAGGTGAGAGATCCACAGATCCCTAAAAGCAAGTGGTGGAACACCGACTCACCTTATGTGGGATTCAGATTGGCGAGCCCGATGAAACCCCTGAGCAAAGAAGAAGTAGAGGAGTATTTTAAAAAAGCTATTGTGGATTAGACTCTTTGTTTTGGAATGCAGTGTGCGAGTTTTTTACTTAAATTTGTAGTACATCTATAATTTTACATGCTTGTATTAGAAAATCGAAGAAAGAAAAATACAAAAATTGCTTCTTACCTGGTGTTCGAGGAAATTGATGGCTTTGCTTTGCCTTACAAAGGATATAAAGAAGTAATACTTGGAAATAAAACTCCTGATGATATTATGGGTAGCAGTGCATTACAAGCGGTATTAGTAAGTCTGATACATGGTTATCTTTTCAGTCAAATAGATCGTAAAAATTACATATTGGCCACCAATGAATCTGGTCTTCATATAAATAAAGGCACTAATCTGTCGAATGATATCGCAATTTTTCGAAAACTGAGGCATCCTATTAAAGACCAGTATTTTGATGTGGCCCCTATAATTGCTATTGAAGTTGACACCAAAGTTGACCTTTCGGATACCCCTTATCATACTGACACAGATTACATTATCTCTAAATCAAAAAAATTACTCGATTTTGGAGCTGAAAAGGTGGTTTGGGTATTGACCAAGGAGAAAAAAATAGTAATTAGTGCCTTAGAAGGGCCATGGACGATAGTTGACTTTGATCATGATATCCTTATTATGGAAGATTGCATTCTCAATTTACACAAGTTAATGTTGAAAGAGGATATTGTATTTTGATTCAATTAGATTAGGGTTTCAAGCATGGTGCTCAAATATGTTTTTAAATCAGGGAGTGATCATAAACCGGAATCTTAAGCTTGATTTGATAACTATCCCTTCCAATTTAAATATTTGTCACCACAACCGATCTTATGCTCTTTTTTAAATAGCCAATGTATCCATTGAATTTTTAATTATTTTTATTGAGGATACTTAAAAAAATCTATAAAAATGGCTACCATCGTCTCCTCAATAGCTACCCGGATCAACTCCATTGATATCCTCAGGGCACTCACTATGATCCTCATGATCTTTGTCAATGATCTCTGGTCTTTAAAAAACATTCCGGCCTGGCTGGGACATGTAGAGCATGGGGTGGATGGTATTGGACTGGCAGACACCGTTTTTCCTGCATTCTTATTTATTGTAGGAATGTCGATGCCCTTTGCTTTGCAAGCCAGGAAACAAAAAGGGGATACAACCTGGCAGTTGGTGCAACATGTATTGACGCGAGCCCTTGCTTTATTAATAATGGGTGTGTTTTTAGTCAACGGTGAAAGCATCAATGCCACAGCATCCGGCTTGCCTCGCCTGCTATACAATACGATGTGTTGTCTGTCTTTTATCTTAATCTGGAATGTAGAGGGCAAAAATGCCAACAAATTTCTGGCAAATATTTCAAAAATGATAGGTGTGATCACTTTGCTGATTTTGGCCTACTATTATCGAGGAGGTAAAGATCCCAATATAGAATATTTTGCACCTCATTGGTGGGGCATACTTGGATTGATAGGGTGGGCTTATTTGGCCAGTGGATTAGTGACCGTATTTGCAAAAGACAATTTTTATATCATTGCCGGGGCCTGGATCTTTTTTGCTATCCTGAGTATGGTTTCACATGCAGGTATGCTGCCTGCATCTTTATCATTTATCCCTGATGCTATCCGGGGAGGCACCTTGACAGGCCTGACCATGGGAGGTGTTCTGACCGCTTATATATTTCAATATTTTAGAAACAAGGATGATGATAAAAAGCTGACCATTACCTTACTGGTTTTTTCTGCAGTCTTGATCGTATTATCCGTGCTGACCCGACCCTATTGGGGATTGGCCAAATTAGGTGCTACACCAGCATGGTTGTTTCTCTGCAGTGCTTTTACCATCATCGCATTCATGGTTATCTATTGGATGGTAGATGTATATGGCCGGGATGCCTGGACTGCCATCGTCCGACCGGCCGGGACCAATACGTTACTGTGTTATCTGATTCCTTATTTCGCCTATGCTACGACTAGACTTATTGGGGTTCATTTGCCTGGGTTTATGTTAGAGGGTAGCATTGGATTAATCAAATCTTTATTGTTTGCACTGTTGTGCGTAGGCATTACCGGATTATTAAACAAAAATGGAGTGCGGTTGAAGATATAATAGATTGCATTTAAATTATTGAATATACACCATGAAGCTTATTACGATCACTTTTCTTCTGATCATTGTCAACTATCAATTAATAGCCCAGGTGCAACCTGCATCATTTAAGATCGTTGGTTATTATTCTTTAAAAGCGGCGATGTCGGACCCCGATACCAAATCCTTTAAATATCTCACTCATATCAATTTATGGTTTTTCAATCCTGACACTTTGGGTCATTTCACCCAGGATCTGGCTGCTATAACTCCCTTTATTCGAAAAGCACACAAGAGAAATATCAAAGTTTTGTTTTCACTGGGCGGTGGCAGTAAACAATCTCAATACCATCGGTTACTGCAGGATGATCAAAGGGCTGGCTTTATAGAAAATATCCTGAGTGAAGTACGTAAATATGACCTGGATGGTATAGATGTGGATCTTGAAGGAAGTGATATAGATGAAAACTACGAAAAGTTTATTGTGGAAATGGCATCGAAGCTTCATGCAAACCAAAAACTGATCACTGCAGCAGTGGCAGTCTATTATAAAAACCAATTTACTGATCTTGCTTTGAGTGCATATGATTTTGTGAATATCATGTCCTATGATCGCACCGGACCGTGGCGACCGGACAAACCCGGGCCTCATGCTACCTTTACCCATGCGGTAGAAGATCTCCGATACTTTGGAGAGGAGCGAAACATCCCAAAAGGCAAAATGACCCTCGGGGTTCCGTTTTATGGCTACGGATATGGGCCTTCACTAGAATCCAAAGCAATCAGCATGTCTTTTGATAAAATAGTCAATACCTATCCGGATGCAGACCAGGTAGACGAATGGCTGCTTCCTGATGGCAAGCTCCTCTATTATAATGGTGTCCCGACTATCCAACAGAAGACTCGCCTTGCCAGTCAAAAGGCTTCCGGCATCATGATTTGGCAGGTGCTGGGAGATGCCACAGGAAAAAAATCACTGCTCAAAGCCATCTACCAGGCGGCGAGATAAACTTTTTATAGGTTTATATATGATCTATCTTCTTAGTGGAAAGATTGTATTCATGCCTGAAGTGGATAAACTCACGCAATTCCATTAATTTCGCCTCCCCTGATGATAAAATCTGATACAGTGGATACGACATCCAAACTTTATTTAAAAAGTAATCGACTCACTACGCTGAGCTATGCTATACGCGGACCCATTTTTGACAAGGCACATGAGATGCAACTCGCAGGTGCCAATATCATCAATCTCAATATAGGCAACCCTGCTCCATTTGGGTTACATGTACCCGATGAAATCGTGCAGGATATGATCTTAAATATACAGGAAGCGCAGGGTTATTCTCATCACCTGGGCATCTTTCCTGCGCGCAAAGCGGTGATGCATTATACGCAGCAAATCGGCATTCCGGATGTAAGTATAGACGATATATTCATTGGTAATGGAGTCAGTGAATTGATCGTGATGACGCTGCAGGCATTGCTCAATGATGATGATGAAATATTAATCCCTTCGCCCGACTATCCGCTGTGGACCACTGCCGTATCGCTGGCCGGAGGTAAACCGGTTCATTATATCTGCGATGAAGAAAGTGATTGGGTACCGGACCTACAGGATATACGCACCAAGATTACTTCCAAAACCAAAGCCATCGTAGTCATCAGCCCAAATAACCCTACCGGAGCTGTATATCCAAAAGAAATACTCCAACAAATCGCTGACCTGGCTGCCGAAAAAAACCTGATCATATTCTCAGATGAGATCTATGATAAAATATTGTTTGAGGGACATATACATACCCCGATCGCTACGCTCAACCAGGATGTTTTTTATATGACCTTTGGTGGCTTGTCCAAAAACTATAGAGCCACCGGATTTCGCAGCGGATGGGTCATACTCAGTGGTGCGAAGCACAAAGCAAGTTCTTATATAGAAGGTCTGATACTGCTGGCCAGTATGAGACTGTGTGCCAATGTGCCTGCTCAGTTTGCAATTCAGACTGCTCTGGGTGGTTATCAAAGCATCAATGACCTGGTAGCACCTAAAGGTAGGATTTACCGCCAGGGAATGCTGAGTTACGAAAGGATTAATAGTATCCCGGGTATGTCCTGCATGAAGCCTAAAGGGGCACTGTATTTGTTTCCCAAACTGGATCTCACCCGATATACTTTTAAAGACGACAACGAATTTGTGTATAAACTGCTGGCAGAGCAAAAAGTATTGCTCGTACCGGGGACTGGATTCAATCATACCGATGCTTCGCATTTTAGAATCGTATTTCTGGCAGATACGGATATATTGAATACTGCCATGGATAGAATAGAGAGTCTCTTACAGGATCATTTGAAATAAACTATTGACTATTTGACCTCTCACTGCGCCATCGCCTCATACTTTTGAGCCTGGTTGACATCGCCTAACTGTCTAAAACAATTTGCTATTTTGGCATAAGTATCTTTTTGTTGGTTGCCAGCGCCAAGGGCAAAACCATATTGTTGTAATGCTTTCCTGTAATTCTTTTCATTTTCATAAGTCATACCACTCCATTTATAGCTGTTGACTAAGTCATACTTATCTTCAATCAATTTATCGAATATCGGCTGTGCATCTTTGAGTCGATTAGTATTGATATAAATCAGTCCTTGCAATGCCCTGGAAGGTAAAAACTCCGGATGAAATTTAAAAGATTCGGTGACATAGGTCTGTGCCTGAGCCCAATTACTATTTTGAGCAAAAATATATGCGAGTTGAAACCACGCCCATTCACTTTTAGGATTGTGTTTCAAATAAGCCTGAAATTTTTGGACAGCCAAATTGACATCGCCTTTATTCATGGCCTGAACAGCTTGATAGTCCTCCGTACTTCTCCTCTTGTAAATAAAACATAGAGGTTTGCCATCGATTTTTATAGTATGGAGTGAGTCACCCGAGGGGAAAATATTATTTTTTAATTGAAATGGATGAATGTACATATTGGGGAATATCGCATAATCCCAAAGCTGAGTGCCTCGCTCATAATATCGGGTATAAATTGTAGAGACACTGTCAT
>OCTV010000125.1_pt1 | contig 29832 bp, 28 predicted proteins | sample 1539101 | NCBI WGS metagenome assembly OCTV01 (sample SAMEA3991422, study PRJEB22521) | metagenome | biome: anthropogenic terrestrial biome; feature: sewage plant; material: sludge | place: Sweden | collected 2012-09-26 | reverse complement strand
TGAAAATATTGGGCGACTTCTGGTCGCCTTTTTTTTGCTCAGTGCGCGAGAAAATTTGCGCGCAAGGGAAATTTATTTTCCTTGAAGAATAAATAATTTCCCTTCAAGGAAAATTTTCCCGCACGATGTGGACTTTTCGTTTTGCTATTTACAAAAGCAAAATAAGAGGAATAAATATTATTTATCCCTCTTACTTTGTTGTTTGATTATGCTGTTTATTATTTGCCTAAAGCCTGTTTAGCTGTCTCGTTGCTAGGATCGATAGCTAGAATTTTGTGCCAGTATGTATCTGCTGTCTTTGTATCTTTTTTCAGATAGTAGAAGTAGCCAAGATATCTGTAGCACTCTATAAGTCTTGTATTGTCTGTATTATCCTTTTCAGCCTTCGCATTAATAAGTTCTGCTAGTTTCTCGTAGTACGGTTTAGACAGACCCGTCTTTGTCTCAGGGTCCATATATGAGTTTACACGAGCTCTCATGAAATATGCAAATTCTACCGCTGCAGGGAATTGTTCACTCAGATCAGCATACACTTTGTCTGCATTTTTGTATGCATCTGTTTTAGCTGCGCCAGTCAGTTTGTCTGCCTGTTCTGTGTATAATGTACCAAGTCCGGCAAGGTCGCTTGCTGTTACTTTAGGTAGATCTTTAAGATAGTCATTGTACGTGGTGACAGCTTCTGTTATAGAACCCTTTGCTTCGTATGCATCTGAAATCTGTTTTAGGACATCGGCATGTATCTCTTTGCGCTCAATATTCTCTGCCAATGCTTTCTTGAATTGTGCTATAGCATTATCATATTGTTTTACGCCCATAAAAGCATGTCCATAATATGTGTAATCCAAATATGAAAATTTAGCACTGTCTGATTTGTTAAACAGAGCATCTGCATATTTCAAAGCTGTAGGATAATCTTTCAAGTCTGTGCTGTTAAAGAAAGCAAGACGGTTGAATGCTGCTTTCCTTGGATCTTTCTGTGTACCATAGGCTGATACGTCAAGACTCTTTTTGAAATCCTGCTTCAGGTATGCTGCCATCGCATAATTTGTCAGATCGGTGTTGTCGAGTTTGCTTCTGTCCACCTTCTCATAACTTTCGATAGCCTTGTCGAATCTGTTTGATGAATAGTATATGCGTGCTGCTAATGCATCTACAGCGATGTCAGGTCTTTGTGTACGAAGATCTTCCAGTTTTGATACTGCTTCTTCCGGACTTCTTCCGCGGTATATACTAGCGTATTTAAAGTATCCGTCAGGATTTTTCGGGTCGAAGTATATTGCTTGCTGATACCATCCTGCAGCAGCACCACCATCGTCCTTTATAACTTCGATGTCACCGTGCAGAATGTAGCCCGGTGCATACTTCTTATCAGCCTTAATAGCGAGGTCTGCATATTTTTTTGCGTTGGCTGTATCTTTCACATCAAGATACGCTCTACCTATGCCTACCAATACTTCTGCATTCTTCTTGTTGCTTTTGTAGACATCCTTTACTTGGTCGTCTACATTTCCACTCTTGTCTTTGATAACTTTTGAGATAGCATCTATTGTCGCTTTGTTATCTTGAGCCATTGTCGGAGCACTGAATCCTATCATCATTGCTCCCATTAATAAATATTTAATTGCTTTCATAATCAATATTTGTTTAAATGGTTATACATTTACTCGTTTACATTTACGTCCCTGATAGTTATGTTTCCTTGCATCGGTAGAAGTCCTGATTTGAATATAATCATTTGTCCTTTCGGAGACTCCAAAAAATGTGCGAAGCCCCATGGTAATCCGTTTATAGGGTCGTTAAGGAGTGCATATATTGTTCTTATCAGAGGATAATTCCCGTTATATAAATATGCCTGATAGGGTTTCCAACTATTATAAGGTGTTGCAGTTTGCTTCCTGCTTACAGACATTACTCTTATTTTCTTATTAAATGTTACGTTCGTACTGTCTCTTTTGTCATTCAGCCAGTTTGAACCTATGATACCGATTGAATTTGGTGTCTTTTCCACGTAGTCGATAACGTCTGCTGTCTTATCTGTTGCAGATACGTTAGGGCTGTTTATCGGTTTGCCGCCAAGAATAGAATCGACAGCGTATCTTACTGTACTTGATTTTCCGTTACTGAAAACCACATCAATATTGCCCAGTCTTGATTTAGGGTATATTTCTTTCCAAGTCTTCACTTGTCCACTTAGTATCCTTCGTATATCGTTAACAGTGATACATGTGTCAATGTTTGCCTTGTTTACTATGAGTGCAAAACCATCGTAAGCTATTGGTATTGCCCTTGGCTGGAATTGTCTTGATTCGAAATCGGCATATTCAGCTTTGGTTAAGTTCCTTGTGGTTATGACCAAACAAACCTTGTTTTTTTGCAACATTTTTATACCATCTATTTCATTGGTATAAATAGGTTTAACTTTAGCCTGTGGATATACACTTTCGAAAACTTGTATTTCTTCGTCTATAATAGGACTGAAACTTTCATCAGAGGCGAAAGAAATCGCCCCTGATGAATATGTATCAGTTCTATTCCCCTTATGTTTCTCATTACAAGAAATGAGAACGTACGAGGATAGTATTAATCCTACAATTGAGTAGAATATGCTCTTGTTCATTTTACTGTAATCTAAATGTTACAGGTACTGTGTACTTAACACGTACAGCTGAACCATTCTGCTTACCTGGAATCCAGTTAGGCATGCTTCTAACGACACGCTGTGCCTCCTTGTCAAGTGAAGGGTCTACAGACTTAGCAACGCGTACGTCTGTGATAGAACCGTCTCTCTCAACAACGAATGTTACGATAACACGTCCCTGAACGCCATTCTCTTCAGCAACAACCGGGTATTTGATGTTCTTGCTCAGATAGCTCATCAAAGCTGATGGACCGCCTGGGAATGCAGGCATCTGTTCTACTACATCGAATACTTTATTTTCTTCCTCTTTTGGAGGTTCTGGTTGTGCGATTACTTCCTTAGCTTTCAGCACCTCGCCACCTGCATCATCGTTACCTTTTACATCGAATCCACCGATAGCCTTGTTGTTGTTCATCAACTGATCCTGAGTCTTCAACTCATCTTCAGGTTTTACTTCACTATCCTTCTTGATGACAGGAGCAGTGAACTTAACAGAACTCTTTACTTTTTCTACCGGTTTTTCTTCTTCGACCTTTACAGGAGCTTTCTTCTTCACTTCAGCTTTCTTCTTGATAAGAGAAGTAGCTTCCATTCCGCTAGTCATTGCTACCTTTTGTTGAGCGTCGACGATAGATTTGATTCCTATGAAAGAGGCTATGAGTGCTGCAGCTATTAGCATGATAACGATTGACATGACATTTCTCTTGGAAGTACCTTTGCGAAGCTTGTATGCTCCATAAGCCTGGTTTCTTCCGTCAAATACCAAGTCACACCATGCATCAGATGTTAAATCAATTTTTGACATTGTCTTTCCTTTTTTAATTAATTGTCTCCGTATTGATTATTTAGCACCTTTAGCCTTGATTAACTTCAAGTCGTCTGGTGTGATTTTGTCAATTACGTATTTACCAATACTACATATCTGCATCTCATCGAGAGCGTCGACCATATTTTTGTAAGAGGCATTGTCTGTCGCCTTAATGATGATTGTCATTGTAGGAACTTTCTCCCCGTCCAATTCACCATTTTTGATCTTAGCAAGCTCGTCGTCGTATACCTGTTCGGTATATTTCTTCGGCTCCTTTATCTTTTTAGCGTCAAGTTTTGCCTTTGCAGCCATAATTGCCTGTACAGGTGTTGAACCATCTTCTGTTTCATGGTTGATAAGCACTGTGCGGATACCCTTTGCGCCCCATGTAGTTTCTTTCATACATTTAGGGTCGTTGTAGTTAGGTAGACCGTCTACGTGGAATATCTTATTGTCACCACAAACATAGATAGTAATAGTCTGTGAAGCTTTAGTAGCTGTTTGGTCCTGTTGCTGAATGTTCTTATCGTTACTAGGCATTGTCAACTCCATAGTCTGAGGTTTGCTCAGAGAAGTACAAAGCATGAAGAATGTGATAAGCAACATCATCATATCCACCATAGGCGTAAAGTCTACGCGGACATTCATTTTCTTCTGTTTACTTGCTTTCTGTTTAGCCATTCTTTAATCCTCCGACTTTTTATATGAAGTAATTAGATAGTAACGGTTCTGATTCATGTCCTGAAGTTCAGACATTACCTTCTTTACAACCTTATAAGGAGTGTTGGCGTCAGCTTTGATGGCAATTTTAATCTTGTCATTGTTCTGTACGGCCTGGTCTACCCAATTCTGGAATTCGCTTTTCTTTCCACCGACACTGTCGGTAGGGATACCCAACTTGCCAATTGAACCCTGCATTTGTGAGGGTGATTGACTCAGGTAGCCGCTAAGTTGATCCATTGGTACTCCAAACATTGGATCCTTGACAAATTTCTTTGTCTGCTCGCCGTTGAGAGACACACCGTATACATCGGTCATGCCTGTCAGCACGCTTTCCAAATCCAATTGGTTGTCCATACTCATGAATACCTTGCCGTTTCTCGCGACGAGGATATTCAAGACGTCCTTTTCTGGAACCTTTATTTCCGATACTGAGCCTGGTGTGACAACTTTTACTGGTTCATTCTTCACGAATGTTGATGTCAACATGAAGAACGTCAGCAAGAGCACCATCACATCGCTCATAGGGGTCATATCGATCCAGACGTCATTCTTCTTAATTTTTACTTTACCCATAGTGATAAAATTTAAAAGGGTTAGTAGAAATTAAGCTTCTTCTGCGTGATTGGCTTCGTATGTCTGAGCGATAGAGTAACCGACCTCATCGAGGGCGTATGTCAACTTATCAATCTTGTTTGTGAAGTAGTTATAAGAAATAACAGCACACCAAGATGTTGCGATACCGAATGCGGTGTTGATCAAGGCCTCAGAAATACCAGTAGACAAAGCGAGAGAGTCGCCACCACCACCAGCTGCCAAAGCTGCGAATGAACGGATCATACCGGTTACAGTACCAAGAAGTCCGGTAAGTGTACCCAGTGTTACGATTGTTGCAACGATAGGCAAGTTCATCTGAAGTGTAGGCATCTCCAACTGAGTTGCTTCTTCGTGTGCCTGCTGTATCTTAGCTACTTTCTGACCTTTCTTGATGCCAGATGTTGCTTCCATTTCCTTGTATGCGTTCAGAGAAGCCTGTACAACATTAGCTACAGAACCTTTCTGCTTGTCGCAAAGTTGCTGTGCCTTATCAAAATCTTTTGCACTTACGGCTGTTTTGATGTTTGCAACGAATTTTGTTAATGATCCCTTACCGAATGCGGTGCGGAGAGCGAGGAAACGCTCGATAGACAATGCGATAACAGTTAACAACAATGTGTGGATAACTGGTACGACAACACCACCTTTGTAGATTGTACCCCAAATATTACTGTTAAGAACGGCACCTGTATTATCGCCGTTAACAAAGTGTTCACCACTTCCGAGGAAGTATTTGAAGAAACAAACTGCGATGATGAAGCATACTACGATGATCCAAAACGCTGCTCTGATACCTGAGAAGCCCTGACTTTTTTTCTTAGGACTTGCTGTTTTTGTAGTTCCCATAATTTTAATTTTTAATTTTTAGTTATTTGTAAATATAAGTTTTGTTTGATCTAACGTTAAACAATCGGCTTGGTCTTGTGGGATCAAGCTAGGTCGTCTGAATTAATTCACGGCAAAAATAGCAATTTATAATCGGCTGTGATATTAATTAACTACTTTTAACCGCTAAAAGTTGGATTTTATCTTGAAAAATATGCTATACAGCACATTTTATCTATTTCAATCTTCCAAGCGCTTCTTTTATCCTCTTTAGTGCTTCCTTGATGTTTTCGTCACTTGTGGCGTAACTCATACGGAAACAGTCGGGGTCTCCGAAAGCATCACCACCTACGGTAGCTACATGTGCTATGTCTAATAGGTACAATGCGAAATCTGAAGAATTGTTTATCGTATGTGTCCCGTCGCTCTTTCCGAAGAAACTGCTGCATTTTGGGAAAAGGTAGAATGCGCCGTTCGGGATGTTGACTTCCAATCCCGGTATTTCCTTAGCCAGTTTTACGATGAGGTCGCGACGGCGTTCGAATGCTTTGCGCATGTCTTCCACATCCTGCTGTGAACCCACATAAGCTTCCTCTGCGGCTTTCTGACTTACCGAGCAAGGACCGCTTGTGTATTGTCCTTGCAGTTTGTTACAGCCTTTCACGATCCATTCGGGTGCTGCGATAAAACCGATACGCCAACCTGTCATAGCATAAGCTTTTGAAACGCCGTTTACAACGATTGTGCGCTCTTTCATTCCAGGGAATTGAGCAAAACTGGCGTGCTCGCCGATGTAGTTGATATGTTCATAAATCTCATCAGCCAAAACAAACATTTCATCATGTTTCTTGATGACTTCCGACAGTTTCTCCAATTCATTTTTTGTATATACACTGCCTGTAGGATTGCATGGAGAACATACAATGATCATTTTGGTCTTGTCTGTAATCGCAGCTTCCAACTGGTTTGCAGTAATTTTGAAGTCCTGGTCTATACCTGCTTCGATGTAAACAGGTGTTCCGCCTGCCAGTTTTACCATTTGAGGGTAACTTACCCAGTATGGAGCCGGTATGATTACTTCGTCACCAGGGTTTACCAGAGCCATGATCGTATTGCATACGCTCTGTTTAGCACCGTTCGACACCAGTATCTCATTTATAGAATAGTCCAGTCCGTTTTCCTTTTTCAGTTTGGCGACAATTGCCTTTCTCAGATCAGCATAACCCGGTACTGGAGAGTATTTTGAATAATTCTCGTCTATAGCCTTTTTGGCGGCATCTTTGATGTGGTCGGGAGTGTTGTAGTCAGGTTCACCTACACTCATGTTGATTACGTCAATGCCTTGGGCTTTCATTTCGTTGCTCTTCTGTGACATAGCCAATGTGGCTGATGGAGCAAGTCTGTTGAGGCGATTAGATAATTGTGCCATAATATTCTTTCTTGATTGTTCTTTTGTTTATTCTTTGGTGCAAAAGTAGTCAAAATATTCCTTTTACAGAAAAAAAACTATCAATTTCTCTATAAATTAACTAAAAATATTTCATTGCGACTATTATTTGAGATGCAGGTTGTGTCCCATACGTTCCTTTTTAGTCTGTAAGTATCTAAAATTATACTCGTTAGGAGTGATTTCGATAGACACGTTTTCGGTTATTTCCAGTCCGTAAGCTTCCAGTCCAATCCTTTTTATCGGATTGTTGGTTATCAGTCTCATTTTGTGTACGCCGAGTTTCCTAAGTATCTGTGCGCCGCAACCGTAGTCGCGCTCGTCGGGTTTGAATCCAAGATGTACATTCGCATCTACCGTATCCAGTCCTTCTTCCTGCAACTTATAGGCGGCTATCTTGTTCATAAGTCCGATACCTCTTCCTTCCTGTTGCATATACACCACTACACCTTTACCTTCTTTGTCTATCATTTGCATCGCTTTATGCAACTGTTCTCCGCAGTCGCATCGTTTGCTACCCAGTATATCTCCAGTAGCACACGATGAATGTACCCTCACCAGAACGGGCTCGTCTGGTTCCCATTCGCCCTTGATGAGGGCCATGTGTTCCATGCCGTTGCTCATCTGTCGGAAAGGTATCAGTCTGAAATGTCCGTATTCGGTTGGCATATCCACTTCTTCTCCCATTTCCACGATTGTCTCCTGCTTCAGCCTATAAGATATCAAATCTTTGATGGTGATGATTTTGAGTCCGTGTTTTTCAGCCATTGCTTCCAACTCCGGCAGTCGTGCCATCGTTCCGTCTTCATTCATGATTTCCATCAGGGCGCCTGCGGGTGACAGACCTGCCAGTTTGCACATATCTATCGTGGCTTCCGTGTGACCGCAACGTCTCAGAACGCCGTTGTCTTGTGCATACAGTGGATTGATATGTCCTGGACGTCCGAATGTCAATGGCGTGGAATCGGGGTCGGCCAGTGCTTTGATCGTTTCGGCTCTGTCGTGGGCTGAAACACCTGTGGTACAGCCTTCCAATTTGTCTACTGTGATTGTAAATGGTGTACCGAGTGTGGAAGTATTGTCTTCCACCTGATGTGGAAGGTCAAGTTGTTCACATCTGCTTATGGTGATTGGTGCGCAGAGCACTCCTCGAGCGTTTTTTAGCATAAAGTTGACCTTTTCAGGCGTAATCAGCTCGGCAGCGATGATAAGGTCGCCTTCGTTTTCACGGTCTTCGTCGTCTATCACGATAACGAATTTCCCCTCTTTGAAGTCTTGTATAGCGTCTTCTATGCTACTTAACTTGAATTTTCCCATATCTATATACCTATTTATATATAACTATTATTTCTTTTTCATTTCGTTTATTCTGTCAATGATATTAAAGCTCGATACCATTGTCGTGCGCAGGTCGAAGTGCAGTCTCAGTCTGAATCTCCACATTCTTATATATAGGAATAAACCTACCGGTATGAATATGGCCGCAAGTATGTTCATCCATTGATGCTCGAACGGACGGGTATGCGCTTTTATCGACAGGATAGGATAGTGGTTCAGTTCTGTAAGTATGACCTTGTCTTTGGTGTTCGATAGGTCTTCTATCACAGCCTCTATTTCCTCGCTCAGTTCTTCTATCTTATGGTCAGCCTTATATTGGAAAAATACGCTTATCACATTTGGCAGACGGATAAGTTTATGTTCCTTGGAGTATTCCATGATGTCATCGCATATTTTACTGAGCCTAGTCGAATCATCATCGTAATTCGGGTCATTGATGATAACCTCCTTTCCGAATACAGATCTGTGCAGTTTGAGTCCCAATATCTTTCTCAGCGCATTACGGTACAGATCCATATTGAATACCACAGAGTCGTTGTTGGCTTTGTATGTGAAGAACACCGCCAAAGGTGCCAGCACGGCAGTGGCGATACTCTTACCGAACCATACTGCCCACATTCCTCCACGTGCCATTCGGTATCCGGTATTGTCTAGGATGTAGAATACGATAAACACCAGTACGGATATGATGACCGGTATTCCCAATCCACCTTTCCTGATAATGGCTCCGAGTGGGGCGCCGATAAAGAAAAATATGAGGCACGACAGAGCCAGAACAAACTTGTTGATCGCCTCTATCTGATGCTCGCGGATGGTCCTGTCCCCGTCAGAGGTCGTAAAACTCTTGTATTCGAGCATACTGTATATCATTTCCGTCCTGTTGAGGGCAGAATTGAGAATACCCTGTTTTTTGTCGGCAGGCAGGTTTTTCAACACTTTGTCTAAGTCTACCTTTCCACTTCGGGCCTCGTTTAATGCTTTCACCGAATCTTTCTTTGAGATAGACGGCAATAGATAGTCGGTGCGTTTCGCATCTTGATAGAAACGGTGGCCGATACTGTCGAACGCTGTGTTCAGAGAGTCGATGTCTCTGCTGATGCGCGACAGACTTTTCGCCCTGGCATCACCTGATATCATAGAACCGTCGTTCATGTTGAACCCGGCATCGAAGTCGAGTATGATTCGCTTTGACCAGAACGTTTCTCTTCGGTACGGTACACTGGCACTCCCCGCTAGTTCTTGCGAACGCATGTTCTCGAACCATTCACCGTTGTACAGATTCAGCAACAGATGCTTTTTTTCAGCCGTAGAACGCAACTGTCCCGAATCGGCAAGAATGATAGCCGCATCTTCATAACTGCCATTCATCCTGTATATCATGATGCCGTACAGCATACCAGTCTTGATATCCTTCTTTTGCACATACAAGTTGCTTTGTGGTATACCGTCGTAGAAGATACCCTCAGGAATCTCCAGCTCCGGACTCTTCTGCTTCATTGAAATCAGTAGTGTGGCGAACGATTTGTTCGCTTCCGGACCTATCACGTTCTGAAAGTAGAACGAGCCGATAGAAATCAGTATGGTGATGAATATCAGTGAACGGAAAGACTGTATGAGCGATATACCGGCAGCTTTAATGGCGGTGAGTTCCGAACTTTCGCCCAGATTACCGAATGAGATCAGTGACGACAGCAGTATAGCCAAAGGAAAAGCCTGTGGCATCAGCATCAGTCCCATATACCAGAAAAACTGCGCCAGGATATCCAACGAAAGACCTTTTCCTATGAGGACGTCGACATAGCGCCAGAGAAACTGCATCATCAGTACGAACTGGCAAATGAAGAACGTACCGATAAACAGCAATCCGAATTGTTTGGCTATGAATATATCTAATTTCTTAATGCGGAACATTATAATATCTGAGCAAATTTAGCTGCAAAGGTAGTATAAAAATATTATAGTAAGTATAAATTTCTACTTTTTTATCAAAAAACAACTTTCGTGATATCCTTAAATCCCACTTGCCTGATGCATCCGGTTCATATTATTGTTCCAAATATCTTTGATGCCATCTACATCGTCATTATCGGCGAAGTCAGTTATCAATAGTAGGTAATCGTCAGTTTCCTTGCTTTGTTCTATTCTCATTTCCCAGTAGTCGTCATCTTCTTCATCGTCATCCCATTTCAGTCGGATAAACCTGTTCTTCTCCATACTTATTATCTTGGCTGACCTTATCTCGTGATGTGTCCATACTTCTCCCCATGTGAAAGTAATTACATCTCCGTTTTGTTCAATGTTGTCTGCAAGCCATGACGATAATCCGTCAAGAGTGCTGATTAGATTCCAAACCACGTTGGATGAACTTGTGTTCAACTCGTATTCCAGTGTTACTTTTTGCTTGTTCATAAGTATTGTGTTTACTTGTGTTAGGCTTTCGGAGACAAAAATACAACTAATATTTGAAAAAAGAAAGAAAATCTCGAAAAAATTTTGGGAATTAAAAAAGATTGTATTACCTTTGCACCCGCAAATCAGCAATATGGCGGGATAGCTCAGCTGGTTAGAGCGCATGATTCATAATCATGAGGTCCCCAGTTCAATCCTGGGTCCCGCTACATAAGAAAGCAGTAACGTTTATATCGTTACTGCTTTTTTGCTTAAAATCTCATTATTTTTTATGATAAAAGCAATTTTTAAGCATAAAAGTGATGAAAATCATTGCTTTTTAGTAACTTTGCACCCTAAAATATTAATATTATTATAAATGGCTGCAACAAAAAAGATTAAGACCGCGCTTGTTTCGGTCTTCCACAAAGACGGTTTGGACGAATTACTGGCCAAACTCAATCAGGAAGGTGTGAAATTCCTGTCAACAGGAGGTACACAGAAGTTTATCGAAAGTCTCGGCTACGAATGTCAGACCGTAGAGAGTGTTACTACATATCCGTCAATACTCGGTGGACGAGTAAAGACACTGCATCCTAAAATATTCGGTGGAATATTGGCACGCCGTGACAATGAAGGCGATATTAAGCAGATGGCGGAATATGAAATACCTTCTATCGACTTGGTCATCGTAGATTTATATCCTTTCGAAGATACAGTAGCCAGCGGCGCAGACGAAGCCGACATCATAGAAAAAATAGATATCGGTGGTATATCACTGATACGTGCAGGTGCGAAGAACTTCAAGGATGTGGTTATCATCCCTAGCAAAGCTGAATATTCAGTATTGTTGGATATACTTAATAAGAAAGGTGCACAGACTGATATTGAGGACCGCAGAATGTTCGCGACACGTGCCTTCGGCGTAAGCAGCCATTATGATACAGCCATTAATGGCTGGTTCGAAAAATAAGATAGGATTATAGCTATAATTAAGAAACAATAAAGAAATGGGATTTTTTTCATTTATTCAGGAGATTGCAATGGACCTGGGTACGGCCAATACCATTATTATCAGTGATGATAAGATTGTGGTAGACGAACCTTCGGTCGTAGCACTCGACCGCCGTACAGACAAGATGATTGCTGTAGGCGATAAGGCTAAGATGATGTATGAGAAGACGCACGAGAATATTCGTGTGATTCGTCCTCTGCGTGATGGCGTAATTGCCGACTTTACAGCTTGTGAGCAGATGATGCGCGGACTGATTAAAATGGTTCATGCGGGTAGTCGCTTGTTCTCTCCGTCTCTCCGTATGGTAATAGGTGTACCTTCCGGTTCAACAGAAGTGGAACTGCGTGCCGTACGCGACTCTGCCGAACATGCCGATGGACGTGACGTATATCTGATATTCGAACCTATGGCTGCCGCTATCGGTATCGGTATCGATGTCGAGGCTCCTGAAGGAAATATGATTGTTGATATCGGTGGAGGTAGTACAGAAATCGCTGTCATATCCCTGGGTGGTATCGTCTCTAACAATTCCATCCGTGTAGCCGGTGATGATCTGACAGCGGATATACAGGAATATATGAGCAGACAGCATAACGTGAAGGTCAGCGAACGTATGGCTGAACGTATCAAGATACATGTAGGTTCGGCTCTCACCGATCTTGGTGAGGAAGCTCCTGAGGATTATATCGTACATGGACCAAACCGTATTACTGCTCTTCCAATGGAGGTGCCAGTATGTTATCAGGAAATAGCACATTGTCTGGATAAGAGTATCGCCAAGATAGAGACTGCAGTATTGAGTGCTCTGGAGAATACACCACCGGAGTTGTATGCCGATATTGTAAAGAACGGTATTTATCTGACTGGTGGAGGTGCTTTGTTGCGTGGACTGGACAAACGTCTTACAGACAAAATCAATATTCAGTTCCATATAGACGAAGATCCGTTGCATAGCGTAGCGAAAGGTGCAGGTATCGCATTGAAAAATGTAGACCGCTTCTCTTTCCTTATGAGATAATATGCGCAATCTTCTAGATTTTATTGCAAAATATAATCACTGGTTCCTCTTCTTATTATTAGAGGTGACCAGTTTTGTGTTGCTATTCCAGTACAATAGTTATCAGGGCAGTGTGTGGTTTAGTTCCGCCAATGCTATGATAGGTAAAGTATACGAGTGGGATTCCAGCATAGAGCAGTTTTTTGGTCTTACCAATGTAAACAAGGAACTGATGTTGCGCAATTTCTATCTGGAAAGACAAGTACATCAGTTGCGCGATCAGGTTTATTATCTTACTAAAGACACTTCTTCGATTCAGCGTAACGAATTGCAGATGCTCAGTCAGTATCATCTGATTCCGGCTAAGGTAATTAGTAACACGGTCAACAGAAGTGATAACTTTATAACCTTGGACAAAGGTAGTGCGGATGGTATAAAAAGTGACATGGGTGTAGTTTGTGGCAATGGAGTCGTAGGTATCGTATATCTCGTCTCAGATCATTATTCTATTGTCATACCTGCCTTGAATCCTAAGTCGAATATCAGTTGCTGCATAAGAGGACGCGGATATTTCGGATACCTGCATTGGAATGGCGGCAATAGTCAGCAGGCTTATGTTGACGATGTACCGCGCCATGCACATTTCAAATTGGGCGACTGGGTGATAACAAGCGGATACTCGTCTGTTTTTCCACCGGGAGTCATTGTAGGAAAGATATTACAGGCTTACAACTCGCGCGATGGACTGTCGTACAGACTGAAAGTACAGTTGTCTACCGATTTTGGCAACCTCAGGGATGTTTGTGTCATCGACGAACCGAATCTGGCCGAGAGGGTACAATTACTGAATGCTGCAAAGGATTCGTTAAAACAGAAAAGTAATTATTAGACATGACAATAGATATAATTAAAAGATTTCTGGTATTTATAGTCTTATGTCTGGCTCAGGCACTGGTGTTGAATCATATACACCTTTTCGACTGTGCTACACCACTCCTTTATGTGTACTTGGTATTACTCTTCAGATACAATACACCGCGATGGATCATCTTGCTATGGAGTTTCTTTCTGGGTCTCGTAGTGGATATGTTCTCTAACACGCCGGGCGTGGCAGCTGCATCAATGACTTTTTTGGGATTGATACAACCCTATATTTTGCGACTGTTTATGCTGCAGGACAGTGATGACAGTTTCGAACCGTGTACAAAGACGATGGGTTCAGCCCACTTCTTTTATTACGTACTGATACTTGACTTCTTTTATAATATTGTATTTTTTACATTGGAGACATTCAATTTCTTTAATTGGATTCAATGGCTGGAATGTATATTCGGTAGTACGGTTATCACTGTAATATTAATAATGGTCATAGAGAATATACGTAAGAAGTAGAAGACAGGAGGGTAGGAGCAGATGAAAGATTATGAACTGGAGAACAGACGTCTCGTAATAGGAGGGGTGGCAGTTTTTATAGTTGTCGTCTACATCATACGTCTTTTTGCGCTTCAGATCATGAGTGACGACTATAAGAAAAACGCTGACAGTAATGCTTTTCTTAAAAAGATAGAATATCCCTCAAGAGGTGCTATTTATGACCGTAACGGCAAACTGATGGTTTACAATCAGCCGGCATACGATATCATGGTGGTGATGAATGAAGAGAGTGGCAGACTGGATACGACCGATTTCTGCAATAGTCTCGGTATATCAAAGGAGTTCTTTATTCAGAGGATGAACGAGATCAAAGACCCATCAAAGAATCCCGGTTATTCACGTTTTACGCAGCAGTTGTTTATGAACCAGTTGTCAGACAAGGAATTCAGTCTTTTTCAGGAGAAAATATTCAGGTTTCCCGGTTTTTATGTTCAGAAACGTTCCATACGCCAGTATCAATATGGTTATGCCCCACATGTTTTGGGTGATGTCGGAGAGGTGTCCCCAGCTGATATAGAAGAAGACGACTACTATCAGCCCGGCGATTATATCGGTAAATTGGGGGTCGAGAAATCGTACGAAAAACAGTTGAGAGGCGTAAAGGGTGTACAAGTACTACTCAGGGATGCCCACGGACGTATACAGGGCAGTTACCAGAATGGCAAATTCGACCATCGCCCTTTGCCAGGAAAAGACCTGACTCTGGGGCTTGATATCAAGTTACAGGCTTTGGGGGAACGGTTGATGCAAGGTAAGATAGGAGCAATAGTGGCCATAGACCCGTCTACAGGCGAGGTGCTCTGTATGGTTTCGTCACCATCTTATGATCCAAGAATGATGGTGGGAAGGCAACGAAGTAAAAATACGGTCAGACTGACCCGTAATGTATGGAAACCGTTGCTCAACCGTTCGATAATGGGACAATATCCCCCAGGCTCTACATTCAAGACATCTCAGGCGTTGACATATATGACAGAAGGAATCATCACCCCTTCTACGATGTTCCCGTGTTATCACGGATTCTATTATAAAGGACTGCATGTGGGATGCCATGGACACGCTTCACCTGTGAATCTCGTGGAGGCCATCAGTACATCGTGCAACAGTTATTTCTGCTGGGGATTGTATCACATGATGTCCAACAGGTATAAGTATAGACATGTGCAGGACGCCATGAATATATGGCGCGACTACATGGTAAGCATGGGATTCGGATATAAACTGGGTATAGACCTGCCTGGCGAAAAAAGAGGACTGATACCTAACTCGCAATTCTATGATAAGGCGTATGACGGTTCATGGAACGGACTTACTGTAATCAGTATCGCTATTGGACAGGGTGAGGTTAACCTGACACCGTTGCAGATAGCCAATTTATGTTCGACGATAGCCAACCGCGGTTATTATTATGTACCTCACGTAGTGAGAAAAGTACAAGGCGAGCCATTGGATACAATGTATACACGTCGTCATTATACTAAGGCGAACAGAAGAGCTTACGACTATGTTGTGGCCGGTATGCGCAGTTCGGTAATAAAAGGAACCTGTAAATCGGCCAATAGGTCCGACTATCTGGTTTGCGGTAAGACAGGTACTGCACAGAACAGAGGACAAGACCACTCCGTGTTTATGGGATTCGCACCGATGAACAGTCCGAAGATAGCAATTGCCGTCTATGTGGAAAATGGTGGGTTTGGAGCTGATTATGGAGTACCAATCGGTGCATTGATGATGGAACAATATATAAAAGGGAAATTATCGCCCAGTTCTGAGAAACGGGCAGAAGAATTCCAAAAAAGACATATCGCGTATGGTTCGAGGAACAGATAAACAGCAGAGTGTGTTGCGTTCGCTAGACTGGTGGACTATCGGTCTCTACCTTGCTTTGCTCGTATTCGGATGGGTAAGTGTATGCGGGGCCAGTTATACTTTCGGTGAAACGGATATATTCAGCTTCAGCACCCGTTCGGGAATGCAGATAATATGGATAGGTACATCTATCTGTCTGGGATTCGTACTGCTGATGCTTGATGATAGGTTTTATGAGACGTATGCTTATATTATCTATACAGTTTTGTTGTTACTGTTGTTTGTCACAATATTCAACCCTCACCAGATAAAGGGTTCCCGTTCATGGCTGGTACTTGGACCTCTGAGATTGCAACCAGCCGAATTTGCCAAGTTCGCTACAGCTTTGGGAATCGCCAAATTTATGAGTTCATACGGATTCGTGATGAGTCGCTGGAAGGATTTCATGTGTGCATGTGCGTTTATACTCATACCGATGCTCTTTATCGTCGGTCAGAGAGAGACCGGTTCGGCACTGGTGTACCTAGCTTTTTTCCTGATGCTTTACCGTGAAGGTATGCCGGGCAGTATCTTATTTACCGGTGTGGCGATGGTTGTATATTTCGTTGTAGGTATACGTTTTGAGCAAACACTCTTTTGGGATACGCCTACATCCGTCGGAAAGTTTGTCGTACTACTCTTGGTACAGATATTTACGGCCATGATGGTGCATGTGTATTGTGAAGAGGCGAAACTGGCGAGATACATTGGATTATATGTCATATCTCTGACACTGATTTTTGTTTTGTTCTCAGAGTATGTCATTCCTTTTGATATCGTATGGGCTCAACTGATAACCACGGCGGCATTGATTGGATATCTGTTGTATCAGGCACTTGTGTCCAGATTCAAAAATTATTATTATATCGTATTGTTTGCCATCGGTTCGGTTGTCTTTTTCTATTCTGCCGATTATGTCCTCAATGATGTGATGGAACCGCACCAACGGGTTCGTATCAATGTCCTTTTGGGACTGGATGAAGACCTCGCCGGCGCCGGATATAACGTGCATCAGAGCGAGATAGCCATCGGATCAGGCGGTCTGGAAGGCAAAGGATTTCTGAACGGGACACAGACAAAACTGAAATTCGTACCAGAACAGGATACCGACTTTATTTTCTGCACTGTAGGAGAGGAAGAAGGTTTTATGGGATCAGCGGGAGTCTTATTACTTTTTCTGGCACTGATATTGAGACTGATATATTTGTCCGAACGACAACCGTTCAAGTTTGGACGGATATACGGATATTCCGTCGTGTGTATTTTCCTTTTCCATGTTTTTATCAATGTCGGCATGGTGTTAGGTCTTACACCGGTCATAGGAATACCGTTACCATTCTTCAGTTATGGAGGTTCTTCTTTATGGGGATTCACGTTCCTGCTGTTCATCTTTCTGAGGATAGATGCCGGAAGGAATCTGGTAAGGAACTAATATTCTATTTTTGCTTTAATATATAACCGATATCAGATATACCGGGCAGTATTTCGCGTTTCATATTATGTCGGATACAGACATGTATGGAATCCCCCCTTTTGATTTCAAGTTCTTTGAAGTCAACGTCATATTGGTAATAGCTGATTCCGTTGCCCTTCGCATATCCGTCTTTATTGATGATGCTACAATTGACTGTGTCTATTTGTGTGACATTACTGATAGTCTGTTCCACAATCAGACAAAGTCCCATAAAAGGATATGCGCCGTTGACACGCAGTCCGATAGATTCCTGATATAGACCATCTTTCTGGATAGGAGGAATGTCAAACTTAAGTGTATCATTTTTCTCCCATCCAGATATTGGCGTGTGGTCATATCGATAGTATACCGTTTTCTTATAACAGGAAGATAAAACGGATACCGTTATGATAGCAATCGCAATAAAGAATATATTATATTTCTTCATTATTCTGCTGACTTGTTCTCTTGTCCTTTGTTGTCGTCTTTCGGTTTACTTTGGTCGTTCTGTTGATTGTTCCGATTCTCTTGCTGGTTGTTGAAAGGACGTGGTTTGCGTGCTTTCTTCTTCCGTTTCTTGTTTTTGTCGAATCGGTTTATGTTATCTTGTGACAGAATGTCTACGGGTCCATCTTCCTTCTTGTTCTTGCCGTTTTCCTCGAGAGACAAAGGTTTTTCACCATTTCTGTTCATCTCGATGATTTCCATAGCCCGCTGCCCGCTTATCGTTTCTAAGTTGGCGGCGAAATTCTTGTCTGTAGAGTAAGTTATCAGTCCGGCCAGGATGTCTGACTTGAAGAAATAGAAGTCGCCATCGACAGTCTGTAGTACGACTTCCTTACTTGGCATCTTCTTACTCGCATCCAGATAATTGTCAACCTCGTAGTTGAGACAGCATTTCAGTTTAGCGCACATACCGGCCAACTTCTGCGGGTTTAGGGATATATCTTGGAAACGGGCGGCATTTGTACTAACCGATACAAAATTCTTCATCCATGTAGCACAACATAGTTCACGACCGCAAGGACCTGTTCCTCCGATTCGTCCAGCCTCTTGTCTGGCACCGATTTGTTTCATCTCTATACGCACATGGAATGTTTCGGCAAGCACCTTGATGAGTTGGCGGAAGTCGACACGTTCGTCGGCGATGTAATAAAAGATAGCCTTATTGCCGTCTCCTTGATATTCCACATCACCGATTTTCATGTTAAGTCCCAATCTTTTGGCTATTTCCCTACTTTCTATCATCGTGTCGTGCTCACGACTTTTGGCTTCTTTGTATTTGTCCATGTCAACCTGTTTGGCGATACGGTAGATACGTTTGATGTCATCGGCCGACTTGAGATTAGCTTTTTTAATCTGTAGCTTAACCAGTCTGCCGGTAAGAGTTACAACACCGATATCATGCCCCGGACTAGCTTCCACGGCGACGATGTCGCCCTTCTTCAAATCCAATGCGTTGACATTGTGGTAATATCCCTTACGAGTGTTTTTGAACTGCACTTCCACTAGGTCGGTGCTTTCCGCATTGCCTGGTACGTCTGCCAGCCAATCATAAGTGTTCAGTTGCTTATTCTGACGATCGCAACCCTTTTTGCATAGTCCACGGTCGCAACCATTGAATATTTTGAAATTCATATCTTTGTAGTCCATATCTATATGTTATTTTTGTATAAGTAATACGATCATATTAAGAGCCAAATCGAAAAAGACGATTTTGCCGTTGGCATTCTGAATGATGTCCCGTTGCGCCTTCGTAAGAAGTTCGGAAATAGGAATCACGTTCGCCTCATTGACAAATCTGGCAAAGTTTTTGGAAAAATTCTCTTCATCCTGTGTCATATAGTTTAACTCCGGATTATGAAAATTGAAGATGAAGTTCTCACGTATCATTTTGATGAAATACACCAGGAAACGTTTCTGCTTTTCACGTCCGAAATTAGCGACGGTATCGCTCCACTTGGCCAGTTCCTTCACATTACGCATATAGGCCATACGCATCAGGATAATAAATAAGTCGAGGAATGCTTTGTTCTCATTGCCAAAGTCCAGTTCCTGAAGAGCACGCGTCCAGTTGCCGTTTGACAATCTGGCAATACGTTTGGCCGACACCTCGTCTACACCTCTTCTTTCGACAAGAGCCTTTTCTATGGCTTCGTTGTCTATCTTCTTGATGTCAAAACGTTGAGCGCGACTTTTTATTGTGTCCAATAGTCTTTCCGGTTCTTCGGTCACCATTATAAATACGGTCTGAGTGGGAGGCTCCTCCAATAGTTTAAGCAAAGCGTTCGCACATTCCTGATTCATATTTTCAGGAAGCCAGATAATAGAAATCTTATAACCGCCCTGACTTGATTTCAGACTTAATTTGCGTAACAGTTCGGTACTTTCACCGACGCCGATCTGAGCCTGTTGGTTGACAGCCTTCTGATAATCCAACCATTGCTCCATATCAAAATAGATGCCATTGCGGAGCATCTCATGCCATTCAGTGCTGAAATCATCGCTTGTCATCTTATGACCGGCCGTTTCTCCGCTCGGTCTGATGACAGGGTATGTAAAGTGAAGATCGGGATGCTCCCATTTTCTCAACATCGCGCATTGATTACAGTTGTCGCATGAATCATCATTTCCATCATGATTCCTGCAGAGAAGATAAGACGCGAAAGTCATAGCAAGAGCCATCTTTCCGCAACCTTTCGGACCGCAGAACAACAGGGCGTGGGGAACACGACCTTCGGCAACCATCTGCCTCAGTCGTTGCTTCGCTTCTTCCTGACCTATGACTTCACTGAACTTCATATTATAACAGATTCTTTACCACCTCACTTACTGAATCGACAGCCGATACCGTATAGAAATGTATGCTGTGTATACCGTTATCATACAATTCCTTGCATTGTGATATGGCCCATTCCACTCCAAGTCTGTGGGCATCTTCGTCATTTTTACATTTTAAAGCCTCATTGGCCAGTTCTTTGGGAATGTCGCAATGAAAAGTTTTGGGGACCATTGTAAGTTGAGAAGCCTTGGCAAAAGGTTTGATGCCCGGGATAATAGGAATCGTAATCCCCATCTCTCTGGCTTTCTTAACAAAGGAGAAAAACTTCTTATTATCATAAAACAACTGTGTTACGGCATAATCGGCACCCAAATCCTGCTTTTCTTTCAGATACTTCATATCGATATCAAGGTTTGGTGCTTCCTCATGCTTTTCAGGATAACAAGCTACACCGAAATCGAATTTCTGTCCGGGACATTTGATTTTAGAACCGTCTGAAAAGAAACCATTGTTGAAGTTGACCACCTGGCGGATCAAGTCTGTGGTGTGCAGATGACCTCCGGCGGTTGCCTGGAACGACCTGTCTTCCTTTGCCTTGTCTCCACGTAGCAGCAATACATTCGAAATACCGAGGAACTGGAGATCCAGCAATTCATATTCGATATCTTCTATCGTAGCGCCACTGCAGATAATGTGCGGCTGTACAGGTATGTTGTATTTTTCCTGTATGGCGGCGGCGATGGCTATCGTGCCAGGTCTTCTTCTGATACGCTGACGCTCAAGGAGCCCGTTTTCACGTTCCTTGTAAACATATTCACTATGATGTGTGGTGATATTAATAAATAAAGGATTAAAATCCTTCAGTTTGTCTATCGTATTGAAGAGTTTTTCGGTGCCATTGCCTTTTAAAGGAGGAAGAACCTCGAACGAAAAGTGCTTTCTTTCAACATCATTTTTGATTAAATCTACGATTTTCATCTTACTCTTGGGTTATTTTGTTGCAAAATTAATAAAAAAAAATCTCTTTAGTGTTGTTTTTACATAAATTGTTATTAAATTTGTAACCTGAAAAATATAAACTCTAATACAATATGGAATATAATCAAAAAGGTAGCAAGGCTTACTTGATAACAATTGTGATGGTTGCCGTTCTGGGTGGCTTGTTGTTCGGATACGATACAGCGGTGATTTCTGGTGCGGAAAAAGGCTTGCAGGCATTCTTTCTTCAAAAAGGTGTTAATTTCGTATATACGGATTTCGCACATGGTATAACATGCTCAAGTGCGTTGATTGGTTGCATCGTAGGAAGTGCATTCTCCGGATTGTGCGCTACAAGACTGGGACGTAAGCGTTCCTTATTCCTTGCAGGTGTCTTTTTCTTCCTGTCGGCAATCGGTTCATGGTATCCCGAATTCCTTTTCTTTGATTATGGTAAACCTACATTCGGTCTTCTTATAGCTTTCAATTTCTATCGTGTCATCGGCGGAATAGGAGTAGGTCTGGCATCAGCCATTTGTCCTATGTATATAGCCGAGATAGCACCGTCGAATATCCGTGGAACACTGGTTTCATGGAACCAGTTCGCTATTATCTTTGGACAGTTGGTCGTTTATATGGTCAACTTCCTCATTATGGGTTCACACACCAATCCGATTATAGACACAATCCAGGGTATCAGTACGATTGCAGCCGGAAGTGATATGTGGACCATAGAAACCGGTTGGCGTTATATGTTCCTGAGCAATGCCGTTCCAGCAGGAATATTCTCGATACTGATATGTTTCGTGCCCGAAACACCTAGATATCTGGCCATGATAGGCAAGGACGACAAGGCTTTGCACATACTTGGCAAGATCAACGGTACGGCTAAGGCCCAGGAAATTCTTAATGAGATAAAGAATACTGTATCCGAAAAGACGGAGAAACTCTTCACTTATGGTGCCATGGTTATCTTCGTGGGAATTATGCTGAGTGTGTTCCAGCAGGCAGTAGGTATCAACGCCGTTTTGTATTATGCACCGCGTATCTTCTCGGATATGGGCATGGGTAATCCGATGATGCAGACTGTAATTATGGGTGTTATCAATATCTCGTTCACATTGGTGGCCATATTTACAGTTGAAAGACTAGGTCGTAAGCCACTTCTCATCACCGGTTCCCTGGGTATGGCGATAGGAGCTGCTGGCGTGGCAATTAGTTTTGGCAACAATTCTATTGTAACGATGGTAAGCATCATGTTCTACAGCGCATCGTTTATGATGTCTTGGGGACCTATATGCTGGGTTCTTATTGCTGAGATATTCCCGAACACAATACGTGGTAAGGCTGTTGCGATAGCAGTAGCGTTCCAATGGATATTCAACTGGATAGTAAGTTCTACGTTCGTACCTATGTTTAATATGAGTGTAGGTGGAAACAGCAACTTCGGTCATGTGTTCACATACAGTCTGTACGGCGTGATATGTCTGTTGGCAGCCATCTTTGTATGGAAGTTAGTTCCTGAAACAAAGGGCAAGACATTGGAAGATATGGGAAAACTATGGAAGAAATAATCAATAAATAAACTAACTATAATAAATTAAGAAAGGAGAATTTATATGAAAACTATTCTTGTAGCGGAAGATAATGATGGAAATTATATCCTTATGACTTATATTCTGAAAAAGAATTATAATATTGTAAGGGCCGCAAATGGACAGGAAGCTGTCGAAAAGGTAGCTTCAGGTGGTATAGATATGATATTGATGGATATAAAAATGCCCGTCATGGATGGTCTGGAGGCAACGAAGATTATAAGAAAAGACAATCCGGATCTTCCTATTATTGCATTGACGGCAAATGCATACGAAAGCGACAGGGAATCAGCCTATGAAGCAGGCTGTAACGATTTTATAGCAAAGCCTGTGAATTGTCAAATGACGCTGGATACAATTGCCAAGTATATTTAAGTATCACATACATTATTTGTAAATAAGAAGAGATTCCCTTATACAGAGGGGGTCTCTTCTTATTTTTTTTGTATTTAAAATCCAATTTTCAAAATCAGTAAAATTGGTAGTTTTATCCAATAAATAGATACATTGAGTATGAATGATTAGTCGTAATTTTGCATCGTGATTAAAGACAACTCTATCATGATGATTTATGAAGAGAAGGTACATTCCGTTTCCTTCTCTGATAGCAGAGCTGTACAGTAACAGTCTTTGCCTATATAATATAAACAAAATAAATTATGAAAAAGAACATCGGTGCGAAATTCGCACTTTATCCTACACCTGCTACGGTCGTAGGAACAATTGGAGAAAACGGCAAGGTGAACTTCCTGCTTGTTGCCCATGTCGGCATCGTAAGTCATAACAAACTGATGCTGAGCATGCATAGCTCACATTTCAGCAACACATTGGTGAAGGCCAATAAGAAACTATCTGTAGCTTTGATTAACGAGGATTTTGTGGCCCAGGCCGACTATACAGGTACCATCAGTGGTGCCAAAGCTGATAAGTCTCATGTTTTCGATCACCACCTCGGTGAAAACGGCACACCTGTGATTGAAGCTAGTCCACTGGTAATGGAGTGTGAAGTGATAGACACTTATGAAATAGATGGCTTTGAGAACTTTATCTGTTCTATCGTGAATACTTATGTTGAGGAAGACGACCTTGATGAGAAAGGCAAGATAGATTACGACAGGCTCAAACCAGTACTCTTCGAAATGCCTACTTACAAATATCTACGCACAGGTGATGTCATCGGTGATTGTGTGAAGATGGGAAAAGCATGGGGCACTGAGAATATTGATAAATGAAAAAACTGAAAAAGATGGTAATGGGGATTCTCGGGATAATAATCGTCGTGGTGCTGATAACTGTGGCTGTTATCAATCAGCCGCAGTTTGGACGTAACCCTCGTGGGGCTCGACTCGAAAGAATCATGAAATCGCCGCAATGGAAGAACGGACAGTTCCGTAATGTTCACAATACGCCAACCATGACGGGCAAGAGAGGCATGATGGCTAACCTATGGGACTTTCTGTTCGGCTCTCATCCCAACAGGATGCCTCAACAGGCAATACCCATCGAGAAGCATGACCTGAAACATCTCAATCCCAACAAGAACCTCATCGTCTGGTTCGGTCATTCGTCCTATCTACTTCAGTTGGGCGGTAAACGTATCCTCGTCGACCCCGTCTTCTACGATGCCGCACCATTCAGTTTTGCAAGCAAACCTTTTAAAGGAACAGATATCTTCAAACCCGCTGACATGCCGGAGATAGATTATCTGGTAATCACACACAACCATTACGACCATCTGGACTACAAAACCGTGAAGGAACTCATGCCGAAAGTGAAACAGGTAATCTGTACGCTCGGCATCGGTGAGGACTTTGAGTATTGGGGATATCCCGCTAAGAAAATAACGGAACTCGACTGGTGGGAGAAGGCTTCATTTGCAGATGGTCTGACATTCAACAGCACTCCCGCACGTCATTTCTCAGGCAGAAGAATCAACGACCGTGGCAAGATGCTCTGGGGCTCATTCGTTGTGCAGCATGACTCTACGAACATCTTCCTCGGTGGTGACTCTGGTTATGACACTCACTTCAAACAGATAGGTAACAAGTTCGGGCATATCAATCTCGCCTTTATGGAAAACGGTCAATACAATAAAGACTGGAAATACATCCACACTCTGCCCGGGCAGATGGTGCAAGAATGCCATGACCTAGGAGCTGACAAAGTTTTCTCTGTTCACAACAGCAAGTTCTCATTGGCCTATCATGCTTGGGATGAACCGCTAAAAAACGAAGAGGACATGCGGAAAGCTGGCATCCACGTGATCAAAGCCAAGATTGGACAGATTGTGGAATATTGAATGACGGAATAGTCCATTTATCAACAAGACTGTATTTCCTTCTGTTATTTCGAGGAATTGAAGAAAGAAAATCTGAGACAGACATTCAGTATAATCAAGATAGAAATGAACGATGTATGAAAAGACTATTGTTGTTTTAGGAATTTTACCATCAGTTGTCCTACTTCATGTGCATGAGTTTCAAGGGCGAAATGGCCACTATCTACGAATGTAATGACTGGGTTCTTTAAATCACGTTTGAAAGATTCGGCGCCAGCGGGAATAAAAGAAGGATCATTCTCTCCCCATACGGCGAGCAATGGCGGTTGATATTTACGAAGATAAGCTTGAAACTCCGGATACATCTTTACATTGTTCTGATAGTCGAAGATAAGGTCGCTTTGTATTTCGTCTTCTCCAGGTCGTTGCATATAAGAAATATCTAGTGTATAACCATCGGGACCTACTTTACCAGGCTCTGTACCACCTGTATATTGTCCGATGATGGTTTGTGGGGCAAAGGCATTCTTATATTGTTCGCGAAGTTCCTTTGTAGGATGCGTCCAATATTCGGCACGAGCCTCCCATTTCTTGCCAAGTCCTTCTTGATAAACATTACCATTTTGAGAAACGATTGCTGTGATGCGTTCGGGATGCCAAAGTGCAATTCTAAAACCGATAGGAGCACCATAATCAAAAACATACATGGCAAACTTATTTAGTCCGATAGAGTCGGTGAAATCATCTATCACATGAGCTAAATGATCAAAAGTGTAAGCGAATTCTTCACGATTGGGCATAGACGATTGTCCGAACCCAGGATAGTCTGGGGCTACTACGTAGAAATCATTCATCAATTCGGGGATAAGTTCTCTAAATTGATGAGAAGCCGAGGGGAACCCATGTAGGAGCAAAATGGCTGGTTTTGCAGGATTACCCGCACTGCGATAAAACACATCGACACTACCGACACGCTGAGTGTGGTATGTCACATCATACTGATTCTTTGCCATTGTTGTTATACTCATTATACCCAATATCAATAAAGTACATAACTTCTTCATCGTCTGCATCCGTTAAGTTGCTGCAAAGTTACAATAAATTTTGATTATTCCAATTCCTGATACAATTTTCTAGAATTTTCTTATGTGTATCATCATTATATAGTTTTATTTGTTCCGATATTCTGTCGGTGTCATTCCCGTCAGATGCTTAAAGAATCGCGTGAATGATGTCTGCTCATTGAAGTGCAACTCCTGAGATATGTCTATGATAGGTTTGTCAGTATATTGCAGAGCAATCTTAGCCTTGTTGATGACTGACGCGTTTACCCAGTACATCATGCTCCTTCCACTTATCTCTTTGATAATCGTACTCAGATATCGTGGTGACAGAAAGAGTTTGTCGGCATAGAAGTCGATGTTGCGTTCACTAGATGAATACTGACTTACGAACGAAAGAAATCGATGGAAAATATCTGTGCTGCGATTGTTGGAGGTGCAGGTGATACGCTCCTGACCACGATAGAACTCAAAGAACTCCTCGCGTAACGCCAATGTAAGATGATCAATAATCACATCATTGAATCCCCGTTTGATACGGTCATTGATCAGTCCAAAGTATTTTTCCGCCATCATCCCGGCATCATCCATTGCCTTCAATTGCTGGCAATAAGGCGATTGATGCTCATCATCCTTGAGCGAAACCACCTGCAAATGATAGTCATCCGTCAGATCATGCATTTCCAGAATGGAGTTCTTACTGATAATAATGATGTCGCCTTTGTTGAAAGTATATTCCCTGAGGTTGATGTTGTAGTGTGCCGTGCCACCGAGGATATGCATAAGATGGGTGTAATTGTAAAGATAGGGTTCACCAGTTTTTATCCATGAAGTGCTCTTGATGAACAGGTCCATGGAAAAAGAAAATTTCTCCGTGAGCATCACGTCGTTTCGCAGGAGTATCTCTTCGGTATTGATATCGTGCAGATTCCTAGCCATATATGCCATGAAATGTTTGCAAATGTACAAATAAACAATGGAATTATAGCCTCTTTCTGCGAAAATCTGAATAATTGTTCAATTCTCCCTACTGATTGTTCAGTCTTTTCGGCACAAATCATCGTACCTTTGCAACCGTAATCAAATAAGAATAGAAAGATGAAAGTAGCAGTTATTGGTTCGACAGGAATGGTTGGAAGTGCTGTCGTTAAAGAATTAGCCAACCGTGGGCATCAGGTAGTTGCCATTGCCCGTAACACATCTAAAGTATTGACACATGAGCATGTAAAAGCTGATAAGGCAGATGTGATGGATGTAGATTTCCCGGCACATCTCCAGGGCTTTGATGCCGTAGTATCAGCCTTCAGTACGGGTAATTGGACTGACGGACAGGGTTTTATGTTGGGAGCCGATGCCATTGTTGAAGCCGCCGTCAAGGCAGATGTACCTTATCTGCTTATTGTAGGTGGTGCAGGAAGTCTCTATGTAGCTCCGGGAGTTCAACTGGTTGATGTCCCTCAGTTCCCTGCCATGGTATATCCCGTGGCCAATGCGGCACGTAATCTTCTGAATAAGCTCCGTGCGCGGAATGATGTGAATTGGTCGTTCATCTGTCCTCCTGCATCCTTCGCCGGCGGACAGGTAAGTTACGAGCGTACTGGTAAATATCGTGTGGGTAAAGATGATGTGCTGATGGACAAGGACGGTAAACCTGCTGATATCAGTGTGGCAGATATGGCTGTGGCTATTGCTGATGATGTAGAGCACAAAGCTCATCTGCGTGAACGTTTCACAGTTGCTGCTAAATGAGAAATTGAAAAGTCAGGTGCATTCTTCCGCCCATTCTACCAGTTTTGTAAATACGGGCATCAGCGACTTGCCGGATTACATTTTGGGTAAAATACAATCAGTATAGACAGAATGCTAATTTAAAAAAGAACTAAAATTCCAAACCTGAACGTTCTTTATGCCGTACGTAAGAAATTCACATCAGGAGTGCTTTTACCCCAAAGATTGTATTCTCTTAGAATATTGAATTTTTCGTCCATAGCTGAATTCTTCTGCAAATTTAAGCGTTTTTTCGATTATAAACGAATTTTTCTATTCTGTCTTGACGGTTTGGAAAAGGAAACCTTTATTGTAAACGGAAGAAAAATGATAAATCAGTAAAATTGGTAATAATTACAGGAATTTATATAGCATCCTTATTAGAAACTTGATGTAATTTTGCATCGTAAATAATATTAATGTATATGAAAAGATTATTTTTATTCGCCTTCGTGGCGATTTTCGCAAGTACGATGTACAGTCAGGAGAAAGCTAAGGTGTATTTCACCAGTGACATTTCTTCCGAAAGTCTTATCAAAATTTATCAGGCTTTAGGACGCGAAGCGTCTGGTCGTGTGGCGGTGAAGATAAGTACAGGCGAACAGGGTGGCAATTATTATCTGCATCCCGAACTCATCGGTGGTTTCATCAAGAAGATTAATGGTAAGATAGTAGAGTGCAACACGGCGTACGGTGGTTCTCGGCAGGAGACGGCAAAACACCGTGAGACCATTGAAAACCACGGATTCAACACAATAGGAGGCGTTGATATAATGGACGAATCTGGCGAGACTACCATCCCTGTTCCTAATGGTTCCAAATACCTGAAGGACGATATTGTCGGTAAGGATATCCTCAATTATGACTTCATGGTCGTGCTAAGCCATTTCAAGGGCCATGCCATGGGTGGTTTCGGGGGCGCGCTGAAAAATCTGTCTATCGGTTGCGCCAGCACCAACGGCAAGGCCTATATCCATACGGCAGGTAAGGTGAGAGCGCTTCAGGCAGATACATGGGCACCCGGCAACTTAGCAGGAGTGGATGAATTCAAAGATGCAATGGCTGAGGCTGCCGGAGCCGTAGTAAACCATTTCGACGGTAAAATCATATATATTAATGTGGTGAATAATCTGAGCGTGGATTGTGACTGCGACTCGCATCCTCATGAACCGAAGATGAAAGATGTCGGTATCGTAGCCAGTCTTGACCCTGTGGCTATAGACCAGGCTTGCGTGGACATGGTGTTCAACAGTCCCGATGAGGGCAACCGCGACCTTGTGGAGCGTATCGTCAGTCGTCACGGCACCCGCATTCTTTATTGGGCGCAGCACTTGGGCTACGGTTCGCGCGATTATGAGTTGGAACATATAAAATAGGAATGAAGAATATGAAACCGTATATTATCTGCCACATGATGGCATCAGTTGATGGTCGCATAGATTGCGCCATGACCTCAAAAATTAATGGAGTCAATGAATATTATCAGACGTTGGAAGCTCTTGATGCCCCGACAACTGTGAGCGGACGTATCACTGCAACACTAGAAATGGCTGGTCAGGGGTTCTTCGCGCCAAAGGACAAAACCGTTATTGGCAAAAGGGCATTCCATAAAGCAGCTTGTGCCGATGGTTATACCGTAATAACGGATAATAAAGGTCGGTTGAAGTTTAATGGTCCGCAACTAGGTGATCTACCTTTGCTTCTTATTGTAAGTGAAAAGGCACCAAAGGAATACCTGTCTTATCTCGAACAGCTTGGCATTTCATGGATTGCATGTGGCAGAGAAAGCACAGACCTGAAGCAGGCCGTGGAAATCATGAACACGGAGTTTGGAGTAGAGCGCATGGTGATTGTAGGTGGTCC
>OCTV010000124.1_pt1 | contig 30003 bp, 30 predicted proteins | sample 1539101 | NCBI WGS metagenome assembly OCTV01 (sample SAMEA3991422, study PRJEB22521) | metagenome | biome: anthropogenic terrestrial biome; feature: sewage plant; material: sludge | place: Sweden | collected 2012-09-26 | reverse complement strand
ACAAGAGCCGTCAAATATGCTGGTAAAACCAAGGAAATCGTGTTGGGAATTTTTTCGGCCAAATCTGCCCCAATCGAGTGTTGAGTCATGAGGGAAAAACCCAAATTTCCCGATAAAATACCCTTCAACCATACAAAATATTGAACTAAAAATGGCTGATCCAAACCATATTTTACCTTCAACAAATCAATTTGTTCTTGACTCATATTTGGTGTTGTCATTGAATCAATGACATCAAAGGGGGCTAACTGAATCAATGAAAACACAATGAAAGAAATCAACAGCAAGAGGGGAATTGCCTGTAAGATTCTTTTTAAAATATAACGAAACATACATCCTCCAAAAACGAGAAAAAGAGGGGAGGAGTTTTCGGCAATTTGCCACTCCTTCTCCTCTTTGGGAGCAAGGAAAATCCCTCTCCCATCCCATATTATACTTATTCAATTGTTAATTTAGACGGATCTTCAAATGTATAAATTGGAATTAATCCAGCTTCTTCAACATTTTTTACACGATTGTTAACTGCCAAAACTTTTTTGTTATCTACGATAGGGTAGATGGCAGCTTGATCAGCCAATGTTGCTTGCAAATTATCATAAATTTGCTCACGTTTTGTTTGATCCAATTCAACAGCACCTTGTTCAAAGAGACTGTCAACCTCGCTTGACGCCAATTTAAAGTAATTTGAAGCACCACCAGTTTTAAACAAACGAGCATACTGATCAGGGTCATTTCCCATGATGTAGCCACCCAAGAAGAGGTCATATGCTGTAGAACCTTCTTTTTTCAACTCTGTAAAGAGCGCTGTAGAGTCTCCACCTGCCAATTCAACAGCAACACCAATTGCTGCTAATTGTTGTTGAATCAAAGTAGCTTGCAAGGTTTGGGCTGCATCTGATGATGAGTAACCAAGATTAACAGTCAGATTGCTGACACCTGCTTCTGCTAAGAGTTGTTTTGCCTTCTCAATATTTTGTTCATATTTCTCAACATCTTCTGTCACATATGGATTGGCAACTGGTAAGAATGAATATGGCGTTTCATAGTATTTCTTATCAAGATAGGCCGCTTGGTTAAACTCCTCTTTATTCAACGCATAAAGTAAGGCTTGACGAACTCTCACATCTTTCAATTCTTCAGTTGAGGTATTGAGACCAAGATAGCCAACACGGTTTTCACTATAAGCATATGTTGTAATGGTATCGGTGCTCAAATCTTTAATATCTGATGGAAGCACAAAGGCTGCATCTACTTCACCAGTTTGGAGTGCTACTTTAGTGGTGTCTGCACTTTCAATGATACGAAGAACGAGATTATCAATTTTAGCTTTACCCTTGTAATAGTACTCATTCGCTGCTAATTTGATGTATTCACCATGTTTGTACTCCACAAACTTGTATGGACCAGTTCCGACAGGTGTCGCTGTCAACTGACTAGCAGAAAAGTCGGCTTCATCCTTGAACACATGTTGAGGAATGATGTAGGTTTCCGTCACAATATTGTCCAAAGCTGGCGCTGAAACAGCTGGAAGAACAAACTTCACAGTGTAGTCATCCACCTTCTCGACTGTTACAGGTTGACCATTGATATATAAACCATCTGATCCACCATTTTCTTCTTTAATCTTTTGTTCATAAGTAAAGACAACATCATCAGCTGTAAAATCTTCACCATCAGACCATTTTACATCTTGACGAAGTTTAACTGTGATACTAAGTCCATCTTCGGCTACTTCATAAGAATCTGCCAATTCGTTGACATAAGTACCATCAGCCTCTACACGAATAAGTGGAGAATAGATAAAGTTTGTCAAGGTCAATCCCCAACGATCGCTTGTATTAATTGGGTTGGTTGAACTTGGATCTCCATTAATAGCATATGTAAATGTTTCTGTGTCAGCTGATGAGCTAGAACTTGATGTAGTCGTTGATGAACCACCGCTTGCGCAAGCTGCCAAGGTTACCACCGCAACAGTTGAAAGCAAACCTGCAAGCCATTTCTTTTTCATTACATTTTCCTCCAATTTTCAAAAGTAGTACTAGTCTATCAAGGAATACCCTATTTGACCAATATATAAAATTTATCACGACTTAAAGAAAAATTATGACCTCTGTTTAGTCACACCATCATTCTACTAGCAAAAACAAGCTATCATTTTTAAGTTATTAATAATATAGAAAAAAATTAAGCTTGGTCTCTTAAAAAAGGTATAGCTAAAAACTATAGCTTCCTCTAATTTTTTACAATTATACAAGTGTTCTTTTTTTTGTTAGTATAGGTGCATAAAAATATTTTGGAGGAACTACCATGACGACTACCATTATCGGCTTCCCACGAATCGGAGAACACCGCGAATTAAAATTTATTACCGAAAAATACTTTAGAAATGAAATTCCACAGGAAGAACTTTTGCTTGCTGCCAAAGAATTGCGCGCTAAACATTGGAATATTGTAAAAGAGGCAGGTATTACTGAAATCCCAAGCAACGACTTCTCACACTATGACAATGTTTTGGATGCAGCAGTACTATTCAACATCGTACCTAAAGCAGCACAAAACCTTGATTTGACTGACCTTGAAAAATACTTCGCTTTGGCGCGTGGCTATCAAGGAGAAAAAGGGGACGTTCGTGCTAGACCGATGAAAAAATGGTTCAACACCAACTACCACTATATCGTTCCAGCTATTGAAAAAGACACAGAAATCAAACTAGCTGGTCAAAAGATTTTCGATGAATTCCAAGAAGCAAAAGACTTAGGTATCTCAACTCGACCAGTCTTAATCGGACCATTTACTCTCTTACAATTAACTGATTTTGAAGAAGGTTTAACTGCTACTGATTTCGCTGACAGCTTAGTTGCAGCCTATGGACAAGTTTTTGAAAAATTGGCAGAACTTGGCGCTGAAAAAATCCAGCTGGACGAACCGAGCTTGGTCAAGGATTTGACTGCAGATGAAAAAGCTCTGTTCCTAAATATCTATCAAACTCTCTTGGCAGACAAAAAAGGCTTGCAAGTCCTCATCCAAACCTACTTCGGTGATGTTCGTGATATTTACACAGAATTGACTAACCTACCAGTCGATGCCATCGGTCTTGACTTTGTAGAAGGTAAGGAAACTGCTGCACTTGTTGCAACAGGCTTCCCAGCTGACAAGACCCTTTACGCTGGTATCGTCAACGGTAAAAATATCTGGCGTAACCATTATGAAAAGAGCTTGGCTATTCTGGATGCTATTCCAGCTGAAAATGTCGTCCTAACAACTTCTTGCTCTCTTCTTCACGTGCCTTTCACAACAGCAAATGAAGAGTTTGAACCCACAATTCTCAACCACTTTGCCTTTGCAGTTGAAAAATTGAACGAATTGCGTGATTTGGATGCCATTCGCAATGGACAAGGCGAGACAGCCCTAGCAGCAAACAAGGAACTTTTCTCCCTTGAACGAGTTGGTCGTGACAAAGTGCTCGCAGACCGTCTTGCAGGACTGACAGACGCTGACTATACACGCCTACCAGTCTTTGCAGAACGTGAAGCCATTCAACGTGAGAAATTGAACTTACCACTTCTTCCAACAACAACGATTGGATCTTTCCCTCAAACAAAAGAAATTCGCAGCACACGCTTGGCTTTCCGCAAAGGAAATATCTCAGAAGAAGAATACGATACATTTGTTAAAGCTCAAACAGACGAATGGATTGCATGGCAGGAAGAAGTTGACTTCGATGTCTTGGTTCATGGTGAGTTTGAACGAAACGACATGGTAGAATACTTCGGTGAAAACCTTTCTGGTTATCTCTTCAGTAAGAACGGATGGGTCCAATCATATGGTATGCGTGGGGTAAAACCACCAATCATCTGGGGGGATGTGACGCGCTTGAACCCAATCACTGTTAAATGGTCAAGCTATGCACAAAGCCGTACAAACAAACCAGTTAAAGGTATGTTGACAGGGCCAGTAACCATCCTCAACTGGTCATTCCCTCGTGAAGATATTTCTATTAAAGAATCAACTCTTCAAATCGCCCTTGCTATCAAGGAAGAAGTTCTTGACCTTGAAGCAGCGGGTATCAAGATTATCCAAATTGACGAAGCAGCTTTACGTGAAAAATTACCACTTCGTCGTAGCGACTGGTACAGTGAATATTTGGATTGGGCGATTCCAGCCTTCCGATTAGTTCACTCAACTGTTGCACCAGATACGCAAATTCACACTCACATGTGCTATAGCGAATTTACAGACATCATTCCTGCCATCGACAATATGGATGCGGACGTTATCTCCTTTGAAGCCAGCCGTTCAAATCTCGTTATCCTAGATGAACTCAAGGCTAAGAATTTCCAAACTCAGGTAGGTCCTGGTGTCTATGATATCCACTCCCCACGTGTTCCATCTGTAGAAGAAATTTCTCATACGATAGAAGCCATTCTTGCTAAAGTACCAAAAGAAAAAGTGTGGATTAACCCCGACTGCGGTCTTAAAACTCGTGGTGAAAAAGAAACAAAAGTCAGCCTTATCCACTTGACTCAAGCAGCTAAGGCAGCCAGAAAGGAACTCTAATTTATGATTGGTCAAACCCCAAGTCTCTCATTTGAAATTTTTCCTCCAAAACCAGAAGTAGGCAATGAAAAAATTATCCACGCGCTTAATGAGATGCAGGGTTTGGCCCCTCACTTTATTAGTGTGACTTGTAGCAACAACAATTTGAATGTTGAGGAAACAACTGTTAAGTTGGCAAACCATGTGCACAATGAGTTACATATTCCAACCATTGCACACTTACCTGCGGCTTATCTAACAAAGGAAAAAGTTCGGTCTGTTCTTCATTCTCTCGACGAAATTGGTGTCCATCAGATTTTAGCCCTGCGTGGAGACATTATCAATGGACTTTCTCCAAAGGAGGATTTCAAATATGCAACTGATTTAGTTTCCTTTATCAAGGAAGAAGCTCCTCAATTTGATATCATCGGAGCTTGCTATCCAGAAGGACATCCTGAATCGCCAAACGCAGTATCAGATATCAAGAACCTAAAAAAGAAAGTGGACGCAGGTTGTTCGACATTAGTATCACAACTCTTCTTCGATAATGAAGCCTTCTACAATTTTCAAGAGAAATGCATTCTAGCAGACATCGAAGTGCCTATTATTGCAGGTATCATGCCTATTATCAACAGGAATCAGGCACTTCGACTCTTGAAAACGTGTGAAAACATACGCTTGCCCCGTAAGTTTAAAGCCATTTTAGAAAAATATGAGCACGATCCTGAATCACTTCGGGCTGCAGGTCTTGCCTATGCTGTGGATCAAATTGTTGATTTGGTCACTAATGATGTGGCTGGTGTCCATCTTTATACAATGAATAATGCTGAGACAGCCAGGACTATTCACGAAGCAACTCATGCCTTATTCAAACATTATAGTTAACGCATTCCCCCTTGGACTTTTCGTTTAAGGGGTCTTCTATTTACAAATTTCCTCATACAGCTAATACAAACCATTTTACATTTCTTCAATTTGTCTCAAATTAGTCGTAACCCGCTTCCTACATTCTATATATTCGACAAAAAACCTGGTTTCTTAGAAACCAGGTTGATGTATATAAACCATGTTAGATAATGGCCAAAATGATAAAGTTTAAAATAAACAGTGCTGTAGCACCCCAAAGAATTGGGTGAATTTCTTTAGCCTTACCTGTTGAAACTTTTACCAAGCAATAGAAGATAAAGGCTGCTGCAATACCGTAAGAGATAGAGAAGCATAGTGCCATAAAGAAGGCTGCAAAGAAGGCTGGAAGCGCATCTTCAAATCGGCTCCAATCCACATCAAGGAATGAAGATACCATCATGACACCGACAATAATCAAGGCTGGAGATGTCGCTGCCGCTGGCACGATTCCAACAAATGGCAAAATAAGAATAGAAAGAAGGAAGAGAACTGCTGTTGTGACAGCTGTCAAACCTGTACGCCCACCTGCTGAGATACCTGCAGCAGACTCAACATAGGTTGTGGTATTTGAAGTACCAAAGATGGCACCAATAGATGTACCAATTGCATCTGCAAAGAGCGCTCTATCCATTTTTGAATTGAAACCTGTGCCATTTTCAAGTGCTTTTTCATCTTCAGCAGAGAAGATACCAGTCTTACGACCTGTACCAATGAACGTACCCAAAGTATCGAATGTATCTGACAAACTGAATGCAAAAATGGTCATCAATACTAATGGTAAACGGCTTGAATCAGCAAATAGTGAGCCGATTCCTCCAAAGGCTGCAAGGAAGGTTGTCCCTAATTCTCCAAATGCTGAACCAATATGATTATCTGCAAAACTAATAGAAGATAAATCAACTACACCTGCTGGGATACCTGCTACAGTTGTCGCGATAATACCAATCAAGATAGCACCACGTACATTTTTAATAACCAAAACAGCTGTAAGAATCAGACCAAATACAGTAAGAAGTACACTTGGATCAGTGAAGGTTGAGATAGAAGGAACTACACCACCGCCAGCTAAGACAGAGAAAACACCATTTGAGAATGTTTCTGCTGTTGCATCCGCCGGGGCAACACCATTGACTGTAATGATATCTGAACCAGATGTTAGGAAAGTAATCAAGTTAGAATTTTTGAAACCAAGGTAGGCTACAAATACCCCAATACCTCCACCAATAGCATGTTGCAAGCTAACAGGAATCGCCTTAATAATACTTTTACGAACTTTTGTAACTGTGATAAAGATATTAAACAAACCACACAAGAATACCATACCAAGTGCTTCTTGCCATGTGAAGCTCAAACCAATAACTACTGTATAGGTGAAGAAGGCATTCAACCCCATACCTGGTGCCAAAGCATAAGGTACATTTGCAAATAATCCCATTACTAATGTAGAGACCGCACTGGCAATAATGGTCGCCAAGAAAACAGCTTGTGTTGGCATACCCGCAACACTCAAAATGCTTGGGTTAACAAATAAAATATATGACATTGCAAAGAATGTCGTAAGCCCTGCCATAATCTCTGTCGAAACAGTCGTATTATGTTCTTTTAGTTTAAAAAACTTGTCCATTTTTCATTTTTCTCCTTTATTCACGAACAATAAACTTATTATACCGGAAATAAAATAATATTTCAATAGGAATGAACGCTTTTTCCAGTAATTTTTACAGAATCCTCTTAAATATTTGTTGAAACGTTCGTTTTTTGTGAACTATATTGCATTCTCTACTATTAAATAGCTGAACTATTAATTTTTTGATTATCTTACTTGTTTTTGATATACTGTCACTTATTAGCTATAAAACGGAGTAATATAAACATTAAATGATGAAGAAAAAAATGATAGCAATTGATTTGGATGGAACGCTTTTAAATCAAGAAAGCCAATTATCCGAGTACACAATCTCTACAATTAAAAAAGTAAGAAAACAGGGACACCTAGTTTTAATTGCTACTGGACGCCCCTATCGGATGGCTGAAACATTCTATCAACAACTGGAGTTAGATACACCGATGATTAATTTTAACGGGTCATTGGTACATATTCCAAATCGAAGATGGGAATGGGAAAAGAATGTTTTAATCGATAAAAGCTATCTATTAGAATTTTTAAAATCTGAAGATACATTTGAAGCCGAGTTTATTGCTGGTGAGTATAAAAATAAATTCTTTATTACACAAAATCATCTGGACCGAGTTGATCCTAGCTTGATGGGAGTTGAACAAATAACACCTGATACACTTATTAAACCTGAATTAATCACTTCTGACCCACATTCAATCCTCATGCAGACAAGAGCAACTGATAAATACGCACTTGCGGAAGAAATGAGATCTTATTTCAATAATGAATTAGAAATCAATACCTGGGGTGGACCTCTCAATGTATTGGAAACCTGTGCAAAAGGTGTTACTAAGGCTTCAGCTTTGATTTATTTATTGGATATATTTCAATTAGATGCAAAAGATTTGATTGCATTTGGGGATGAACATAATGATGTAGAAATGCTTGACCTCGCTGGAAAAGCATATGGCATGAAAAACTGTAGTGACACACTTCGCCCCCATGCTGATCAGATGACTGAATTTGCCAATTTTGAAGATGGTGTCGCAAAAGAATTAGAAAAATTATTTTTATAAAAAATTATAGGCTCTGAAAAATTATTTTCAGAGTTTTTGTTTTGTACAAAAGCGATGATATCAGGAGCTCTGCGACCAATAAAACATATGCAAGCGGTATTATTTTATAGTTTTTCTGAAAGTTTTCCCAAACTTATTTACATATATACTTGACATTCTTCTGTAAGCGTTTTATAATATACACGTTACAAGGAATATGAAGGCCTTTTCAGACTTTCATAGGATCTAAAAAAATTTAGGAGGATCAATAATGAGTATTGGAATCATTATTGCAAGTCATGGCGAATTTGCTGCTGGTATTCATCAGTCAGGTTCAATGATCTTTGGCGAACAAGAAAAAGTACAAGTCGTTACTTTTATGCCAAGTGAAGGTCCTGATGATTTATATGCCAAGCTGAATGCAGCCGTTGACGCATTCGATGCCGATGATGAAGTTTTGGTTTTGGCTGACCTTTGGAGTGGTTCACCATTTAACCAAGCAAGCCGCGTAGCTGGTGAAAATCCAGACCGCAAGGTAGTAATCATCACAGGTCTAAACTTGCCAATGCTTATCCAAGCATACACAGAACGTATGATTAATGCTTCTGCTGGTGTGGAAGAAGTTGCGGCAAACATTATTAAGGAAGCTAAGGATGGAGTGAAGGTTCTTCCAGAAGAACTTCAACCAGCTGAAGCTACTCCTGTGGCAACTGCCACTCCTGCTGCACCTCAAGGTGCTATCCCTCCAGGAACTGTTATTGGTGACGGCAAGTTGAAAATCAACTTGGCTCGTATCGATTCGCGTCTCTTGCATGGTCAAGTGGCAACTGGTTGGACTCCTGCTTCTAAAGTAGATCGTATTATCGTTGCATCTGATACGGTTGCAAAAGATGAATTGCGCAAACAACTCATCAAACAGGCTGCACCTGGTAACGTAAAAGCGAACGTTGTACCAATCAAGAAATTGATTGAGGTATCAAAAGACCCTCGCTTTGGTAATACACATGCCTTGATTCTTTTCGAAACGCCTCAAGAAGCTCTTGAAGCGATTGAAGGCGGACTTGAAATCAAAGAATTGAACGTCGGTTCTATGGCTCACTCAACTGGTAAAACAATGGTCAACAACGTATTATCAATGGATAAAGATGACGTTGCAACATTTAAAAAATTACGTGACCTTGGAGTGAAATTTGACGTTCGTAAAGTACCAAACGATTCGAAAAAAGACTTGTTTGAACTTATCAACAAGGCAAACGTTCAATAAATCGATCTGTTAGTATAGAAAGGATTACAACATGTCAGATATTACATTTATTTCTGCAATTCTCGTTGTCATCGTTGCCTTCTTCGCTGGTCTTGAAGGTATCCTTGACGAATTCCAATTCCATCAACCATTGGTCGCTTGTACCCTTATCGGTCTCGTTACTGGTAACTTAGCTGCAGGTGTTATGCTTGGTGGTTCTCTACAAATGATTGCCCTTGGTTGGGCTAACATTGGTGCAGCTGTTGCTCCTGACGCCGCTCTCGCTTCAGTTGCTGCTGCTATCATCATGATTAAAGGTGGAGACTTCTCAACTGAAGGTATTGCCGTTGCTACTACAACTGCTATCCCTCTTGCAGTAGCTGGTCTTTTCCTTACTATGATTGTACGTACAATCTCAGTCGGTCTTGTACACGGTGCTGATAATGCTGCAAAAAGTGCTAACTTTGCTGCAGTAGAACGTTACCACTTATTTGCTCTCCTTCTCCAAGGTTTGCGTATCGCGATTCCTGCTGCTCTTCTTCTTGCAATTCCTGCAGAAGCTGTTCAATCAGTACTTGAAGCAATGCCAGCATGGTTGTCAGGTGGTATGGCCGTTGGTGGTGGTATGGTTGTTGCGGTTGGTTATGCAATGGTTATCAACATGATGGCAACTCGTGAAGTTTGGCCATTCTTCGCACTTGGTTTTGCATTTGCTGCAATTAGCCAATTGACTCTTATCGCACTTGGTGTTATCGGTGTTGCAATTGCCATTATCTACCTTAACTTGTCTAAACAAGGTGGTTCTGGTAACGGTGGTGCTTCATCTAACGACCCAATCGGCGATATTCTTGAAGACTACTAAGAGAAGGGAGATTTAACCATGTCAGAAAAAATTCAGCTTTCCGTAAGCGATCGTAAAAAAGTTTGGTGGCGTTCAACCTTCCTTCAAGGTTCTTGGAACTACGAGCGTATGCAAAACTTAGGTTGGGCATATGCAATGATTCCAGCTATCAAAAAACTCTACACTAAAAAAGAAGATCAAGCTGCTGCCCTTGAGCGCCACTTGGAATTCTTCAACACACACCCATATGTTGCTTCTCCAATCCTTGGTGTAACACTTGCCCTAGAAGAAGAACGTGCTAATGGTGCTGAAATCGATGACACAGCAATCCAAGGTGTGAAAATCGGTATGATGGGACCTCTTGCAGGTATCGGTGACCCAGTTTTCTGGTTTACTGTTCGTCCGATTCTCGGTGCCCTTGGTGCTTCACTTGCAATGACTGGTAACATCGTTGGTCCACTTCTATTCTTTATCGGATGGAATGCTATCCGTATGTCCTTCCTCTGGTATACTCAAGAATTTGGTTACAAAGCTGGTAGTGAAATCACTAAAGACATGTCAGGTGGTATCCTACAAGATATTACAAAAGGTGCTTCTATCCTTGGTATGTTCATCCTTGCTGTACTTGTTCAACGTTGGGTTTCTATTACTTTCTCTGTAAACCTTCCTGCTAAACAATTGTCAGAAGGTGGCTACATTGTCTTCCCAGAAGGTACAGTTACTGGTACTGAGTTGAAAGGTATTCTTGGTCAAGCTCTTAGCGGATTTAGCCTTGAACCAACTCAAGCACAAACTTTACAAGGCCAGTTGGACAGTTTGATTCCAGGTTTGATGGGACTTCTCCTTACTTTCCTCTGCATGTACTTGCTTAAGAAAAAAGTAACACCAATCACAATGATTATCGGTCTCTTCATCGTAGGTATTCTTGCTCGTTTCTTCGGAATTATGTAATCAATTACCCCGCAAATGCGGGGTTTTATGATATAATGAATATCTAAGAAGGGAACACTATGGCACAATCACAAAATACAAGCATTGAGCTACAAACCACAGGAGTTTCTTACATGGGATTTGGTGGTAAGGTTGGCAAATTTTTACTTGGTGACAAGGCTCTAGAATTCTATCCTGATAGCAACGTTGAGCGTTATATCCAGATTCCTTGGTCAGAGATGACTAGCATTGGTGCAAATGTTTCTGGAAAAACAATCAGTCGACATTTTGAAATTTACACCAAAAAAAGTCGATTCCTGTTTGCTTCCAAAGACTCTGGTAAGATTCTCAAAGTTGCTCGTGAGCATATCGGTAATGAGAAAGTCGTCAAATTACCAACCCTCATTCAAACAATTGGAAGAAAAATTTTTAATCTATTTGCCAAAAAATAGAAAATCAAGTATAATAAGACAAACGGATAAGTAATTAGTTTAGCTTTTCAGAAAGTCTGCGGTTGCTGTGAGCAGATAAGTAAAATTAATGAAATTCTACCGTTGCTACTAAAATTAAATATTAAAAAGTGCACACATGTGAAACTGGATGGAACCGCGGTAAATATCGCTCCAGTAGTTACTCATGTGTGCGTTTTATTTTAAAAAAAGAAAGGAAAGTTCAATTTCATCGTCACTCAAGATGCTAAAAATTGAACTAGAGCATTAGGCTCTGTCAAAGTAAAAAGCCACCTAAAAAATCTAAACTTTCCAGTAACTTTCTACTTTGACTTGTAGCTACTCTGCTCTGGGTATCCATAGTTATGTTAGATATAAAACGTATTCGTACAGATTTTGACGGAGTAGCTTCTAAATTAGCTACACGTGGTGTAACTGCTGAAAGCTTGGAAAATATCAAAGAATTGGATGCAAAACGCCGTGAAATCTTGGTTACTGTAGAAGAATTAAAAGCTGAACGTAACACAGTTTCTGCAGAAATTGCCCAAGCAAAACGTAACAAAGAAAATGTAGATGATAAGATTGCTGCTATGCAAAAATTGTCTGCAGATGTGAAAAATTTAGATGCAGAACTCTTAGAAATTGATGAAAAACTAAATGCCATCCTTGCAGTTCTTCCAAATACTCCTCATGATTCTGTTCCAGTTGGGGTAGACGAAGAGGAAAACGTGGAAGTTCGCCGTTGGGGAACACCCCGTGAATTTAATTTCGAGCCAAAAGCTCACTGGGATTTGGGTGAAGACCTTGACATTCTGGACTGGGAACGTGGTGCAAAAGTAACTGGTGCTCGTTTCCTTTTCTACAAGAATTTAGGTGCTCGTTTGGAGCGTGCCCTTTATAACTTCATGTTGGATGAGCATATCACAGAAGGCTACCAAGAAATTATCACGCCTTATATGGTTAACCGTGACTCAATGTATGGTACCGGTCAATATCCAAAATTTAAAGAAGATACGTTTGAGTTGACTGATACTAACTATGTCCTCATTCCAACTGCGGAGGTGCCATTGACCAACTACTACCGCAATGAGATTTTGGAAGAAAAAGACTTGCCAATCTACTTCACAGCTATGAGCCCATCTTTCCGTTCTGAAGCAGGTTCTGCTGGTCGTGATACCCGCGGTCTTATCCGCCTCCACCAATTCCACAAGGTTGAAATGGTCAAATTTGCCACACCAGAGCAATCTTATGATGAATTGGAAAAAATGACAGCAAACGCAGAAAATATCCTTCAAAAATTAGGCTTGCCTTACCGCGTTTTGTCCCTCTGTACAGGGGATATGGGCTTCTCAGCAGCCAAAACCTATGACTTAGAAGTCTGGATTCCTGCCCAAAATGCCTACCGTGAAATCTCAAGCTGTTCAAATACCGAGGATTTCCAAGCCCGTCGTGCCCAAATCCGCTACCGCGATGCTGCTGACGGCAAGGTCAAATTGCTCCACACCCTCAATGGGTCTGGTTTGGCAGTTGGTCGTACCGTGGCTGCCATCCTTGAAAACTACCAAAATGAAGACGGCTCTGTTACTATTCCCGAAGTACTCCGTCCATACATGGGTGGGATAGAAGTTATTAAACCATAGGAGTGAGATATGAAGCCAAAGAAATGGTATAAAGATAAAAGTCGTAAAGAAATTGCTGGTGTTATCGCTGGACTATATGACTATTTTGACCTGTATGAAAACTATGGTTGGAAGTTAGAAAACGTTCGATTGGTTGTCATCTTATTGGCCATTATTACTAATTTACCTTTTTTAACTGCCTATATCGTTCTGGCCATACTTTTACCTGATAAATCAGAATTAAATTAAAATAAAAAACGTTTCCGTTATCCAACTGACTAACAGAAACGTTTTTTTTTGGCTCCAAAATCCATTTCTCCATGTAGACCATGTCCATAGCTTCTTGTTCAGGTTCGGTTTTGACAAGTTTTTCATAGAAAGCGACTAATCTAGGCTCCTGTAAGACGGTACAGAGCACCCAACGGATAACTTGTCGGATATAGGCTTTCTAATTCTAGCATAGCCTTGTGACCATAGCCTTTTCCTCTGTGGTCTGGATCAATGCCAATCAAGCCTAACCAGCCCTGGTCAGCATCTTCAGCGACCATTGTTCGTACTAAACCGACTGTGTGCCCTTCCTCGACAATCTTGTAGTAGGTGCAATTTGGTCGTGCAAATCGTGATTGAAAATAGTCCATAGCTTCAATAGCAGGGTTGTACTGGTCCTGATAGGTTTCATACAAAGCTGCAAATGCTCGGTGCTGAATAGGTAGCAATTCTTCTGCGTTTGATAGATCTGCTTTTACTAACATGAAAAACCTCCTGAAATGATTTTATCCATTGTATCAAATCTAGAAAAAAATACTAGGTCTTCCTAGTACTTTCTAAAGCGTTGATAGCGGTTTTCGAGCAGCTCATCAAGTGGCAAGGTCTGCAGTTGAGCCAACTGGCTGACCAGGTTTTCCTTGATGTCAGCCAAGACTTCCTTGGTCGCTCTGCCATTTTCCAAAACAACCCGATCGACCACTTGGAGTTTCTCCAACTCGTATGACGTGATCTTCATGAGTTCTGCTGCTTCCATGGCCCGACTGCCGTCTTTCCAGAGGATAGAGGCAAAACCTTCAGGGCTGAGGACGGCGTACATAGAGTTTTCCAGCATCCAGACCTGGTCTGCGACTGCTAGAGCAAGAGCCCCACCAGATCCTCCCTCACCGATGATAATGGCGATAATAGGCACCTTGAGGTCGCTCATCTCCATGAGGTTTCGGGCAATGGCCTCGCCCTGTCCACGCTCCTCTGCACCGACGCCTGGATATGCTCCTGCAGTATTAATAAATGTGACAACTGGGCGACCAAACTTCTCCGCCTGCTTCATAAGGCGAAGGGCCTTGCGGTAACCTTCAGGATGGGGCTGACCAAAGTTGCGTTTAAGGTTGTCCTGGAGGTTCTTGCCTTTTTGGATTCCAATAACTGTCACAGGCTGACCTGCTAGAAAGCCGATACCACCGACCACAGCACCGTCATCGCGGAAGTTTCGGTCACCATGTAACTCAATAAAATCATCGAAGAGTTGCGTGGCATAGTCTAAGGTCGTCAAGCGTGCCTGATCACGTGCCAAACGGATCATACGTGCAATATCACTGGTCATCTCACACCTCCATGCATTCTCAGCAAGCGACTAATCGTCGTCGGTAAATCTTGGCGTTTGACAATGGCATCAACAAAGCCATGTTCTTGTAAAAATTCAGCCTTCTGGAAATCGTCTGGCAAATTTTCCCGTACAGTTGACTCAATCACGCGCCGCCCTGCGAATCCAACCAGGGTCTGTGGCTCAGCCAAGATAATATCTCCTTCCATAGCAAAACTAGCCGTCACACCTCCTGTTGTCGGGTCAGTCAAGACCGTCAAGTAAAAGAGACCCACATTAGAATGACGTTTTACTACAGCTGAAATTTTGGCCATTTGCATCAGACTCATAATGCCCTCCTGCATTCGAGCACCGCCAGATGCGGTAAAGAGTACAACTGGGAGTCGCTCTTCCATAGCGAGTTCGAAAAGACGAGTGATTTTCTCACCGACCACCGTTCCCATAGAGGCCATGATAAAGTTTGAGTCCAAAATCCCCAAAGCTACTGAATGACCACCAATTTTCGCCCTACCAGTCAAGACTGCCTCATCCAGTCCCGTTTTCTGACGATTTTCAGACAACTTTTCAAGATAATTTGGAAAATCGAGCGGATTTTTCGTGTCAATTCCTGTAAATAATTCCTCAAATGTTCCCTCATCTATCGTCAAATTCAGACGTTCATAGGCTGTAATTCGAAAGTTATATGAACAATGGTGACAGACTTTTTCTGGTCCAAGATCTCGTTTGTACAAAATCTCTTTACAAGCAGGACATTTCGAAAAGAGTTCATCTGGCACTTCCGGCTTTGTTTGAATTGCCTTTTCTGTCCGTGAACGATTGGGACTGATGCGAATATACTTATCCTTTTTACGAAACAAAGCCATACTTCTCTCCTAATTTACTTTTTTAATTCTTCCTGATAGTGCGGTAAAAACTCTTCCATAAGATAGGCTGTATCATAATCACCAGCCACAACACGTTTGTCAGAAATCAAGTCCAACTGGAAGTCCGTATTGGTTACCACTCCTTCAATTTCTAGTTCATAAAGCGCACGTTGCATTTTCATTAGAGCTTCGAAACGGTTTTCTCCATGCACAATAACCTTAGCAATCATAGAATCATAGTATGGTGGAATCGTGTAGCCCGGATAAACTGCCGAGTCCACACGCAAACCAACGCCACCACTTGGCAGATAAAGATTGGAGATTTTTCCCGGGCTTGGGGCGAAGTTGAAGGCTGGATTTTCGGCATTGATACGGCATTCAATAGCATGACCTGTAATCTGCACATCTTCTTGACGGACACTGAGTTCCTGACCAGCTGCTATTTTAATCTGCTCCTTGACAATATCCACACCAGTCACAAACTCGGTTACAGGATGTTCTACCTGCACCCGTGTGTTCATTTCCATGAAGTAAAATTCGCCTTTGGCTTCATCCAAGAGGAACTCAATAGTCCCTGCATTTTCATAACCAACTGACTGGGCAGCCCGCACAGCTGCTTGACCGATACGGTCCCGCATGGTCTGGCCGATAGCAATAGACGGAGCTTCTTCTAAAACTTTTTGGTTATTGCGTTGAAGGGAACAATCCCGTTCTCCCAGATGAATGACATGACCATGCTGATCCGCCAAAATCTGTACTTCGATATGGCGAGCTGGATAAACGACCCGCTCCATATACATAGCGCCATTACCAAAGGCTGCCTTGGCTTCGCTGGAAGCCGATTCGAAGGCAGGCACTAAGTCTTCAGCTTTTTCCACCTTACGAATCCCCTTACCGCCACCACCTGCCGATGCCTTGAGCATGACAGGGTAGCCAATCTTTTCAGCGATTTCAAGGGCTTCTTGGATTGTTAAGACTTCACCGTCTGATCCTGGAATAACAGGGACTTGAGCCTTAATCATCTCCGCCCGCGCGTTGATTTTATCCCCCATGGTATCCATAACCGTTCCGGATGGCCCGATAAACTTGATGCCGACCTCTTCACAGAGGGTGGCAAATTTGGAGTTTTCACTCAAAAATCCAAAACCAGGGTGAATAGCCTGAGCACCTGTCACAACAGCCGCCGAGATGACCGCCTGCATATTGAGATAGGAGTCTGTCGAACGTGCTGGTCCAATACAAACTGCCTCATCTGCCAACATGGTATGGAGTGCTTCCTTGTCGGCTTCTGAATAGACAGCTACTGTCGCTATCCCTAATTCCCTGGCCGCACGAATAATCCGCACCGCAATCTCACCACGATTGGCAATCAAAATCTTCTCAAACATGATGAATCCTATCTCCTTTTTAACATAGAATAATTGTTATAACAATCTCAAGATGAGAATATTAAATAATGGTTATCAATAGCAGTTCTTCATTTTACTTTTAGTGCTTGCTCCAAAGGTTTGGGAAACCTTTGGAGGTTGGAAATGAGACGAATAAAATTCGTATCAATTGTTGTAGACAGTACTTGGGTACGGCAAAACGAGTTAACGACGCAATAAAAGATAAAATGGAGAACTGATTTATTTCCCGATAGCAAAAGTCAACACCCCCGATGCAGCCAATTTCCCGTCCACCTCTGCCTTTGCCTCAACGACCGCAATGGTTCCACGGCGTTTGACAAATTTAGCTGTCATGATTAACTGGTCTCCAGGTACAACTTGCTTCTTAAATTTAACTTTGTCCATGCCGGCATAAAAGACCAGGTTGCCCTTGTTTTCTTCCTTGGACAATTCCAAGACACCTGCGGTTTGTGCCAAAGCCTCCATGATGAGAACACCTGGCATGACAGGATAGTCTGGAAAATGCCCGTTGAAGAAGGGCTCGTTAATGGTCACATTTTTGAGGGCCACAATCTCATCTTCCGATACTTCAAGGACACGATCGACCAAGAGCATAGGATAGCGATGAGGAAGCGCCTCTTTAATTTTCAAAATATCAATCATTTGATACGTACCAATCCTTGTCCATATTCTACAACGTCTTGGTTGGCCACCAAAATCTCTGTGACAACACCGTCACGGTCAGCTGGCACTTCATTCATGACCTTCATGGCTTCAATAATCATGAGGGTCTGCCCTTTTTTGACCGTATCGCCAACTGCTACGAAGGCTGGCTTGTCAGGCGATGGAGACAAATAAGCTACACCAACTAAAGGACTTTCCACCACTGCACCTTCTGCCACAGGGCTTACACTTGCTTCTGCTGGAGCTGGCTCACTGGTTTCAGCTGCTGGCACGGCTGGGCTTGCAGGAGCTACTGGAGCAAGCGGAGCTTCTAGCTTTGGACTCGGAGCCGCTATCGCCTGCTGATTTTTACTGAAATGCAAGGTTTCCCCAGCATTGCTATATGAAAATTCTCGCAGACTTGACTGGTCAAACTGACTCATCAAGTCCTTTATTTCTGTAATATTCACTTAAGCCTCCCAACGTTTGAAAGCAATCACCGAGTTGTGACCTCCAAAGCCGAATGTATTTGAAATGGCATGACGGATTTCCATATCACGGCCTTGACCAAAGATGACATCCGCCTCGATGTAGTCAGACAATTCTGTCGTACCAGCTGTCTTTGGTGCGTAAGAGTGCCGCATAGCCTCAATGACAGCTGCCGCCTCAACTGCACCCGCTGCCCCCAACAAGTGGCCTGTGAAGGACTTGGTGGAAGAAACTGGCGTATTCTTGCCGAAGACGGATACGATAGCTTGGCTTTCCCCTTTTTCATTAGCCGGTGTCGAAGTGCCATGGGCATTGATGTAGTCAATATCAGCTGGCTCTAAACCTGCTTCTGAAATGGCTAACTTCATGGCCTTAATAGCACCCAGACCTTCTGGATGTGGAGAAGTCATGTGGTAAGCATCGCAGGTATTTCCATAACCAACGATTTCAGCCAAAATCGTCGCCCCACGCGCCTCTGCGTGTTCCAAACTTTCCAATACTAAAACCGCGGAACCCTCTCCCATGACAAAACCATTGCGTTCCTTGTCAAATGGAATAGACGCACGTTCTGGATCCTCAGTAGTCGACATAGCTGTCAAAGCTTGGAAACCACCGATTGCAAACGGAGTAATGGCTGCCTCTGCTCCACCAGCCAACATGACATCTTGGAAACCAAACTTGATTTCACGGAAGGCCTCTCCTAAGGCATCATTTGACGAAGCACAGGCTGTGATGACACACTTGCAGACACCATTTGCACCGACCTGCATGGCAATATTACCAGCCGCCATGTTTGGTAAGGCCTTTGGAAGAGCCATGGGACGAATTCGTTTTGGCCCCTTTTCGTTCATACGAGCCACTTGCTCTTCAATTTCCAAAATACCACCGATACCTGTTGATAAGATAACGCCAAAACGGTCACTGTCAACCGCTTCTGTATCGAGATTGGCATTGGCTACGGCCTCTCGAGCCGCATAAAGAGCATAGAGTGAGTAGTTATCGTAGCGATTTGTATCTTTTTTTACAAAGTATTTATCAAAAGGAAAATCCTTAATTTCGGCCGCATTATGAACAGAGTATTCACTAGTATCAAACTTGGTAATCTTTCCGATACCAATCTTACCATTGACCAAACTATCCCAGAATTCCTCTGGCGTATTTCCGATTGGAGATGTCAGACCGTAGCCTGTTACTACTACACGATTTAATTTTTTCATTTTCAAACCTCTCTTAAAACAACACACAAAACAATATTAAATTCACAGTGCGTTATCGCAGTCTTTCCGTTTGCTTTTAGTACTACGAACAAAGTTTATTTCAACAAGTTACAGACAGCTTCAATAGTCCAGTGGACTATTGAAGATTGGAAATCGTACTTACGAAAGTAAGTAACGCTCCATTAGTACGGCAAAGCGAGTTCAAACAATCCAATAAATTGTTTGAAGCTGGAAAACTGGAAACCAAGCTTCCTCGCTCTTCGAAGTAATAAAAGATAAACTGGAAGACTGGTTTACTGCATTGTCAAGCCACCGTCAACAGCAATCACCTGTCCTGTTAGATATTCTTGCTTGGCAAGGAATACAGCAACATCAGCTACTTCTTCTGGTGCCCCAAACCGTTTCATAGGAATTTGTGCAATCATAGCTTCTTTAATCTTGTCAGATAGTACGTCTGTCATATCAGACTGGATAAAACCCGGCGCAATCGCATTGACACGAACATTTCGCCCAGCAACCTCACGGGCAATGGCTTTGGTAAATCCAATCACACCTGCCTTTGATGCAGCATAATTGGCCTGTCCAGCATTTCCAATCAAGCCAGATACACTTGATAGATTGATAATAGCACCCTCTCGAGCCTTTGTCATTGGTTTCAAAACAGCCTGCGTCATATTAAAAGTTCCAGTAAGATTTACCTTCAGAACCCTATCAAAATCCTCTTCTGTCATACGAAGAGCCATTCCATCTTTGGTAATCCCTGCATTGTTGACCAAAATATCGACGCTACCGAGTGTTTCGATGGCTTCTGTCACCATTCGTTTGGCATCTTGCGCGCTTGAAATATCTCCTGAAATAGCTAGGACTTTCACACCATAACCTGCAAAGCTATCCAGCAAGTCCTGGCCTAGCTGACCACGACCGTTCAGCACCACATTAGCACCAAGACTAGCAAACTTATGGGCAATGGCCAAGCCAATTCCTCGACTTGAACCTGTTACAAAAACATTTTTATTTGTTAATTCCATGATTCCTCCTCATGATTTATTCAATACTATTTGTAACCCCTCTATATCTTCAATGGCTACAACATGCGCCGTCCTATCGATTTTCTTGACAAATCCTGATAATATTTTACCTGGACCGATTTCAATAAAATTAGTCACGCCAGCTTCCTGCATGGTTGCGATTGACTCATAGAAACGAACTGGTTCCATCACTTGACGGGTCAAGAGGGACTTGATGTCCTCTTTTTTCATGACCTTAGCTTCCGTATTACCGACCAACTTTACTTGGAAGTCCGCAAATTCCACCTGCTCCAAGGCCTGAGCCAATTGCTTCGAAGCTGGTCGCAGGAGAGCCGTATGGAAAGGACCTGATACATTGAGCGGAATCATCCGTTTGACACCTGCTTCCTTCAGCAATTCAACTGCCTCATCCACAGCAGCCACCTCGCCACCGATGACGATTTGGGCCGGTGTGTTGTAGTTGGCTGGGGAAACGATACCAGAGGTAACTGTTGAGCAAATTTCTTCAATCAAGTTGACATCTGTGTTGAGAACAGCAACCATTTTACCAGTCCCTGCTGGCGCAGCCGTTTCCATATATTCACCACGCTTAGCAATCAGGGCAATCGCATCTTCAAAGGCCAAAGCTCCCGATGCCACCAGAGCTGAATATTCTCCCAAGGATAGACCAGCTACCATATCAGGTTGTACCCCCTCTTCTTCCAGTAGTCGAAAAATAGCCACAGAAGTGGTCAAAATAGCAGGTTGGGTATAGCGAGTCTGATGTAATTTATCCTCTTGATTGTCAATTAGGGCACGAATGTCATACCCCAGAATCTGACTAGCCTGGTCAAACGTTTCTCTAACTATCGGGTAATATTCGTAAAGGTCGCGAACCATACCCACTGTCTGAGACCCTTGACCTGCAAAAAGAAAAGCTGTCTTTGTCATCCTATTCTCCAACCGAAGCCCAACGGCTTGCCTCTTCTTTAATCACTTTGGCTGCTCCATAATAGATATCTTTCAAAATATCTTCACAAGATTCTTCTTTAGAAACTAGACCAGCAATTTGACCAGCCATTACTGAGCCATTTGTTACATCACCATCAACAACTGCATTGCGGAGCGCTCCTGCACCAAGTTCTTCAATAGCATCTGCCGAAATTTTACCTGCCAAGAAATCTTTCTCTGCAGCTGCATAGGCAGATGACAACTTATTCTTGATGGCTCTCACAGGATGTCCAACAATAGATGCAGATACTGTTGTATCAATATCCTTAGCATTTAAAACTTTTTCCTTATAAGCCTGATGGGCATTAGACTCTGTAGCTACTACAAAACGAGTTCCAACTTGCACCGCTTCTGCACCCAACATGAATGCTGCTGCTGCACCTGCACCATCTGCAATACCTCCAGCAGCAATAACAGGAATAGATACAGCTTCAACAACCTGACGAACCAAGGTCATGGTGGTCAATTTACCAATATGGCCTCCGGCTTCCATTCCTTCAGCAATAACAGCATCTACCCCTAATTTTTCCATGCGTTTAGCAAGGGCTACACTCGGTACAACAGGAATAACTGTAATCCCTGCAGCATGGAGACGCTCCATATACTTCCCTGGATTTCCAGCTCCTGTAGTGACAACTTTCACACCTTCTTCGATGACCAAGTCAACAATGTCATCCGCAAAAGGAGACAAAAGCATGATATTGACACCAAAAGGCCTGTCCGTGATAGATTTAACCTTGTCTATGTTAGCCTTGACCACCTCTTTGGGAGCATTCCCTCCACCGATGATTCCTAGACCACCTGCATTAGATACGGCACCAGCCAAATCTCCATCAGCTACCCAAGCCATACCACCTTGAAAAATTGGATACTGAATATCGAGTAATTCTGTTATTTTCGTCTTCATAATTCCCTCTTCTTTTTTCTTGCTTACCTAATCATTTGAATATCAAACCATTAGCTAAACAAGCGAGGGCCAAGCCCTCACTAAAAATTAGTTTGATGTTTCAATGTTTTGAATATCAAACTAATTATTCAAAGAAAAATGCTAAACAGCACTTTCCTTAACAGTCATTATTTTGTTTTTTCTTCAACATAAGCAACCAAATCGCCTACAGTTGTCAAACCTTCTTCAGTATCGATTTGAATATCGAATGCATCTTCGATTTCAGAGATGACTTGGAAAAGATCCAATGAATCTGCATCCAAATCTTCAAAGGTTGTTGTAAGGGTCACTTCTTCAGCATCCTTACCCAATTCTTCAACGATGATTTCCTGTACTTTTTCAAATACTGCCATGATATGTGTCTCCTTTTGGAAAATAAAATATTTTAATCTTGCCTAGGGCAAGGAATTAACTAAAGTTGTAAGAGTAGAGTTCCCCATGTGAGGCCTCCACCGAAACCAGCCATGAGAACAGTCTGGCTTCCATCCAATCGCAACATTCCGCTCTCTACACATTCTGATAAGAGAATAGGAATACTTGCTGCGCTGGTATTGCCATATTTATCCATATTTGCTGGAAATTTTTCACGCGCCACTCCCAATTTACGAGCCATCTTATCTAGGATACGTATATTGGCTTGATGTAGCAAGAAATAATCAACGCAATCCACAGTCATATCAGCTTGTTCTAGCAGCTCTGCCATGGTTGCCGTAACATCCCTCGTAGCAAATTCAAATATAGCTCTGCCCTCCATTTGGATAAAGGGTTGCTGACGGCTTTGTGTAGAGAATGGCGTCTCTTTCTGGTCTATCCCTGCTGTCAGACTAGCACCTCGACCGCCATCTGTTCGCAAGATTTCTGCTAAAAAGCTCGGTTGTTCACACGCTTCCAGCAAAACTCCTCCAGCACCATCTCCAAATAAAACTGCCGTTGATCGATCTGACCAGTCGACAGACCTTGATAGGGTCTCTGCTCCAATGACAAGTCCTCTCTTATAGACTCCTGAAGCAAGCATTTTTTCCGCTGTTGATAGCGCAAAAACAAATCCTGAACAAGCTGCAACGAGATCATAGGCAAAAGCCTTTTTCGCACCAATTGCTGCTTGAACCATAGCTGCCGTTGATGGCATGGATGCATCTGGAGTAATCGTTGCGACGATGATGAAATCAATATCAGAAGCATCTAGTTGAGACTTTTCTAATAATTTCTTTGCTACCTGACTAGCTAATTCACTAGTTGTCTCGTCCGTAGCAACATGTCGTTGTCTGATACCTGTACGGCTACGAATCCATTCATCACTGGTATCCATTTGCTGGACTAAATCATCATTGGTCACAATCTTCTTCGGAAGGTAGTGGGCTACCTGACTGATTTTAGCATAGGTTCTCATTTCAAATCCTCCAAGAAGTGATAGAGTTTCATGAGTCCTTTCTTCATTACTTGGTATTCCGTATCATCCATTCCATCCGTGATTTGTTTCACCATTTCATTATGAAATCTTTGATGCAATCGATAGACTAATCGGCCCTTCTTTGTTAAATAGATATGCACCACACGCCTGTCTTTGGTCGAACGAATCCGTTCCACGTATCCTTTTCGTTCCAAATTATTCAGGCTGGTTGTCACGGTTCCCAAAGTAACCATCAAAGTCCGAGCTACATCACTCGGTGTAGCCCCATCAATATTTCCAATCACATCAATCGTGTGCATTTCTTTTATGGAAATGTCATTAAATCGGCTACTACGCAGACTTGTTTCTTCAATCACTAACACATTATTAAAAATGGCCGTTAAATAGTCATTCACTTTTGGATCTTTCAAAACAGGCCTCCTTTACTTTGATAGTCAAAGTATAAACCATAAAACTTTGAATGTCAAACATTTTTTTGAACAATCTGTCATTATTTCCCGATAAATATCGGTCTCCGACGTTCAGCATGTGCCCGAACACCTTCTTTAAAATCCTCTTTATAAGCTAGAGATTCTTGCATGGCTAACTCCAATTGACGATATGACTCCCAGTCCTTAAACTGACTTTCCCAAACCAATTGTTTAATGGCAGCATAGGAGTTAACAGAGCCACGCAAGAGTTTTTTTAACACTTGGGCAACTATCTTCTCTAATTTTTCTGGCTCAGCCAGTTTATAAACAATACCATATTCCAGGGCCTTATCAGCGGATAACCCTTCTCCAGTAATGGCTAATTGACTAGCACGATTGCTACCAATCGCCCGACTAAGCAAGAAGATGCCACCCGCATCTGGGGCTAGCCCAACACCTACAAAGGCTTGAATGAACTTTGTTTTACTTGATGCAATAACAAAGTCTGCCGCTACTGCCATATTGGCAGCTGCTCCAGCAACCGCACCATCTGTTACCATTAAAACAATTTTAGGTATTTTCTTCAGCGCAAACGAAATATCATTGACGAGCTCAGCAATTTTGACGAGCGAACCAATATCATCTTCATCTACGGCACGCTTCATCTCCACCAGATCTCCCCCTACTGAGAAAACGGAGCCCTCTGCTTGAATTTGTAAGATTTTTACAGTTTCATCATTTTCTGCAAGTTGAATGGCATTTAATATTTCCTCACACATGGGAATATTAAACCCATTTGACACATCAGGTCTATCGAGAGTCAAAATAGCAATTGAATCGATTACTTCATAGCGAATAGTTTGGTAGGCCATACCATCCTCCTTCTAAAATAATTTGATATTTAAAAGGTTTGAATATCAAATTTCAAATTCTTGTTTTCCATTGTAACATAGTTTTTGACAGACTTACTATTTTCTTTACACGAAAGTGTGACAGCTGAAAAAAAGCTGGCAAAGCCAACTTTTAAAAGATATTTGGTTATGACGGGTAAGTAGGAATTGGTATTAAAGTTGTAGCCATTCCAAGGCCTGTTCAAGGCTATCAACCAACTTATCCGCTTTGGATTGATCCATTCCAAACTGTTGATCACGAATAGCCCATACGGTTAAACCAGCTGCTTTTGCGGCCTCAATCCCTTTGGCGCTATCTTCAAAAACCAAAATGTCCGATTTTGGAACCCCTGTTGCTTTTGCAGCTTGTTCATAAACAGCTGGATCTGGTTTGGGTGCTACACAATCCATTGCTGAATAGATTTGACTGAAATACGAGCGAATTCCCGTTTCTTTCAAGGCTCTCTCAATATCAATTCGATCAGTATTTGATGCCAGAACAAGCGGGACAGGATGTAAACTGAGTCGCTCTAAGACAGACTTGACATCTGGAAATACTCGTTCAGCGTAAGGTGTGGGACGATTCTCCTTATAAATTCGGTACTCCTCCTCCAGCACAGGAACATCCCATTTTTCGTAATCATCTCCTAAAATACGTTGCCATACTTGACCAGCACGCCCTCCAATAAAAAAGGATGGTTTCAGATGACTCACTGACAACCCTTTCGTCAGCAAGAAATCTATACGCCGCTGAAAATAAAATGATTCTGTATCAAAAATTACTCCATCCATGTCAAAAATAATTGCTTTTACCATTCTGGCCTCCTAACTCCTCTATTGTATCATAGTCAATAAGGATTTTCGATTTTCTGAAATTTTTCAACAACAAACCTTGTTCGTATTTTATTAGGTTTCTCACCAAGATTTTTCTGAACATACTGACAATTCCGCCTTATTCTGCTATAATAGAAAAAAATATTCAAGGAGATTAGAATGAAAGTGGTAAAATTTGGTGGAAGTTCCCTTGCTTCTGCCGGTCAATTAGAAAAAGTATTCAACATTGTTCAATCGGATTCTGAACGCCGTTTTGTTGTTGTTTCAGCACCTGGAAAACGCAATGCCGAAGATACAAAGGTTACAGATGCATTAATTAAGTATTACAGAGAATATGTTGATGGGAAAGATGTAACAGCAAGCCAAGAGTGGATTATCAACCGTTACCAGGCAATGGTCGATGAACTTGGTTTTTCAGCTAATAGCATGAAGAAAATTGCTGAAAACATCATTTCTCTTGCCAACTTACCAATTAATGATAACGAATTCCTTTACGATACTTTTTTATCCGCTGGGGAAGATAACAATGCAAAATTAATCGCTGAATACTTTACTTTTAGAGGGTTACCAGCACGCTATGTTCATCCGAAAAAGGCTGGCATTATTGTAAGTTCTGAACCAGGAAATGCACGAATTCTTCCTTCGAGCTATGATAAAATTGAAGAATTGCGAAATGCAGAGGAAGTCTTGATCATCCCTGGATTCTTTGGGGTGACTGTTGACAATCAAATTTGTACCTTCTCACGGGGTGGATCTGATATCACAGGATCCATCGTTGCTGCAGGGGTTAAGGCAGATTTGTATGAAAATTTTACAGATGTAGATGGGATCTTTGCTGCTCACCCTGGAATTATCAAACACCCACACTCTATCAAAGAACTAACCTATCGTGAGATGCGTGAATTAGCATATGCAGGTTTCTCCGTTCTTCATGATGAGGCCCTTCTTCCTGCTTATCGCGGTCGTATTCCATTGGTTATTAAAAATACCAATAACCCTAGCCACCCAGGTACTAGAATTGTTCTTGATCATACAGATCAAACTCTCCCTGTCGTTGGGATTGCTGCAGATGATGGTTTTGTCAGCATCAATATTTCTAAATACCTCATGAACCGTGAAGTCGGATTCGGGCGCAAAGTCCTTCAAATTTTAGAGGATTTAAACATTCGTTTTGAACATATGCCAACTGGTATTGATGATTTGTCCATCGTACTTAGAAATAGAGAATTGACACCAATCAAAGAAGCTGAAATTCTACGTCAATTGAAAACAAAAATGGAAGTTGATAAGGCTGAAATCGAACACGGCTTGTCTATTATCATGATTGTCGGTGAAAATATGAAGAGCCATGTCGGTGTAACTGCGACCGCAACTAGTGCCTTATCCGACCAAAATGTTAATTTAGCTATGATTTCACAAGGTGCTAGTGAAGTTTCTGTCATGTTCGTAGTCAAAACAGAAGAAAAAGAAAAAGCTTTACAGGCATTATATGCAGCCTTTTTTAACTAAAAACGTCTTCATACCTTTAGAAGTTTTTCAGTGCCAGGTCATGAATCCTAAAAAATCCAGAGTTATTAAAAGCTCTGGATTTTTCTTATTAAGCTATCATTAGAAAAGTTTATGAATTAGTTCACTTCAACCTTTTCAGTCCATGGACTTGCTTTTGTTACAAGGACGTCATTTAATTCTTCAACATTTCGGCGACCTTGATCTGCTAACCAAGCCTTAGCAGCTTCTTCACCTTCTTTGGCAAAAATAGCCACTGCATCTTTCCATGTCGCACGACCACAGAGCACACCATTAAAGGTTGACCCTGATTCTTTTGAAAAGACAAGAGTTTCTTGGAAAAGTTTAGCTGAGACACCTGCACTCAAATATATAAATGGCAAATGAGTAGCTTCCGATTGCTCTTTGAAATAGGCTCTTGCTTCATCTGCAGTATAAACAGGTTCTTCACTTGTATAGTCTTCGACAAAATTCATATTTACAGGCACTTCTACCTTAAGAACGTCTGCATTATACTGTGGTTTGCTGAATTCACGCATTGCACCATTTACCTTATGAGGTTTTAAGCTTGCATACTCCCGTGAAGTTACATCCATGTCACTTGCATCATAGGTTAGAATTTCTAAAAAAATAAGGAATATCTTCCGCAATACATCCACTACCAATCCGTTCAACCAAAGCATGTTTAATATCATTAATTTCAGGTTTGTCGTCTACGTCATAGTACAACAAAATTTTAACCGCATCTGCACCTAATTCTTTGATACGTTTTGCTGACCAAATTGGAAGAAGATCTGGTAAACGTCCTGGTGTCGAAGCATCATATTCGGTTTTTTCATAGGCAGCGATAAACCCACAATCTGCATGACGCAGTTCAGACGCAGTCACTCCATACTCTGCATCAAGAAGAATGGAACTGGCATATGGGGTTAGTTCGCTAGAAATGACTTTTTTGAAGTCCACCAAAATATCATTAGCAAATTCTCCACCACCAGCGGCTGATGCCAACAACCGTTTCAAGGCACCTCGTTGGTCAATCGCAAGTGCTGCGATAACCTGATTTCCATTTGACAAGCGAGTCATATGTTCATACTTAGTTTGTTATAGTTGCAATTTAGTCATTAGAATCCTCCTTAAGAATACATAATAGACAATTATTAACCAAGTTTTTTTAGATGATTTTTTCGGTTGATTAGCCGAACCGTTTCACACCATCTAAATAAGTAGCTTTCAGATGACCTGCATCATCTACTACAATAAAATCAGCTGCACGACCTTCAGCAATTAGGCCACAAATATGATCAATGTTGACAGAACGTGCTGGTGCTAATGAAGCCATACGTAATGCATCGGGAAGGCTGACCAATCCCCAGCTCACCACATTTTGTACAGCTTCAATCAATTCCAAAATAGAACCTGCTAAACTTCCACTTTCTTTGAGGCGAGCCGTTCCATCTTTAACAATGACTTCAAATTCCCCAAGTCTTGATTCACCCTCGCCCATACCTCCGGCTCTCATACAGTCAGTGATTAGAACTGTCTCTTTTGCTCCACGGGCCTTAACCACAATTTCCGCTGCTGCTGGATGAACATGATGTCCGTCACAAATCATTTCTGCATAAACATCATGTAAACTTAAAGCTGCACCGACCATGCCAGGTTCACGATGATGTAGTCCACTCATACCATTATAGACATGAACAAAAACATTAGCACCTGCTTCAACCGCAGCCTGCGCTTGAGCAAAGGTTGCATCACTGTGTGCTAAAGCGGTATGAATAGCTTTGCTATTTGCAAATTCAATGAATTCTTTAACTCCTTCTCGTTCTGGAGCAATAGCAATCTTATTCACCAAACCATTCGATAGACTATGCCAGCGGTCTAACTTCTCAATAGAAGGATCACTCATATACTTAGGATTTTGAGCGCCCTTGTATTTTTCTGTAAAGAATGGCCCTTCCAAAAAGATACCTTGAATTTTAGCCCCTGTTTCTTCACCTGCATGTTGACCAATCGTTTCACAGACTGCATCTAAATTTTCAGTCGAATCTGTCAGTGTTGTCGGTAACCAAGAAGTAACACCACAGGCTAGCAAGCCATCTGAAATAACTTTAATTCCTTCAAAATCATTATCCATCACATCATGTGACGCATAGCCGTGGATATGCGTATCCACCAAGCCCGGTGCGATATGATAGTCTGAGTAATCTATTATATTTCCATCTGGTTTTTCGGTAATAATGTGACCGAACTGCCCATCATCAGTAATTTCCAAATATGCATCAACTTTCTCACTATCTGCAAGAATAATTGATTTTGCTTTGATGTAGCTAACCATATTGGCCCCCTTATATTTCATATATATTTTCTTAAACTGGTTATAACCATATATGATTGTATTGTAGACCGATTCTCTTTAAATGTCAAGTAATTACTAGCATTCATTAGACCTCAATCATTAACATAAAATACTATAGGTACTTTCTTTGGAATAGACCTCCGTTTGCCCTTTACCGCTTCCACTCATTAATTCATGTAACATCAGATTATTACACATTTTAGAACCATGAGTGTGACATTTCC
>OCTV010000123.1_pt1 | contig 30012 bp, 31 predicted proteins | sample 1539101 | NCBI WGS metagenome assembly OCTV01 (sample SAMEA3991422, study PRJEB22521) | metagenome | biome: anthropogenic terrestrial biome; feature: sewage plant; material: sludge | place: Sweden | collected 2012-09-26 | reverse complement strand
ACTTTTTGATTATTACGCTTCAAGGAACAATCACGTTCACCTAAATGGACAACATGACCTTGCTCATCAGCTAAAATTTGAACCTCAATATGGCGTGCAGGATAAATCACACGTTCCATATACATGGCACCATTACCAAAAGCAGCTTGCGCCTCAGCTTGAGCAGAAGAGAAATTCGGAAGTAATTCTTCTTGTGAATTAACTTTACGAATGCCTTTACCACCACCACCAGCCGATGCTTTAAGCATCACCGGATAGCCAATTTTTTGTGCGACTTCCAGAGCTTGCGTGGCATCATAAACTTCACCATCAGAACCTGGAATGACTGGCACATTAGCAGCAATCATTTGCGCGCGGGCATTGATTTTATCGCCCATTGTATCCATAACTTTAGCGGAAGGTCCGATAAATTTGACACCAACTTCTTCACAAAGATTGGCGAATTTTGAGTTTTCACTCAAAAAACCAAAGCCCGGATGAATAGCCTCTGCCTGTAAGGTGACAGCAGCTGAAATAATTTGGTGCATGTTCAGGTATGAATCAGCCGCTTTAGCAGGGCCAATACAAACCGCTTCATCCGCTAACAAAGTATGCAGCGCTTCACGGTCAGCCTCAGAATAAACAGCAACAGTTTGAATGCCTAATTCGCGTGCCGCACGGATAATCCGCACCGCAATTTCACCACGATTGGCGATTAATATTTTTTTAAACATATCATTTCTCTTTTGTTAACGCCATGATGGCTGATTAGATTCTTTTTTACTTAGTTGGTAACCTTTATTCACCAATCGCAAACGTCAAAGTACCTTTAGCTGCCAACTTACCGTCAACCGTTGCTTTAGCTTCAACAACAGCGATTGGTCCACGGCGTTTGATGAACTTGGCATTCAAGATTAATTGATCACCAGGGACCACTTGTTTCTTGAATTTAACGCCATCCATGCCTGCGTAAAAGACCAATTTCCCTTTGTTTTCAGGCTTAGACAACTCCAAAACACCTGCAGCTTGTGCCAAGGCTTCCATAATCAACACGCCTGGCATAACTGGATACTCTGGAAAATGACCGTTGAAAAAAGGTTCATTGATGGTCACATTTTTAAGCGCTGTAATCTCGTCCTCAGAGTGTTCAATCACGCGGTCAACCAACAACATAGGATAACGATGTGGCAAGGCCTCTTTAATCTGATTAATATCGATCATTTGATGCGTACCAGTTCCTCTCCATATTCGACCATAGCTTCAGCTTGGACCAAGATTTCAGTCACGACACCATCATGCGGTGCAGGAATTTCATTCATGACCTTCATAGCCTCGATGATCAGCAAAGTCTGACCTTTTTTGACCGTCTCACCAACTGTGATAAAGTCTGATTTGTCAGGCGCTGGTTTAAGGTAAGCCACACCCACTAAAGGACTCGTCACAACATCGCCTTCGGCAATGGCAGCAGGCGCCGCTTCAGGTGCTGAAACGACTGCAGGTGCAGGCACTTCAGCGCTCTGAGTTTGTGGGGCTTCTGCTACTGCTAAAGGTGCAGCTGATGGCGCTGTTGCACCATTATTTTTAGAAAATGCCAAAGTAAACTCATTGGTTGCGTAAGAAAATTCACGTAAAGATGAGCTATCAAATTGGCTGATTAAATCTTTGACTTCGTTAATTTGAATAGACATATGTGTTATTCACCCTCCCATTTCTTAAGGGCAATGACAGCATTATGACCACCGAAACCAAGTGAGTTTGAGATGGCATATTTGATGTCATGTTGTTTCCCTTGACCCAATACGACGTTGATGACTGATGTATTTTCATCCAATTCAGTCGTACCAGCGTTAACTGGTGCATATTGGTTGAGGATGGCTTGTAGGGTCGCGACGGCTTCGATACCGCCAGCGCCACCAAGGGCGTGACCTGTCAAGGCTTTAGTTGACGAAACCAAAACATTTTCATCATCGCCGAAGACAGTATGAATGGCAAGTGCTTCACCTTTTTCATTGGCTTGCGTTGATGTCCCGTGCGCGTTGATATAACCAACGTCGCTAGGTTGGATGCCTGCTTCTTCGAGGGCAAGTTGCATGGCTTTAGCCGCACCATAACCGTCAGGAAGTGGTGTCGTCATGTGGTGGGCATCATTTGTTGAGCCGTAACCGACGATTTCAGCCAAGATGTTAGCACCACGCGCTTGTGCGTGTTCTAAACTTTCAAGTACCAAAATACCAGAACCTTCACCCAAAACAAAGCCAGAACGGTCTTTGTCAAAAGGAATTGAGGCACGTTTAGGGTCTGTTTCAGTTGTCAAGGCAGTTAAGTTAGCAAAACCAGCCACACCAAATTCACAAATCGCTGCTTCAGTACCACCCGCTAGCATCACATCCGCATAACCATGTTTGATTTCACGGAAGGCTGAACCAATAGCATTTGTACCTGCCGCACAGGCAGTTACTTCAGCACGGCTCACACCATTTGCTTTGACACGCAAGGCCACATTACCTGTCGCCATATTAGCGATTGAAAGTGGTACGAAAAGCGGTGCCACGCGTTTAGGACCACGAGTCGCAAGACGCGCACCTTGTTCTTGAATCACTGGTAAACCACCGATACCAGAGCCGATGATCGCACCAAAACGGTCATGGTTAAGATCTGTATCTTCTGGATTTATACCAGCCATATGCAAGGCTTCAAGCGCTGTATAAACAGCATAGAGACTAAAAGTGTCCATGCGTTTTTTGTCTTTGTGCACAAAGTATTTATCAAAAGGAAAATCTTTAACTTCACCAGCAACGCTAATCCCAGTCGCTGTCGCATCAAATTTTTTGATGGTGTCAATTCCGCTGTTACCAGCTTCAAGATTTGTCCAAAATTCTTCAGGGGTGTTACCAATCGGCGATGTAATGCCATAACCTGTAATAACGACACGATTTGTCATGTGACTTACTCCTCATTTATATGTAGATAAGCGCTCAGGATGACGATGCAAAATCCCTGCACCCATTCACCCAAAAGCACTTTTTCTTCTTAAATTTATTGCATGACCATGCCACCGTCAATGGCAATGGTTTGACCTGTGATATATTCTTGTGTTGCGACAAACAAAGCAGCCGTCGCGATCTCTTCCACGCTACCAAAACGTTTCATCGGAATTTGTGCTTTCATGGCGTCTTTCACTTTATCAGATAAGACAGCGGTCATATCACTTTCGATAAAACCAGGCGCAATGGCATTGACCCGAATATTACGGCTCGCGACTTCGCGCGCAACAGATTTAGTCAGACCGATTAACCCAGCTTTTGAAGCAGCGTAGTTGGCTTGCCCGGCGTTACCAATCAAACCAACAACTGAGGTCATATTGATAATCGCACCTTGGCGCGCTTTGGTCATGGGTTTCAAAACAGCTTGTGTCATGTTAAAAGCACCAGTCAGATTAATTTTAAGCACACGCTCAAAATCATCTGCTGTCATTTTCAACACGAGCTTGTCGGCTGTAATCCCAGCATTGTTAATCAAGACGTCAACACTACCAAGTGCGTCAGTTGCTTCTTGAATCATGCGTTTTGCATCATCAGCATCACTGACATCACCAGAAACACCGACGACTTGTACATCATACTGGTCAAATTCGCCAATCAGTTCTGATGAAATCTCAGAACGACCGTTGAGCACGAGGTTTGCACCTTGTGCGGCAAAGTGGTGGGCGATCGCAAGACCAATCCCACGCGTTGAGCCGGTGATGAAGACATTTTTATTTGTAATTTCCACTTTTTATTTCTCCAAAATTGTCTGTATACTCATTTAAGTAAAGAAAGTGTACAACATTTTTGAGATATTTTTTGTCAATTCGAGGCGACAAGTCGTAGGCGTACAGGTGTACGTCAAGATTTGTCAACGAAGAAGTGACGGAAAATAGCCAAAAACATTCGCTTTATTTACTTAATTGAGTAAACGTCGGTACATCTTCGACATGTGTGATACCAACCGTTTTATCGATTTTCTTCACGAAACCTGATAAAATTTTACCTGGCCCGATTTCGATAATATCTGTCACACCCATGCTAATCATCGTTTCAACAGAATCGTAAAACTTAACGGGTTCCATGACTTGACGTGTCAACAAAGCTTTGATGTCATCAAAAGCCATCACTTGTGCGGTTGTATTAGAAATCAATGGTTTTTCAAAAGGTTTGAATGCCACTGTTTCTAATGCGACTGCTAGTTTTTCAGACGCTGGTTGAAGCAAGGCTGTATGGAAAGGACCTGAAACCTTCAAAGGAATCATCCGTTTCACACCAGCAGCTGTTAAAAGTTCAACCGCTGCATCTACCGCTGCGACTTCACCACCGATGACGATTTGTCCCGGTGTGTTATAGTTAGCAGGGCTAACAATCCCCTTGCTATTGAATGAAGCTTGCTGGCAAGCCGTCTCAATCACGTCAGCCGCTGTATTCATGACTGCAACCATTTTACCCGAACCTGTCGGAGCCGCTTCTGCCATGTACTGACCGCGTTTGGCGATGAGTCTCACGGCATCGGCAAATGGTAAGCTGCCACTTGCGACAAGTGCTGAATACTCACCCAAGGAAAGGCCTGCGACCACATCATAAGTGATATGGTGCGCATCAAGTAAACGTAAAATGGCGACAGATGTCGTCAAAATCGCTGGCTGTGTGTACTTTGTTTCACCTAATTTGTCGGCATCGTGATCAATCAGCTGACGTAAATCGTAGCCAAGAATTTCAGATGCTTCATCATAAGTTGCTTTGACAATGTCAAAATTATCATATAAATCGCGTGCCATACCTAATTTTTGGGCACCTTGTCCCGCAAATAAAAGACCCGTTTTTGTCATGCTATACTCCAATAATTACTGTGTTTACCAGCTACTGATGTCATCATCATGAATGGCATCAACAACCGGTCTATGTCATATTTTTTAATCCAACCATTTAGCAGAAGCTTTAATTTCTGCTTGGAAGCCATTGTACAAGTCCAAGATAATTTCTTCAACGGTTTCTTCTTTACGAACGAGACCGGCGATTTGACCCGCCATGACTGACCCATTATCAACGTCGCCATGAATGACTGAGGCTGGTAATTTCCCAGCGCCCATTTCTTCAAAGACGCTCAAATCAGGATCGACTTGTTTGAAGGCAGCCATTTCTGCTGCATCAAAGTCTTTTGTCAACTGGTTTTTAATGGCGCGAACGGCATGACCAAAATGACTAGCCGAAACGACCGTCGAAATATCTTTTGCTTTCAAAACTTTGTCTTTATAGTTTTGGTGGGCATTTGATTCTTTGGCTACGATAAAACGTGTGCCAACTTGAACTGCCTCAGCACCCAACATAAAGCCAGCTGCCATACCTTTTCCATCAGCGATACCACCGGCCGCAATAACAGGCAAATCCACAGCGTCAGAGACTTGACGGACAAGCGTCATCGTCGTTAATTGGCCGATATGACCGCCTGCTTCCATGCCTTCAGCGACAATGGCATCTACGCCAATCCGCGTCATTGATTTTGCTTGTGCGACACTAGCTACGACAGGGATGACAACCATGCCTGCTGCTTTGAAGCGCTCCATATATTTTTTAGGAGAGCCTGCGCCAGTCGTCACAACTTTAACGCCTTCTTCGATGACAAGATCAACGATATCATCCACAAAAGGTGAGTGCAACATGATGTTCACGGCAAAGGGTTTGTCCGTAATTTCGCGGATACGTCGGATATGACCTCTGATTACGTCTTTAGGCGCATTCCCACCACCGATGATCCCAAAGCCACCTGCTTTTGAAACAGCACCAGCTAAGTCACCATCAGCGATCCAAGCCATACCACCTTGGAAGATTGGATATTCAATGTTCAATAGTTCAGTAATTTTAGTTTTCATCTTATATTATATTTTGTTTTTAAAATAGTTTGATAATCAAACTATAGGGATAAAAATTTTGAGAACGTGTCACACGCTCTCAGAATTTTTATGGATTATTCAGCGATTTTAGCGTCTACGAATTTGACCAAGTCACCAACAGTGTTAAGGCCATCTTCAGTTTCGATTGCGATATCGTATTCATCTTCAATTTCGTTGATGATTTGGAAGATATCAAGTGAATCAGCATCAAGTGATTCAAATGATGTTTCAAGCGTGATTTCGCTTGCGTCTTTACCGAGTTCTTCAACGATAATTTCTTGAACTTTTTCAAATACTGCCATGATTAAATCTCCGTTTTTTCTATATATAGATGTATGGGACGCATGACGCCTAAACGCATTTCGTCCTTGCAATAAGATTACTTAAATTTTAACAACAAGTGTGCCCCATGTCAAGCCACCACCAAAACCAGTTAACACTAATTTTTGTGAGCCGTCTAATTTAATGGTGTCTGCATCAACCGCTTCTGATAAGAGAATGGGTATGCTGGCTGCACTTGTGTTACCATATTCCTGCATATTTTGTAGGAATTTACTGCGGTCTGTTTTGATTTTACGTGCCAATTTATCCAAGATTCTTGAATTGGCTTGATGTAAGAACAGGTAGTCAATATCATCTGGACTTAAATCAGCTTTTTCAAGACTTTCTAAAATGTTTTTAGGCACGTCGCGGACGGCAAAATCAAAAATCGCACGACCATCCATTTTCAAAAACAAGTCATCAGTTGTGTCTGATTTTGAAAAGGGTGACTTGGGTTGTGTCAGATTACTGGTCAAGCTCATGCCACGATTACCGTCAGATTTTAAAGACTCCGCTAAAATCATAGGCGTTTCGGATACAGCTTGGAGTAGAACACCTCCTGCACCATCACCAAACAAAACGCTTGTCGAACGATCTGACCAGTCAACGATTTTTGATAGGACCTCAGCTCCGATGACAATCCCGTTTCGGTAAGCACCACTGGTAATCAACTTATCCGCAACTGATAGGGCGTAAACAAAGCCACTACAAGCTGCAGTTAAATCGAAAGCAAAGGCTTTACTTGCCCCTAATTTGGCCTGGACAAGGCTTGCCGTACTAGGCATATTGCCATCAGGTGAAACTGTTGCAACGATGATAAAGTCAAGATCTTCGGCTGCTAGTGACGCTTTTGCCAACAATTGTTGACCGACATTGGCAGCTAAGTCTGATGTGTTTTCATCTTGAACGATGTGGCGTTGTCGAATCCCTGTTCGGGATGCAATCCATTCATCAGACGTCTCCATGATTTGACTTAAATCATCATTTGTCACGACTTGCTCTGGTGCATAGTGCGCAGTTGCCGTTAGTTTGGCAAAAGTCATTTAATTTCCTCCAAAAATGTGTGAAGATTTTCCAGACCTGTTTGTAAAATTTTCACGGAATCATCTGGTAGGTCTGCAACAAAGCGTTTGACCATTTCGCGGTGAAACTTACGGTGCAAGCGATATAACAATCGACCTCTGCTTGACAAGGATACATTTACCACACGCCGATCATGTTCACTGCGGTAGCGTTTAATGTAGCCTTTCTTCTCCAGTCGATTTAGTGACACGGTAACCGTGCCTACCGTTAACATCAAGTCTTTGGCAATATCACTTGGCGTCGTCATCTTGGCTTCACCAATGCTGTCAATCGTATGCATCTCCTTAATAGAGACATCTGAAAAACGAGATGTTCGTAAGGTTGCCTCCTCAATAATCAAAACATTGTTGAAAATATGAGTGAGATATTTATTTATTTTTGTATAATCTACCATCAACCATAGTCCCTTTCACGAATATCGTTTTGATTGTCAAGTTGTTTGACTATCAAATTATATCAGGATATGGTTTTGCTGTCAAGAAAAAATTTTTTCGAATAAATAGTTTGACAATCAAGTAAGTTTTGTTAAAATAAGTTATATGGTTTAGCTTATCTAGTTATCGAAACCATGAAAAAATATAATCATGATTATATCTATACGAGGAAGAATAATGAAACTACCAGAACTTAAAATAGGCGAATTGACAGCGAAAATCCCTGTCATTCAAGGTGGTATGGGGATCGGTATTTCCCTAAATAGATTGGCGGGCACTGTGGCTGCCGAGGGCGGGATCGGGATCTTATCCACTGCCCAAATTGGTTTCCAAGAAGACAAATTTCAGCGCGCTTCTGTTAGAACCAACCTACAAACGATCAAAAAACAATTAGACAAAGCCCGTAGCTTTGCTAAGGGTGGTATTCTCGGTTTCAACGTCATGGTGGCGAGTTTCCGTTATGATGATGTTGTCAGAGCGACTGTTGAAGCTGGCGCTGATGTGATCATCTCTGGTGCTGGTCTGCCGATGAACTTACCAGATTTGGTAGGTGATGCCAAAACAAAGATTGCACCCATCGTGTCATCTGTTAAGGCTGCCAAACTCATCTTACGGAATTGGGCTAAAAAATATAACCGAACTGCTGACTTTGTCGTCATTGAAGGCCCTAAAGCCGGTGGTCACCTCGGTTTTAAAGCGGACCAAATTGACGAAGCTATTCTAGGCATGGACGATGAGGTCGTTAAAATCATCGCGCATGTTAAAGAATACGAAGAAAAATTCAATATGAAAATCCCAGTGATTTTCGCTGGTGGGGTTTGGGATCGTTCAGACATCGACCATTATATGGGGCTTGGGTGTTCTGGTGTTCAAATGGCAACGCGTTTCATCGGAACTCAGGAATGTGATGCACCAGATGACTTTAAAGACCGTTTCTTAAAAGCTACCGAAGATGATATTCATTTGACAACATCCCCTGTTGGTTTACCAGGTCGTGCTATCGATAATAAATTTACTGAAACCATTACCAACGGAGTTGCGGCCTACAAGGCTCAAGAGGCGCCTAAAACGCCGATTATTCCGATTGCTAAATGTTTGAACTGCTTGCAGCACAAACTCTGTGACCGCAAGACGATTCCTTACTGTATCAGTGAAGCCTTGCTGAATTCTGTGGAGCATAACACGGATATGGGCTTGATTTTCTCTGGGACTAATGGTTACCGGATCAACGAAATCACGACCGTTAAAGCGATTTTTGATGAGATTGCTGTATAAGGACATCTCTAAAAAACCAGATTTGCCACTTTTGGCTAAATTTTCCTATTGCGTCGTTATTACTTCGCACCTTGCAGTAGCAAGCTTTGTCGCAATGCCTAGCACTAGAAAAATTTAGCTCAAAAGTCATCAAAAGCAGTTTTTATAGATGCCCTTAATCAATACCTGACAAGTTTGTTCGCAGACTTGTCTTTTTTTACCCTTTGTCTAAAGCCTGAAAATTTGCTAAAATAAGACTAACACTCATCTACAAAAATTGAAGAATATATGGAGACGCTCATGCCAACTTTACAAGCCACTTTCTACGGTCACACTTATGACAATCCGTTTATGAACGCTTCTGGCGTACATTGTATGACAACGGCAGAACTTGATGCGCTCGCAGATTCAGCAGCTGGTTCATTTGTGACCAAGTCTGCGACGGCTGAGGCACGAGAAGGCAACCCTGAGCCACGCTATGTCAATGTTGATCTGGGTAGCATTAATTCTATGGGATTGCCAAACTTAGGTTTAGATTACTATCTTGACTACGCGATTAAGCGCCAAGCCAGTCATCCAGACCAACCTTTTGTGATGAGCGTTGCCTCTTATCAAGGCTTCGATGAATATGTTGCCAACATGCGCAAAATCCAAGAAAGTGACTATACTGGACTGGTTGAGTTGAATCTGTCTTGCCCTAATGTGCCTGGCAAGCCACAAATGGCCTATGATTTTGAAGATACGGATAGACTTTTAACTGAAATTTTTGCCTTCTATACCAAACCTTTTGGTGTGAAATTACCACCTTATTTTGACATCATGCACTTTGATAAAATTGCGGCCGTCCTCAACCAATTTGACCTCAAATTTGTCAACTGTATCAATTCTATCGGCAATGGCTTGTATATTGATGAAGCGACTGATACAGTGGTCATTAAACCTAAGGGTGGCTTTGGTGGTATCGGTGGCGAATATGTTAAACCGACGGCTCTTGCCAATGTCCGCGCTTTAAAACAACGTCTGAATCCAAGCATCGAAATCATCGGTACTGGTGGGATTTTGACTGGGCGTGATGCCTACGAACATTTGCTTTGTGGCGCTTCTATGCTCCAAGTTGGGACGCAGCTTGAAAAAGAAGGCCTTGGGGTTTTTGACCGCTTAACTAAGGAATTGCTAGCCATTTTAGAGTCGAAAGGTTATGCGTCGATTGCTGAGTTTAAAGGCAAACTTGGGACTTTGGACTAAGCATTATCAAATAAAAATTGAAGCTGAGATAAAATCTATTAAAAAAATAGGTTATGAACGACTTTCCATTTGAGTTGGAATCGTTCATAGCCTATTTCTTTTTTATTTTGTGATAAATTGTCAAGCAACATGAGTATTCGGATATTTCTGGGAAACAATACCAAAATGGTAAAAAATGTGCTGTTTTTGTGCGAAATCGGTATTCTTTCTGAGATACAGTACCATATCGGCAAAAACCGTTGATTTTGTGAGAAATTTAGATTTTTACGAAAATAAAATAAGGCTGAGAACTTTTGTCCTAGCCTTATTTTATTTTGTTTGAAATTCGCATTTCAAAGCATTTTCTTCTATAGAATTAAATATGAATCGGCACACCATCAGCAAGCTCACTTGTGTCCATGATTGCTTCACCAAGTGTTGGGTGAGGGTGGACAGTCATTGAGATGTCTTCTGTTGTCAAACCATTTTCAATGGCAAGCGCAAATTCACTAATCAAGTCACTGGCACCAGGTCCAGCGATTTGAGCGCCGATAACAACGCGTGTTGCTTTATCACTCAAAATTCGGATAAAGCCTTTCGTCGCATTCATCGTAATGGCACGACCATTGGCTGCAAATGGGAATTTGCTGACCATGAAGTCTAAGTTTTTCTCCTTAGCTGTGTCAATGGTTTCACCCATTGTCGCAAGTTCTGGATCACAGTAAGCAACTGCAGGAATTGAAATCGCACAGTTTCTCATATCTTCGCCGGCAACGTTTGCTGCAGCGACTTTAGCTTCATAGCTAGCTTTGTGCGCAAGCATTGGGCCTTCAACGATATCACCGATAGCATAAATATGCGGTACGCTTGTTTGTTGACGATCATTGACAATGATTTGTCCGCGATCTGTCAATTTAACGTCAGTTGTATTCAAACCAAGTTCATCTGTATTTGGTTTTCTGCCGACTGAAACGAGACAGTAGTCTGCTTCAATTTCAACTTCTTTACCGTCAACTTCGTAAGTTACTTTTACAGAGTTGTCATCTTGAACCACTGCTTTAGCTTTAGCATTAGTAATGATTTCTACACCTTTTTCTTTAAAGTCATCAACAACAAAGCTATACATTTCTTTGTCAAAACCATTTAAGATGTGTGGTAGGCCTTCTAAAATCGTTACTTTTGAGCCAAGGTTGGCATAAGCACCTGCTAACTCACTACCGATGACACCACCACCGATGACAACAAGGTGTTTTGGCACTTCAGGCAAGCTAAGTGCACCTGTTGAATTCACGACACGCCCTTTAAAAGCAAAGCCTGGGATTTCAATCGGACGGCTACCTGTCGCAATGATACATTTTTCAAATTCCAAAAGATGGCTTTCATCTTCAGAAATAACATTCACGACTTGATTGTCATTGAAACGTGCTTCACCACGGACAATATCAATTTTATGTTTTTTCAAAAGCATGGCAACACCACCTGTTAAGGTATTGACAACTTTTTCATTTTTCCATTTTTGTGTTGCTGCCCAGTCCAAAGTTGCGCCTTTAGACTGCACGCCCATGATGCTATCCATTTGGTGGTTTTGACTATAATAGGCATGACCTGCATTGATCAACGCTTTAGATGGAATACATCCGATATTGAGACAGACACCACCGATGGCATCACGTTCAATAATTGTTACTTTTTGACCCAATTCAGCAGCACGGATGGCTGCGACATAGCCGCCAGGTCCACTTCCGATAACGATTGTTTCAACACTTTTTGCTTGACTTCCTACAACCATTACATTAAACCTCCATCAGCATATATGCTGGATCATTAAGCATTTTTTTCAAGTCATTCATGGCGCTTTGTGCCAACATCCCATCGATGAGACGGTGGTCGAATGACAATGATAATTTCATCATGTTGCCAACGACGATTTCGCCTTCTTCATTAACGATTGGCTCTTTGGCAATGGTGCCCAAGCCTAGAATTGCTGCTTCATTGACATTGATAACAGGGGTAAACCAGTTACCTCTTGCACTACCGATGTTTGAAATCGTAATCGTTGAACCTGAAGCCACGTCTGGTGTTAATTTACCATCGCGCGCACGGACTGCCAAATCAGCGATTTCTTTAGCGATCGCAAGGATTGATTTTTGATCCGCATTTTTAACAACTGGTACAAACAAGCCGTTTGGTGTATCAACTGCAATCCCAACATGGATACCTTCTGGGTAAACGATTTCTGATTTTGCCATGTCTACATGTGCATTCAAATCAGGGAAACGTTTCACTAATGATGCCAAAGCTTTGGCAACATAGGCCATGTAAGTCAATTTAACATCTTGTTGCAAAGCCACATCTTTAAATGTCGCACGGTGTGCCATCAATTTAGACACTTCAACTTGCTCAAACAAGGTTACGTGTGGGACATTTTGTTTTTGACTTGTCATGTTACGCGCAATCGCTTTTCTGATTGGCGTCATTGGCACGCGACCTGCTTTTTCAGCTGGTGCGTTGGCTGGTGTTGCAGGTGCTGCAACTGCTGCTGTTTCAGCAAGAGGTGCTACTTCAGCTTCGACTGGCGCAACTGGTGCACCAGTACCGTTCAAGGCATTCTTCACATCATCTAAAGTCAAGTTGCCGTGGCGACCTGTTGCCGCAACGGTAGTCAAATCAATGTTATTTTGACGTGCAAAACGACGAACTGTTGGCATGGCACGGACTTTACCAGCAATCACTGGTGCAGTCTTGCCTTCAACTGGCGCTGCTGCTTCTTGCGCAACTGCTTCGTTGATTGCCGCAATTGGTGCAGGTACAGCTGGTGCTGCTTCTGCTACGGGTTCGCTTGCTGCTGGTGCCGGTGCTGCATCCCCTGCAGCAGAACCTGAGCCATCGCCATCAAATTCGATCAACGGTGCGCCAACTTCAACGACTGTTCCCGCTTCAACGAACAATTTTGTAATTTTACCACTGTAGGGTGATAAAATTTCTTGTAGCAATTTATCATTTTGAATTTCTGCTATGGCATCATCTACCTTAATCGTATCGCCAACTTTGACTAACCAGCTAGCAATCTCCCCTTCGTGCATGCCCTCGCCAACGTCTGGCATCCGAAAAATTTCTGTCATTTTACTACTCCCCTATTATTCAAAAGATAAAACATTTTTAACTGAGTTAATCACGTCATCAACTTGTGGCAACCAGTCATTTTCAGCTGCACCGAAAGGATAAACACTATCTGGTGCTGAAACGCGACCGATTGGCGCTTCCAAGCTCATGATGAACCGCTCAGAAATTTCTGCCATCACAGCACTACCAATCCCTGCTTGACGTTGTGCTTCTTGCGCCACAACGACACGGCCAGTCTTCTCAACTGATTTGCCGATTGTTTCGATATCCAACGGGCTTACTGTCCGCAAGTCAATAACTTCCGCATTAATACCTTCTTTTTCAAGCATTTCTGCTGCTTTCATACAAACCGGTACCAAACCACCATAGGTAATAATGGAGATGTCTTCACCCTCTTTAGCAACGGCTGCTTTATCTAAAGGTGTTGTGTAATAGCCCTCTGGCACTTCGCCTTTTATTGAACGATAAAGTTTGAGGTTTTCTAGGTAAACGACTGGGTCATTAGATTCAATCGCTGATAGCAAGAGACCTTTCGCATCTGCTGGGTTACTTGGCATGACAACACGCAAGCCTGGTGTTTGAGCCATCAAGCCTTCCAAGTTATCCGCGTGCATTTCTGGTGTATGTGTGCCACCACCATAAGGCGCACGCACAACAATTGGGAATTCACGAGTGCCATGGAAACGGAAACGATTCCGTGCCATTTGACCTGAGAGTGAATCCATCACTTCAAAAATGAAACCGAAGAATTGGATTTCCATAATTGGGCGGAAGTTTTGTGTTGTCAAACCGATAGCCAAACCACCGATGGCACTTTCAGCCAAGGGTGTATCAAAGACACGTTCGTCTCCATACTTTTGATTTAAACCATCTGTTGCTCGGAAAACACCACCATTTTTACCGACATCTTCGCCGAAAATGAGGACATTTTCGTCTTTTTCAAGTGCTAAGTCTAACGCTTCTGTAATCGCTGCGATATAAGTTTTGACTGCCATTTATTTGCCCGCCTCTCTGAATTTTTCGATTTGTTCTGCTTGTACAAAACCTGGTTGTTCAAATGTAGTTTCGATAAATTCTGACACTTTTTGTTTTTGAACGTTATCAGCTTTTTTCACAGCGTCGTCGATTTCTGCATTCACTTCTTCTTTATACTCTGACTCAATCGCTTCGCTCCAGAGATTTTTGTTTTCTAGGAAGATGCGCATGCGGATAAGTGGCTCAAGTTTTTGCCATTCTTCGATAGATTCTTTTGTCCGGTAACGTAAAGGATCGTCACCACTCATTGAATGTGGTTCAAGACGGTCAGTCATCGTTTCAATAAGAACAGGACCATTTCCGGCTACTGTCCATTCACGTGCTTTTTTAGCTGCGAGGTAACAAGCAATGGCATCCATCCCGTCAACGACGATACTTGGAATCCCTGCCCCCCAACCTTTAGAGGCTAAGTGTGTTGCTGCTGTTTGAACCTTACGTGGTGTTGAAATGGCATAGCCATTATTTTGGATGATAAAGACTGCATTTGCTTTAAAAGCACCCGCAATATTCATTCCTTCGTAGGTGTCACCTTGTGATGAACCACCATCACCTGTATAAGTGTAGGCACAAGCGTCAAGTTGACGTTTTTTCATGCCAAGACCGATACCTGCTGCTTCGACGAACTGGGCGCCAATGATGATTTGTGGGAACCAAGTGTTGATCCCTTCCATCAAGTTACCTTCGTGATGACCACGGCTCCAGAGAAAGGCTTTGTAGATTGGGAAACCTTTGTGAATCATTTGGGGAATATCACGGTAACCTGGCATCAAGTAATCCGCATCGTTAAAGGCGAAACTTGTCGCTGTTTGACTGGCTTCTTGACCACGTGTAGGCGCCACAAAACCAAGTCGACCTTGTTTGGCTAACTTGACACTACGTTCATTGAGGACCAATTGTTTGATCATGCGTTTCATGAGTTCAACCAATTTGTCATCTGATAATTCAGCTGCTTCAAATCCAGCTTCGTCGATGATGTTTCCGTCTTTATCCAAGACGCTTAATTCTTTAAAGCTATCATCTTGTACTTGCAATTGTTGTTCGAAATTTAAAATTTCTAATGCTTGACTCGTCATTCTTTGCCTCCTATAATATAGTACTTGCGTGTTGTAGCTATCAGTCGTTGATGAGTGACAGCACTTCGTCATTTGAAATCGTACCGAAATATTTTTTATCTTGATTTTGAACCAAAATATTTCGAATGGTTGCTTCTTCAAATGGCACACCGATGAGTTGTGGGATCAATCTTTCAATATCTTCCACACCCAAGAAATCACCACCAAAGTGAATGTCTTGAATGATCCCTTGGACAATGTCTGCTTTAATGTCTAAGATACCACCTGCAAATTTTTCATGTGCATGGTAGTTAAAGGCAGGACTTTCACCGTAGTTCCATTCCCATGTTGAGAATTTTTCTTTTTCTAGCGTTTTGATTTCGTTTAATTGTGTTTCAGTTAATTGAATCGGTTGGTCTTGACCATTGCGGCTCAATTCATCTGTCAATGCTGCTTGAAAATCTTCTAATGTTAAGTCTGGCGCGTATTGTTTGATACTGCCGACACGACTTCTAACACTTTTAACAGCTTTCGAGATGAATTTTTCATCGCTTACATTCAGGACACGCACCATGGTTTCAACATCCACATCAAACATGAGTGTGCCATGATGCATTAAGTAGCCGTCTTGATAACGTTGGGCATTACCGCTGATTTTTTTACCATCCAAGACCAAGTCATTGCGACCTGTAATCTCTACTGGAATCCCCAATTTATGCAAGGCATCCACAACGGGCTGTACGAAAACTTTCCAATCCACATCTTCTGGCCTTGCAACCGGAATGATAAAGGTAAAGTTCAAATTTCCTAAATCATGGTAAACAGCGCCACCGCCTGTAACACGGCGGATGACTTCGATGTCTTTTTCTTTGACAACTGCTTCGTTGACTTCTTCATAAGTATTTTGATGTTTACCAACGATGACTGCATTGTTATTTTGCCATAAAGTAAAAACAGGTGCCTCAGGTTTTAAATGAGTCAGTAACCATTCATCCATCGCGATGTTAAATGGTGCGGTCCTGTTTTTATTTACAAAATATCGCATTAACTAATCCCCCTATTTATTTTGATTCCAAATACATTTACTGAGTGTCAGTCACCTCACCTTGTATGGTGTGATAACATTCCTTTATCATAGCCTTTCGGCATGATACCAGATGGTGATTTGAAATCGCTTTCCATATTCTATTATTCATTGTTTTCATTAATTTTTCAACTAATTTGACTGGAAATTAATCAACTTTTTTGTTTATAATGGAGATAGGACGAAAGAGAAGGCGGATATCGAATTGAATTTTACGGCGAGTGATGGTGTAACCCTAGAGTTTGCAAGTGTTGGCGAGGGTATTCCTGTTGTTTTTATCGCAGGCTATTCGGGACATGAATATAGTTGGTCTGCGCAAACTGACTTTTTGAGTGAACATGGCTTTCGTTGTCTTCATCTTGATAAACGAGGGCACGGCAAAAATGCGGATGTGATTTCTGGTCTGCGGATTAGTCGCCAAGCAAAAGATATCAAGGAAATGGTAGAGCTTCTGGAGCTGGAAAGCTATCATATTATCAGCCATTCGATGGGGTGTGGCGTTGCTTTTGAATACATCAGTTTATTTGGTGATCACGATATCAAGAGCGTGACTTTTATCGATAGCAGTCCCAAACCTATTAATACACCTGACTGGCAGCTAGGTATGTATGGCTTGACTTGGCAAACCATCACTGAGGCCAATACGACTTTGGCAAGTCTTTCTTTGATTAAAAAGAAAATCAACACAGATTTATTGCGCAAGATGATGCGGGGCAATCAAGTTTTCAAATTTGAACAAACCGAACCTTTATTACTCGACTTGCTCACTAAAGATTACCGAGATGTACTCAAACAGACGACAATCCCGATTCTATTTATCTCTGGTGAATTATCGCCACTTTTTCCGACGCAACTAACTGATTATTATGTGCAGACAGCCAAACACGCGAAAAGCTTTCTCGCTAAAGGCTCTGGTCATCTACCCTACGCAGAAAGTCCTGATGAAACCAATCAGGTCTTGCTAGCTTTCTTGCGGGAAAATGGCGGCAGTGAGTTTTAAAGTTCATCAACCTATCAAAATCATGTGGGCATGACTGCCGACATGATTTTGATTATCGCTCATATAATATTTTGCTATAGCTAATACAATTTTTTGCTACTGCTCGTGCAAATATCACAAGCAAAAAAGATAGCCTACCCTTTACGGTAAGCTATCTCAGAGAGGTTTGATACAGTATTCATCATTTAGCAAATCAGCTTAACCTACTACTCACGCGCTTTGGCAAAGAGTTGCCCGAGTTTGAGCCAAGACAGGAGACTTGTCACCGCAACGAGAAGCAAGCCAATCAAGAGCTGTAAGGACTCTTGTCTTTCGCCCGTTCTTGGTAACGGTGTCCCTGTGGTCGGTAATGGCGTACCAGTCACGGGTAGCGGTGTTCCTGTTGTTGGCGTGCCGATGTGTAAGTCTGGTTTTTGAACAGTTGCTTTGTAAACGAAAGTAAAGGTTTGCGCTTTGTCTGTGACGACCGTATTGACTTGACGACTGAGAGAAATTAGCTCATAACCTGCAATCATAGGGGCTGAACTTGCCACCGTATCCCCGATTTTTCCTGTCAAAACAAGTGAGGTTTTAAGTTCCTTACCGCCTTGGTCGACATAGCGGATAGTTATCGGTGCTGGCTTCGCTTCTTCCGCAATGATTGTCGCTGTCGTTTCTGCTGTCACTTCTCTAACGCCAGCTCTCGCCAATAACCGACTATAGGGAGCAAATCTCAGCGTTGGATTGACATTGGTAAACGTGACCTGATGGACACCCTCTGGCAATTCCGCCAAATCATCTGCATCATAGACCTTACCATCAATTATCGCCCAAAGCTCAGCGTCGACTGCTATACCATCTTCATCATAAAGCACTGCCGTATGATGTGTGTGTTGCCATGTGTAGGTCGTATTTTTAAGAATTGTCCGAACGATGGGCTCCGCTTCAATCCGTGTTTGATCTAATTTGAAATGGGCATAAAGTTTTTGGTCGCCCGTTTCAGTATTAGCAATAGCTGTCACTTCTTGGTCATTGCCATCAAACCAACCTAAGAAAATGTGGCCGTCTTTAGTCGCCGGTTCGAAATCAGGCACACCGACACCAAACGTATAGGTCGATGGGTTATTGGTGCTATTCGTGCCGCCATCTAAGTCATATTGAATTTGATAGGTTGCGGGTACCCATTGCGCGGTATAGTCGGCGTTTTGCGTGACAAAATTCGAAATGGGATTGTCCCAACCGGCAAAGGTATAACCGAATTGCCCAGTAGGAGTTTGACCGTTGTTAAATTCTGGTGTCAGACTACCATAGATGACGTGGTATTCTTCCTGACCGAAAGTCCCATGTGTCCCGGGACGATAGGTTATCCTATAAGTGTCCAGTATCCATTGGGCATAAAGCGTGTGATTGCCCGTGTTAGTGACAATGGTGTAAGTAGTAACTTCTGCACCACCCCATCGTTCAGTAGTCCAGCCGGCAAAGGTATAGCCGAAGCGATGATCAGGTACGGGCAAGGCACCATAGGGAGCATTAACATTGACAGGTTGAGAACCCGGATTAGCGGGAGCGCCAGCATAATTCAAATCAAAGTCGACCCTATACTCGGGTCTTGGCATGATTTCGAAGGTACCCGATATCAAGCTGATGTCATAGTTACGATTAGAGAAGCCGCCAATATTTGTCACCACAAGCGAACCGCCGTAAATGCCAACCGCCTCTTCGGTACCAGCACTAGGACGCGTCACTCTGTAGTCAGCAGGGGTAGGCGCCTCTCCGTTAAGAAAATTACGGGTCTCTAAAGTAAAACTAGGGTCGGTATCGCCATACACCTTGCTGGCATCATTTGCGATAATCTGCACAGGTCGAGGCGTGATTTGCAAGGTTCCCGGTACGAGTTGGATGTCATAGTTATCATTTGTATAGGTGCCGTTGGAGAAGATATTAATATCGTAAGTGTCAACGTTTCGGCCTGGTATTCGACTCATACGATAGTCAGTAGGGGCAGGTGCTTCGCCACCTAAGAAACCATCTGAACTAAAACTGAACATCTGATCAGGATCGCCATAAATTTGCGTCTTGTCATCCACAGTGATGGTCGCAAGTCTCTTGGTAATGGTCAGTTCTCCGGGGAGAAATTCCAAACGGTATTTCCAAGCATCGCCGCCTGCGAGTTCTAAACCACCTAAAATATAAGTCTGATAAGTTCCCGCATTGGCTCCTAAGCCGTCATAGTAAATCCCCATATCATCAAACCGGACATCGTCCCACGGGTCAAAACTACCTTCGACAACTTCGTAGCTATTCGGCTGAAATAGAATACCATCGTACTCCTTCCAAAGACTAACTGGTTTAACCTTGATTGTTCTTTGCGCCATCTGTGTAAAGTGGGCATAGTAGCTGGCATTCTCATGTGTGTCAGGGATATAATTCTGATCCCAACTCACGACGTTCAGCCCTGCTTCATCACTTGACCAGTAGCTAAATACGTAGCCCACAGGACCTGTAACAGCTGTTGACCCGTCATTAACACCAGCATAGTCCAGTGGGTGTGTCTCAGTATAAAGTGAAAGCTCCCCACCATGCTGATATGGGAAACCATCACGCACGGCATAGTAGTCAATGGTATAAGTTGGTAGTGTATCTGCCAACACCGTTGTCACGGGTGCCAATACATTAAACAAAAGACTTAAGCCTAGTAAAAATGATAGCACTTTCTGTCTAAATTTAGACGTGTGTTTGATTGTCATAGTAATCGCTCCTTCCAGTTTCTATTTATCTTTTTATCATAATCAGCCTCTTTTTATACTTTATTTTAACATTTTTGTTTTTTTTTTACAATAAATAATAAATGAATGGTACTTATCGACATTGCCAACGCTCGATCTTGATTTTAGGTGCTAAAAAGCAGTACCTTATTCCCGAAACAATCGACAATCAGGTACTGCTTATTTTCATGGGTTTTTGGAAACTTCACATGCTAATCTATAGTATACTATAAGATACAAGCATTTATTAAATCGTATTGACAGTCAAAAGTTGATATTGTCCCCCTCGCAGTCCATGCTCACTAAAGATTACCGAGATGTCCTCAAACAGACGACGATCCCGATTCTATTTATCTCTGGCGAGCTACCACCACTTTTTCCGACGCAACTAACTGATTATTATGTGCAGACAGCCAAACACGCGAAAAGCTTTCTCGCTAAAGGCTCTGGTCATCTACCCTACGCAGAAAGTCCTGATGAAACCAATCTGGTCTTGCTTGATTTTTTACAGGAAAATGGTGATAGTTGAGTTTTAAGGTCTGTTAACAAAAAAAACAGCCATGATTTCTTGGCTGTTCATCAACGAGTGACATCATGTGGGCGTAACCGCTAACATGTTTTTTATGGCTTATACAATCATTTGCTACTATTCGTGTAAAACTTTTTTACTTCTCGTGCAGTTGGTTTGCTTCAAAAAATAGTATAATAAGATGGCAAGCATTTTCAATGATGATTCACATTCAAAAGTTTACATTGCTTCCTGTCACAGTTCCAGTGCTCCCCAGCTACTTGACAACTGTTTTAGGTTTGAGTAATTTGTATCTGAAAAGGTATCTTTTACGCTGTAACAACTTTGGAAGGATGAATCACTTTGATAAGTGCTTGTTTTTTGCTTGTTTCGCATAACATCATTCCTCTGTTCCTTTCATTACAACTTTAAGCTTTGTTATCACTGCCTACAACTTTAATTTTGTCTGCGACCAAAGCATAGACTTCTTTCATACCAGCTTTACCATATTTTTTAGGATCGATGACTTTGTCATCTGCCAAATTGGCACGCGCACCCTTGGTATAAGCAATCCGTAAGTCTGTCGCATAATTGACTTTGCAAATGCCGCGTTTGATTGCTTCTCGAACTTGCTCATCAGGTACACCGGATGTACCATGCAAAACAAGCGGTACATCAACGACTTGACGAATTTCAGATAGGCGATCCATATCAATCTTAGGCTCACCTTTATAAATACCATGAATCGTGCCAACTGCGATAGCTAAAAAGTCCACATCTGTTTGTGCGACAAACTCCTTGGCTTCAGCTGGCTCTGTATAAGGGTTGTTAGAACCACCATCTAATTTATCTTCTTTACCACCAACTTTACCTAGTTCTGCTTCAACTGGAATATTATTAGGTTTGCAAGCATCAACAACACGACGACTAACAGCGACATTTTCTTCAAATGGTAGATGACTACCATCAATCATAATAGACGTATAACCGGCATGTAAAGCTTGCATAGCAAGTTCAAAACTTGATCCATGATCCAAATGGATGGCAACTGGCACTTTCGCCATGTCTGCAATCGCTTTCACATTGGCGAAATACAACTCCAAAGTCGCATAGTCAACCGTTCCTGGTGTCGTCTGCAAGATAATTGGCGCATGCAAATCTTCTGCTGCCTTAACCGCAGCCATCGCCATCTCCATGTTCTCGATATTGAAAGCACCAACTGCATAATTACCAGCTTGGGCTTTCAGAATCATTTCTTTACTCGTTACTAACATATCTTGTTCTCCTTTTTTACTTTACTTCAGTAACCTTTATTTGACGGTAAAAGGTATCATAATTCGCCAGATTGACATGACCTGTTGTTGCTTCTTGGGCATTCAACATGCCCAGTACCATGGCTTTTTTCAAGTAATCTGTTAGAGGTTGCTTGTGATAAATGCCGGAAACTAAGCCTGCAACAGTTGAATCTCCAGAACCAACAGGATTTTTGACCTCTATTTTTGGAATATCAACCTTGTAAAATTTGTCGTCAGCTTTTACAAAAGCGCCGTCAGAACCTAAAGAAACAACAATGACCGGAATATCACGAAAGAGCTCCGACTGTAAACTGATTTTCAAATCCGTCAAATTCGTAATCTCAGGAATCCCTAAGAGACTTGCGACTTCTTCGGCATTTGGCTTGATCAGATACGGTTGATTAGCATGTTGAACCGCCGCTAATAAGGATGCCCCTGATGTATCTAAGACAACGGGAATGTTTTTTGCTTTAGCCATATCCAACAGTTGGTTGTAATAATCTGTCGGGGCACCCTTAGGTAGTGAGCCTGAAATTGACAAGACGGTTGCTTCTCTTAGTAGGGTATCTAAATCTTGATGAAATGCTACTAACTCGGCTTCTGATACTATAGGGCCACTTTCCAAAATTTCTGTCTGCTTGCCATCATGTAAAATGGCGACACAATTTCTAGTTTCTTCTGCTATTTTAGAGAAAGCAAAGCTAATGCCTGTAGCTGCTAAATTTTCCTTGATGAACTCACCTAAGGCACCACCAAGTAAACCAGTTGCAGTTACTGGATCATCGAGTTGATGCAAAACTCGGCTAACATTTAAGCCTTTTCCACCCGCTGTTTTACGGGCAATGTCACAACGATTGACCGTATCAACTTTAAATTCTCCTAAAGGATAAGAAATATCAATAGATGGATTCATCGTGATTGTAACAATCATTTATCACGCCCCTTTCATTTTTTATAAACAGATACACCATCTAAATATGTTTCTTCTAGGTCAAGCTTATCTGACAAAATGATGAAATCCGCTGCACGACCTAAACGAATACTACCGCAAACATGGTCAATGTGACAGCTTTTAGCTGGAACTTCTGTTGCCATATAGATGGCGTCAGAAACAGTTGCCAAGTCCCAATCGACCACATTTTTTACACCTTCAAACAATCGCAAGATGCTGCCTGCTAAACTGCCACCATTTTTTAAACGCGCTGCACCATCTTTAACGATGACCGGAAATTCTCCCAGGAAGTAATCCCCATCTGGCATGCCGCCTGCACGCATACAATCTGTAATCAAGGCAATGTTATCTGGTGTTTTCGCCTGAATCAACGCTTTAGCAGCAACTGGGTGAACATGATGACCATCGCAAATTAACTCTGCAACTGTTCCAACTGTTGTCATCGCCGCACCAACCATACCAGGTTCACGGTGATTTAGGCCGCTCATGCCGTTATAAGTGTGAACAAAAACTGAGGCACCAGCCTCTACAGAAGCTTTGGCTTGATCGTAAGTTGCATCACTATGTCCCAAGGCGACACTAACACCTTCATTAACGAGCGCTGCTGTAAATTTGGCTGCACCTTCTCTTTCTGGTGCAATCGCGATTTTTTTAATCATGCCACCCGACAAGTCTTGCCATTTTTTAAAGACAGCCAAATCTGGATCTGTGAAATAGCTTGGATTCTGTGCGCCTTTATGCTTTTCAGTAAAGAAGGGGCCTTCAAAGAATATCCCCTGAATTTTAGCGCCAGTCACTTCTTTATGATGTTTCCCAATCGTCTCACAGACTTCGTTCAATATCTCAACAGTTGAAGTCAAGGTACTTGGCAAGAAGCTTGTGACACCGCAGCTTAACAAGCCTTTAGAAATCGCTTCAAGTCCTGCTACATCATGATCCATCACATCATGACCATGATAGCCGTGAATATGCGTGTCCACAAGTCCTGGCGCTATCCATTTTCCGGTATAATCAAGAATTTCGCCTACTGGTTTTTCTTGGGTATAAGCACCGAAGACGCCGTCTTCAACTGCTAAGTACCCACCTGTCTCAACTGAACTTGGTAAGAAGAAACGGTCTGCATGTAGATAATATTTACTCACTTTAATCCCTCGCTTTATTTCTGCTGATTAGTTGTCAAATGAATGAATGGTAACACCTTGAACGACACGATTGACAGTCCCAGTCGCTGATGGCGTATCTGGTGTATTACCGACTTTAAGCGATGCTAGTAAAGAAACGGTTTGTGCAACGACGATACAAGGAAAGGCGCAGTAAGCTTCTGGCAAAAGTGGCAGACCTTTTTCAAATTCAATCGTTTCACCGCTAAAATCTTGTCCAACTTTAGGTTGGGCGATGGCAATGACTGAGTTTGCAATCCCATCTTGATCCATTTCATTTAAAATATCAAGGTCATATTGTCTAGAATAATCATCGTTGTTAACAAAGTCAAAGACCAGAGTTTTATCATTAATGAATGATTTTGGTCCATGACGGAAACCGAGTGAAGAATCGAAGATTGTCGCAACCTGACCAGCCGTCAATTCCAATACTTTGAGCTGAGCTTCACGTGTTAAACCAGCCAGAGCTCCTGTACCCAGATAAATGATTCGATTAAAATCACGGTTGATAATATCTGCAATTTCACATTCCCGATTGATGATGTCTTCTGCCATGGTCGCCATGGTCTTGACATAAAGTTGTTTGTTGGCATCAGTCGCTGTATCAAATACGAGTAAAGCCGTTAACATCATACAAGAAAAGCTACTTGTCATCGCAAAGCCCAAGTCAAGTGATGCTTCTGGTTGCAACAACAACAAGTTATGCTCATCATTTTCAGCAGCTTTTGCAAGCAAGCCTTCTTTCGCACAAGTAATCGAAATGTGTCGAATATTTTTGACAACTTGGTTGGCAATTTCAACAGCTGCGACACTTTCAGGACTATTCCCACTTCTGGCAAATGAGACCAAAATTGTCAAATCATCAGGTCGTAAATAATCTAATGGACTGCCAACAATATCTGTCGTTGCAATACTTTCGTAAGTAAAGTCTGAATCCCCTTGACGATTCAAGTAAGGAGTTATTGTATCCCCAACATAACAAGAGGTACCTGCTCCAGTAAAAATCACTCTGACTCTATCTGTCGTTGATGCCTTAACTTTTGCTAAGAATGCCTCAATCTCTGATTTTTGAGCCATGAAATTATCAAAGGCTTCTAACCATACTTTGGGCTGTTGTTTGATCTCAAGTGTTGTATGAATAGCGCCTAATTTTTCTAGTTCTTCTGTTGAATAGTTAAACATTTTCTTTCCTCCCTTGATTTGGTTCATCATGAGCTGTATCACACACCCATGCGAACCTTTGACTTTAAATACTTTAATTTAAGTATCATAGCTAGCATATCAGGCTATGTAGCACATGCCTTGTCTTTAGACTAGGCATGTAATTGTTGACTATGTGAATTTGACAATGGTAGTTGTCAAACTTATACTTCTTTTTTATGATCTAAGATGGATTGTTTTATACTTGAATTGGTCGCCTCTTGCAACACTTAGAGTGTACTCTATAATTTCATTTTTTGAATTATAGGTTGTCCTCACGAGATTTAAGACAGGTGTCCCCTCATGAATATCTAAAAATTCACTGTCATTAATTCGCGCAATTCCTGCATAAAATTCCTCTTCTGCCATTTTCACGATTTGACCATAATCTTCAGAAAAGATCTCATAGAGTGGTTTCTCTGCCAAACGTTCTTCTGTCAATGATAGAAATAGTTTCAAAGGCAGATAAGTCCTCTCCAGCATCATAGGTACACCATCAGCAAGTCTCAAGCGTTTAATCTTGATCAATTTTTCACCTAAAGGCACATTCAGTTTATCCGCAAAATATTTACTGGCTTCAACCACTCGATATAGCAATATCTTTGTTTCGGGATGTTTTCCCAAGGACTTCATCTGATCTGTGAAACTATATGCCCCTGATAAATTTGTCGCATGGTTTCGTAAATCAGAAACAAACGTTCCTTTACCATGTCTACGATAGATATAGTTCATCTGTTCCAATTCTTGCAAGGCTTGTCGAACAGTCGTTCGACTTACACCGTACTGGTCTACTAACTCTCGTTCTGAGGGTAGCAAAGAATCCGGTTCAAACTCGTTTTCTATTTTTCCTTTTAACAAATCAACCAATTGATCATATAATGGTCGCTTTCTATTTGATTTAACCATGTCTTCCTCCTTGTATGTGGTAGTTACCACTAACAAGATTATACTACATTTCACTTCAAAGATAAAAAGATATCAGATGAATATTCAAAAATATCTAATTTTAAGATAAAACTTCCATCAAAAGGAGCTGATGCCTATTTTCTGAAGACTCCCCCTCACTGGACGATTACTGTGGCCAAATTGTTGGCCAAATACCAAGACCTGAACCTAACAAGCCAAGAATGAGTAGCAAGCCAATACATTTAAGTGGCGTGAAGTTTTTCTTAGCCATCAAGAGATACAGCAACAAAGTCAAAGCCAATGGAATGATTTGTGGTAAAATACCATCCAAAATCTTTTGAATATTGATGGTAACTGGTACTTTATTGTAATCATTGTAAGTGATTTGATAATCACCTGTGCCTAGATCTTTAACTGAAGAACCTTCTTGTAACGTTTCTTCATCGCCATCGACATAGAGTTTTTCACCATATCTCGAAAGACCTTCTTTACTTACCACAGTCGTAATCGCTGTTGCTTCATTGGTTGTCCCATTTGGAATTTCAAGACCTAATTTTGTAGACCCGTAAACACATGTTAATGACCCAACGATAAAGATTCCCAAAATACTTGCTGCACGTGTAAATTCTTTAGCATTTTCTGTCAATACTGAAATGGCATTTGTGCCCAGTTTGTAGGACCAGTGCATTAAGTACCAGCGGATGGCAAATTGTGCGATATTGAAGACGAGTAGGAAGATGAATGGCCCGGCAATATTACCGTCAATCGCCATGTTTGAAGTGATACCAGCTGTAATCGGTACGAGTGTGAACCAGAAGAGGGCATCTCCGATACCGCCAAGTGGTCCCATAGCTGCCACACGGACCGCACGAATTGTTGGGATATCTGTTTTATTTTGTTCTAGTGATAGGATAATCCCCATAACAAAGGTTACTAAGAATGGGTGCGTATTAAAGAACTCCAAGTTATGACTCATAGATGCTGCTAAGTCATCTTTATTATCTTTGTGAATTTTTTTCAGCCCTGGCAAAATACCATATAACCAGCCAGCTGCCTGCATTCTTTCATAGTTGAAAGAAGCTTGCAAGAACAAGGAACGCCAAACCATTTTGTTTAATGTTTTTTTATCCAATGGTTCAGATGGTGTTAAATTTTGATAATTATCTGGAATGTTATATGCCATCTTCTTCACCTCCAAAATCACTTTGACTACCTGTTGTTAATTTGAATTTTGCTTGAATTTCTTGGACTGCGCTCGCAGTTATAATCCCAGAAAGCGACTGCAAAGCCGATAAATGCTAGGATAATGAGTGCTGGACCTGATAAGCTTGGTGCAGCCATAACGATGGTTGCCAAACCAAAGCCCATGAAGTAGAAGCCCCACATCTCTTTTGAAACCATTACTTTTAAAAGAATCGCAAAGCCGACATAGCGCATCATACCACCAGCAGCACCGAGGCCACCCATCAACCATTTAGGAATCGTATCTACGACTTGTTGACCAAATGTTGCACCACCGATAAAGAATAATGTCACAACGAGACCAAACAATGCACCAATAGCAGCCATAGCAAGATAGTTAATCTTATCAATTCCTTTTGTGTCAGCCTCATGTGCATAACGGTCTGCGACTGCCATCACTGGTGACATCAAAGAGAAGAGCAAAGTTACGGCATATTGACCCAATAATGAGAATGGAATGTGCTGCCATGATCCCACCAATAACGGCATTAGGTGGTTGAGCTCCCCCAACCGGCATGTTACCGATGGTCATTAATTGATATGTCCCACCGACAATCAGGCCTGTCTGTAAGTCACCCAGAATCAAACCGACAACCATACCAGTAACGATCGGTTGATACAAAGATTCCAAGAAGCTAAACTGATCGATCGCTGCAATGAATGTGATGAGAAAAATGAGTAAAATTTGTAAAATGTTATAATCCATTTTCGTTCCCTCCTATACAATACGTTTAGAGCGTGTTATCACCCTCTAGTATATTCAACATAGCTAAAAGTTAAAGCGAAGATTTAACAACAAAATTTGACGATTTAGCCGTAGGCTGTCGCAATCACTGTTGTCAGAAGACACCTTAGCTAAACAACTTTTCAGAATCCTCAGCCGCCGTTGTTGGTACTCGGCGAATTTCAAGTTCAACCCCTTTCTCCTTGAGTTCTCTGAATGCTGCAATATCGGTGTCATCAACTGCAACCGTTGTTGCAACTTGTCGTTTTCCTTCAGCCATATGCATATTACCAATATTTAGTTTTTTGATGGGCACGCCACCTCTTACCAGCGTCAAAACGTCTTCTGGATTTTCGCAAATAATGAAAATCTTTTGACGCGGTGCTGCTTTGTGAATGATCTCAATCGTTTTTTCTAAAGTGAAATAACGCGTTTGAACACCTGCTGGTGCTGCCATATCCATCAAGCCTTGACGCGTTTTATCTCCAGCCACCTTGTTATTCGCGACTAAAATCAAGTTAGCACCTAATGTGCCGTTCCATTGTGTTGCAACTTGTCCATGAATTAAGCGATTGTCAATTCTTGTCAATAAAATATTAGGTTCACTCATCTTTTTATCCTCCTAGAGATAGCTTCTATTGCTTAAGCAACAATTTGTGAGATAGCGTAACGTGAGACTTCCATAATGGCACCCGATTTAATTTCAATGTCGAGCGTTTCTTTTCCAACCGTTTTAATCGTGCCAATGATGCCATTAGATAATTGAACTTTTTGACCTACTGCAAGTCCAGTATGTAAGTCTGCAAAATATTTCTTTTGCTTCTTCATTTTTGTAAAACTGAAGAGGTAGTAAATGATGATAAATGCGACAATAAAGCCAATTAAGGTGATTGATGATGCTAAGATTGATTCCCACATAATTAAATCCCCTCTTCCTCGTCAAACGTTTGTGTTTCAGATTCTTGCGGTAATTGTGCATGGACTAAACCAGTTTTCCCTGCTTCTAATGCTGACGCAATAAAATCAATTAAACTCTCCGATCCATAGCGTAGCACCATTGACTCTAACAATATTGGTAAGTTAACACCCGCGATGACTTCAACATCTTCAAATGCTTGAGCCTCGATCATTGCTGTCCGAAACGGTGTCCCGCCCAATAAATCTGAGAAGACAATCACGCCTGAGCACTTTTGACGTAGCGACAACATCGCATCTCGCATATCTTCAGAAAACGTTTCCAAAGATTTTTCTTCTAAAAAGCACACAGTTTCAAAATTTTCTTGTTGTCCTGCAATCATTTCAAGTGCGCCACCAAGTCCTGTTGCAAAAGAGCCATGCCCCGTCAAGATACATCCAATCATTTCACATTCCTCCTTCGTCATTCTTTCTTTGTTACTGATTACCATGTCAATCAATCACATGATGTTGTTCTTGAGATAGTGTTAATGTATCAAATCTTATTCGTCATATTTGATTTTCTTTTAACTGGTACCTACCTCACATGATGTTGTTCTTGAGATAATGTTAATGTATCCAATCTTATTCATCATATTTGATTTTCTTTTAACTGGTACCTACCACCATACATCTCATTTATTTGTTAACATGTCTTAATGTTGATGTCAATAGTTTTTTCAAAATAAATAAAACGTTTACATTTTTTAGCAAAGTGTCTTAAATTAGGGCTTTTTTAGCCATTTATTTATCCTTTCTCCCAATAATCTATACTTTAACCGAATATTTGATCAAGAAAAAAACAGCCTCTCGACTGT
>OCTV010000122.1_pt1 | contig 30020 bp, 27 predicted proteins | sample 1539101 | NCBI WGS metagenome assembly OCTV01 (sample SAMEA3991422, study PRJEB22521) | metagenome | biome: anthropogenic terrestrial biome; feature: sewage plant; material: sludge | place: Sweden | collected 2012-09-26 | reverse complement strand
GGAAGAGCGCGCGCCGGAACACATTTTACTATCAAGATAATTTATTCCACTACGATTCGACTGTTTATCGTCACTAAAAACATCAAACAGATAGGTCAACTCTGATTCCTCTATCATTCCAGCTAATTGATCCAGTTGCTGTATACGACCTTTATCAGCTCCAACAAAATAAAAATCTCGCAAGACATCTGTTTTTTCATCAAGATTAACACTATCCAAAATGTAAAACTGTTCCAAAAAGGTTAGCCCATACTCCTTTGAATAATTCTGATCAAAACAATAAACATCAAAATTTTCTTTCAAATATTCAATTCTCTCATTGGGAACATTCCAAAGCCATATCTTTAATTCAGAATCCTCTAATGTATTTTTTTTTATGAACTCTAGAAGTCTAGGTGTAATCGCATTATCAAAAACGACAATTGTCTTATATTCATTAAAAATTTTTTTCCAATCCTCTAGCCAAAATGTATGAATAAAGTCAATTGGCAACCTTTTAGAAACTGCTCGTATGTTGTGCATTACATTTGAAGAAACTTTTTTATATGGAGTAGAAACCTCAACATTTGGGAAATCTGAGATTGCTGAAGCAAAAAATTGTTCAAATGAATCAATTTGCTCAAATAGTAACAATGTCTTTTTCATGAATCTTTACCTATATCTCAATAATTTTGACTGAGTTTCAAATAAAATTTTTAACAATCCAAGCTTATATAATAGATATTTTATCTTATTGGGCTGATTTAATAATTTAGTCACACCAAGACTATTTTTGACAATCTCTTGCTTTATATCTTTCTCTATATCTGAATATTGGGCTGATATATTCGATTTATATAAACTCGATAAAATATGTATTAATCCATTAATGTAAAAGGCTTGTAAAATTTCTATCTCAAGTTCTTCAAATTTTTCACGAATAAGTGGAGAATAATAAATTTCTCGATAAAAGCCAAACATATCTTGCAATTTCTGCTCATTCCAAGACTGTGTAATTGAGTCTGGGTTCGTAATCAAATAGTGATAATATTTTTGATTAGTAACATAAACTTTAGTAGCTTTAAGAAATAACTTATAGTTTGTTCCCAAATCTTCATAATATTTTCCAACCGGGAACTCAATATCATTATCAAGAAATAGCTTTTTCCTATAAATTTTGTCATTAGCAAATCCTGTTACATCCGATTGTTTCAACATTTCAAGTAAGGCTTGCTTACCTGATAATTTCTGAATACGAGATTTAGCTGAAATCAACTTATCTTCCTCAGAAGTAACAAATTCTCTGTTAAAAGAAATGATGTCATACGTTAATTCTTCAATGACATCAGACAATTCTGAAAAAGTATTCGGTTCAAGCCAATCATCTGAGTCTGGAAAATATACATACTCTCCAGAAGCTTCCTCAATACCTCGATTTCTAGTATCAGATAGTCCTTTGTTTTCTTTGTGTATCACTCTTATCATTTCATATTTCTCTGCATACAAATCACATATTTGAGCAGAACTATCTGTACTTCCATCGTCAACAAGAATAATCTCATAATCATTCCAAGATTGTACCAGAATACTTTCTAAACACCTTTTTAAATATTTTTCTACATTATAAACTGGTACTATTACACTAAGTAATGGTTTCATAAATTCCTCATATCTTATTAATCGGCACTTAAATCCTCTCCACCTTTATTCAACCAGTTAACCACATTGAAATATCGATGATAAATTTTCAGGTCAATACCAACATGTCCCTCTTTTTCTCTAGATTTAAAATGAACCAATGATGTTAAATCTTCATAATCCTTTGATGAAAAAATCACTTTACTCTTGAAGGGTAGATTATCGAATATTTTCATTAATTCATAACTGCATTGGTCATTATCATTGAATTTAAAATAAAGATTATCCCAATGAATACGTGCTAAACGACGCTGCCACTTTTCTCGTGCTTCACTCTCACTTTGATAATGTAAAAAATGAATTTCAATATCATCTAAAAGAGCAAGCGGATAACTATTGTCAAATTCCTTAATATATTTAGATTCTCTAACAAATCTAAGAGACTGGCCTCCTGACTTCAAATAATAGTCTAAATTATTAAGCAATTTAATATAATCTGGAGAGAAGATAAATAATCCTACAAATAGCGTTTGCTAGGGTATTCCAAATTCTTGATAAACTTTACCTGCCCAGCAATTATCACAAATAATAGTAAATTCTTTGTTTTTTAATCGTCTTCGCGGGACAAAGTTAATAATAGGATAAATAATGGGTTTCAGTCTATTTTTTATGTTTTCAATATTCATATTACAAACCTTTATAGAGTTTTGAAAAATTAGCAATGTAACTGTCTAATGAAAAAAGCTTCTTCTGGCGCTCTACAGAATTTCTTCCAAAGGTTGTCCGTAGATCGTGAGACACCACTAATTTTTCAATTATTTTTGAAAGTGCTTCAGGTTGATTCGCTTCTGCCAAAAGACCATTTTCACCTTCTTTTACCATTTCACAAACACCACCATGTCGGTAACCAACAACAGGTCTACCACATGCCATTGCCTCTAATACAACTGTAGGTAGGGGATCTGGATTAGTACTTGGAAGTACAAAAATATCAAACATATTATAGAGCTCTGTCGTATTAGTATAGTAATCAATCCGTCTAACTTGAGAAGCAACGCTCAGTTTAGTAATATTTTCTTCAAGTTCCTGTACACGCCACTCCTCTCCCTCAAAAGCACTACCAGCCATAAAGGCAATAGCTTTTGGATTTTGTTCTAATATCGGAGTTATTGCTTCTAGAAAATCTCCTTGTCCTTTCCATGCATTGACACGACCAATCATACCAATGACAAGAGCATCTTCTTCAATGTCAAATTTTTGTCGGATAAACTGTGCATCCAATTGATGATATACCTTATTATCTACTCCGTTATAAATGACACTGACTTGATTATCCTTAATATGAGGAGACTGACTGATATGATTCGCTACAGCCCGTGATACTGTTACAATCTTATCAGCAAATCTCCCCATCAACATATTGATGAAATTTGAAATAAATCGAGGTTTTACTATAATTTCATGAACGTGCCATATCAAAGGAATATGCAACTTATTCTTAACATAAATTCCTTCAAGTACAGCTGTTGTATTGTTATGGATAATCTCAATATTATGGAGCCTTGCATAGTTACAAATTAATTGTGAATACTTTCTGTATTTCACAATATACTCAATAAAACCTTTGGGATTAAAATATTTTCTTCTTAAAATCGGGTACTCAATCACCGATACTTTTGCACCAGCTTCTCTTAGTTTTCCAACAAGAATACCATCACTTGGTAAAATGACATGGGGCTCGAACTGTGTCTTATCTAAACCAGCAATCAAGTCTCGTAATACTTTGTCCGCACCATAAAATTCAGATCCCGCATGTAAATAAAGAATTTTTTTCATTGATTATTCCTTAGTAAACAACCTTTCATACTCATCAACAATAAAGTCCCAAGAAAATCTTTCTTTTACTTGTTTTGTTGATAACTTATCCATTTCATCGATTCTATCTTGTGACAATCGTTCACTTTCTTCAATGACTTTATGAAGATTCTCCTTTTCCCAATATATTGCACCATCTTCCCCCACTTCCCTGTTAAAACCGACATTTAGGAGAAGATTTAACTTAGTTGAAGACAGGGCTTCTAATAATGAAGGATTTGTACCACCAACTTCATGACCATGGAAATAAGCAAAAGCATTCTCACGAATGTATTTCAGTAGTTCTTGGTTATATACTGTACCAACAAACTTAATACGATTATCCTTATCAAATCCAGTTTCTTTTCTGAGCTTTTCATAAAAAGCATTTTGCTCAACATTCGTAATCAGAACAAAATCTTTTTGTGAATTTGACTTCATAAACTCTCTAATCATTGATTCGTAGTTGTTCTCAGGAACAAAACGACCTACTACTAGATAATAATTATTTTCACTGACTTTCTTTTCGTTAAACCATTCGCGAACTACTCTGTCCTTTGAAGTTAAAGTCGATTTTTCTAAATCCGTACCATAAGCGATATAAGTAGTTTTAGGATTGAACTTGCTGTAATCATTTTGAATATATGTTTCAATGTTTTTACTATCACAAACCAATAAGTCTGCATGTTTTACCATCAATGACTCTGAAACTTTCCAATAACGACGAACAGGGGCACTCCATTTCTCCCTTAACCATTCATGTCCATCTGGATTAACAAATAATTGACCTCCTAATTGATGGATTTCTTTACGATATTTTGAAATAAATGGTCCGATACGACAAGCTAGAATATAAAAAATAGGTTCTTTATCACGATTTTCTTTTGCAATCTCAATTGCTTTTTTTAATGCAGCAATATCATATGCAATTGCTTTAGCTGGACCAATATTTGGAACATCTATGCTAAAACATGTTGCACCATTATATTCAAAAAAATCTTCACTAATATTAGATTTCTTTGAATTTTCCCTTGTACATGCCACGAAATACTTAATATTTTTATTTTTTTGATTTTCCGTTAATTTTTCTACAAAGGTTTCAAATCCGCCATATTTGGCAGGAATCCCTTTTGATCCAATAATATAAACTGTTTTCATATAACCAAATTTTCCTAACATGTACAAATAATAAAAAACTACTTACTTCCCTCTTTTTTAAAAACTACGACGATAGTCTTCAACAATATCTTGATATCCGACCAGATGGTCCAGTTATCGATATATTCAACATCGAGTTTTACCACCTCATCAAAGTTGGTAATATTGCTACGACCACTTACCTGCCATGAACCTGTAATTCCTGGCTTGAAGCTGAGGCGACGTTTTTGACTTGGTGTATACTTTTCAAATTCATCCACTGTCGGTGGACGAGTACCTACCAAGCTCATATCACCAACTAGTACATTATAAAACTGTGGCAATTCATCTAGACTTGTTTTTCGGATAAATTGACCAATTGGAGTAATCCGTGGGTCATTATCCATTTTAAACATACCACCCTGCATCTGGTTTTGAGACATAAGTTCTTTTTTCCGTTCCTCTGCATCCATATACATAGAACGGAATTTATAAAATTTAAAGATACGTCCGTTTTTCCCTACTCGTTTCTGAACAAAAATGGCCGGTCCTCCATCTTTCCGAATGATGGGGGCTAAGACAATCCCGACCAGACCACAAATTAGAAGACCAATCAAAGCCCCAAAGATATCCAACATACGCTTTAGAAAGATATGGCTAGGTTTGTAGTAATTGGAGTTAAAAGTCACGATGCTATGGTCTCCAACTTGTTTGATTTTTTTATTTTTTAAAGCCCTGAAATCAAATAAGTTAATATCTACACTCACATCAATACCCATGACTTCAAAATCGGAAACAAGATGTTTGAGATCGTAATGTTCACTCGGTAAGTTGATAAACACATGGTCGACAACTTCATGAGTCGCAAACTCTATTGCATCATCAAAAGGAACTACTGGAACTCCCTCTGGAAATGGCACATCACCGTCTCCAATGACTACAATACCCGCCAAATATTTGGTAGGAAGTTGATCTGACTCAAAGAGCCCCTCCATTAATCGCAATCTCTCAGTAGTGGTAATGACTAAAGTATTCTTCTGTTGTTCAGCAGTCATAAGGAAGAGATATTTGTATCTACGCACAGTGCAGTTGATAATGTAAACGATGATAAAGGTAAGAATGGTAAATAATGCCAACCAACGTCTCGTAATGATAAAACTATCTCCCAACAAAAAAGAAAAAGATATGAGGAGTATGTCGAAAATCAAAACGTACCTAGCGACCCGTTCAAACTCTATTAAGTAGCCCCTACTCTCAAATTCTGATGACATTCGAGAGAAATAAAAAGCTACAAAATGCAGGGCCATAATCAATAGAATCCCTATCTGATTCATCTTTGAGGTGGGTAAGTGGGTGGTAATGGAGACAGCCACTACTACCCCAATCAATTCTAAAAGCGCCAGTCTAAACTGCCGGTATTCATTAATATTTACCATTTCATCTCCTACAGTCAATGGATATCTTTCTATACCATTGACTACTTTTTCATCTCCACTAAATTATTGAAAGGCAAGATTTCGCGTTTATTTCAATTTTATATCCTAATTTTTGAGTAGCATCAAGGGATTTTTCTTAAACAATGCCCGTGCACGATCTCTTCCATATTCTTTTTCAATGTGTGTGAAGGCCTCCTGCATATAAGGCTTTCGTTTGGAGAGATTGTGCATATCGCTTGCCACACAGGTGACCAGATCATTATCTAAAAAGTATTGCACGCGTTTTTTAAAGGGTTTGGCAACATCTCCAATCAAGCTTGGTTTTAAGACATGATTGCTATTCACCTGAGTAAAGCACCCCTTATCGATGAGTTCAGCCACCCTTTCTCCCTTGAATGCCAAGGCGTCGTAACGCTCGATATGGGCAATCACAGGAGTTAATCCTAACAATATGATTTCATTGACTGCCTCTTGGATCTCCTTCCAAGGGGTATTCATACTAAATTCTACCAATACCTGTTTCGTACCATTCAGGGTTGGTAGTTTCTTGGCATCCAATTTGCCAATAATATCCTTTGTGTAGTAGAGTTCACCACCATAACAAAGGGTCAATTCTGGAAACCGTTCGGCTACTACTTTTTTTAGCTCTAGATAATTGGCCATGATGATTTTCTCGGGCGTTTCAAACATCCCTTTTCGTCGATGAGAGGTCGCAACAATCATGCGAACACCCTGACGACGAGCTTCTTCGATTAATCCTAGGCTTTCTTCGAGCGTCTTGGGACCATCATCCACATCAAATATGACATGGGAATGAATGTCTATCATTTCGTTGCTCCTACATTTTGGAATTGATTATGATGACTACTAGGCTTTTTTACCGTAGTTCCCATAGTTACCGTAATTACCATAGGCTCCATATTTTTCCGTAGCCACATCATATTTATTCAAGATAACACCTAAGAATGGCGTACCAGTTTGCTCTAGTTGTTCTGCGACTTTCTTAACCCCTGACCGTTTGACACGACCAGCCTCTGCGACAACGGCCATACCATCACACTTCTGTGCAATGATGGCTGCATCAATGACCAATCCCAAAGGTGGGCAGTCGACAATGACATAATCATAATAGCGACGGAGCGTTGTGATGAGATTATCGAAATTTTTGCTTTGCAACAAGGCTGTAGGGTTCGGTGAAGCCTTACCAGATTCGATGACTGTTAAGTTCGGAACATCTGTATCACATAAGCCCTGTGACAGGTCGGTTGTTCCCGCCAGATAGTCTGTCAGACCCGTAATTTTTGTCGTGGGCTTGAAGAAACCAGACATGACTGAATTACGAATATCAGCGTCCAACAAAATGGTTTTATAACCTGAGCGTGCATAGGCAATCGCTAGGCTGGCTGCAGTCGTACTCTTTCCTTCATTTGCCTCGACTGAAGTTATCCCGATGACCTTTAATTCTGAACCACTCAACTGGATATTGGTTCGGATGGCGTTAAAGTATTCCTCAGTCTTTCTAACTAATCCACGTTTATTACTTGCTAATTCTAAAGTTGCCATGTTTCTCTCCTATTTCAATTTCTCTGCCTGTGGAACCACACCTAGTAAGGTCATCCCTAAGCCTTCTTCGATATCTTGTGGTCGTTTCACACGATCATCCAGCACTTCGAGGACAAGCACCAAGGCAGTTGCAAGGAAGGCACCTGCAACAAAGCCTAAGACAAGGTTACGTTTCGTTTGCGGTGTCGATGGTTTTTCTGCTGGCAGTGCTGCTTCCAAAGTAGTCACATCACTTACCTTGGTCACCTCAATAATCTTTTTAGCTGCTTCATCACGAAGCGTATTAGCGATGGTTGCTGCTTGATTCGGATCACTGTCACGAACGGTGATGGATAAGATACGGGTATCGACTGGGATGTTAACAGTAATTTTTTCTTTAATATCGTCAGTAATTCCTAAAGTAGTGGTCACATTTTTCAAAACATCTTGAGATAGGATGATTTCCTTATAGTCTTTTACCAAGAAACTACCTGCTTGTAAGTCTTGGTTGGTGATACCAGCTCCGTTATCACTACTTTGAGTGACTACATAGAGACGTGTGGTTGAATCATACTGAGGAGTCGCTAAAAAGGCACTGTAGGCAAATGCTAAGCCAGTTGTCAATATAGCTGTTAAGAGAATCAGGAATTTCTTTCTCCAAATCGTTCTCAATAGTGATAAGACATCAATTTCAATTGTATTTGCTTCTTGGTTATTCATCATTGCTCCAAAATTATTCCATTTCTATCGTTTTATTGACCTGCTAAGGTCGCATTGATTGCTGCTTTTGCTTGTTCCAGGCTATCTGGATTGAGCTCCATCATGTAGAGGGCATATCCAGGCATGGCATAGGATGGAAGAACTCCAGTACTTCCTGTTCCACTTACAGCTTGTGAAGTTACAGTAAAGTTTCCACCAGTTTCCAACTGTTGGTTGACCAACTCCATCATGGTTTCCAACTGCATATCAGTCTGGATAGAGTCAGAAAGTGATTGCATAATTTCCTGATAATGAAGCAGGTTTTCAGGCTGGGTCAGCTTGTTAATCAAAGCTGCAATCACCTTTTCTTGGTTCTTACCCCGGTCATTATCCCCATTGGCAAGTGAGTACCGTTCTCTAACGAAGATTAAAGCTTGTTCAGCATTCAAATGTATCGTTCCAGTAGCGAAATCATATCCACCACTCGAAAACGCTTGATCATTTTCTACATCAACCCCACCCACAACGTCGATAAGCTTCAAGAAGGAAGTAAAGTTGAGTCGGGCATAGTAATGAATGTCAATACCATAGAGTTGTTCCAAGGTTTGGACGGAAGTATCGACACCATAGATCCCTGCGTGCGTAAGCTTATCTTTTTGGTTTTGACCAGCTCCTGGAATGGTAACATAGGCATCCCGAGGTGTTGTTGTCAGCAATATCTTTTTGGTATCCCGATTGATGGTCATAATGATATTGACGTCAGACCGAGATACGGATGAAATTGATCCAAAAGTATCAATACCGCTGATGTAGATATTGATGGCATTACCCGTTTCTTGATTTGTACTTGAAGATTCGTTTTTAATTTCATTGGTCATAGAGTACAAGACCTTGATTTTCGAATCAACCTCTGGATCTTCTGCACGAAGCATTTCTAAGAAGACACTGTTCAAGACCATTGCATCTCCTTGGCCAGCCATCATGGCTTGATAAGCATCCATATAAGAGGCTGTTGGAGTCGGTGTCAAGGTAACGTTTTTTTCTGACTGTAAGCTATCTAAAAGCTTGGTAATATTGTCTCCGTCATTGTCAACGGGAGCAAGCAAGCTCGTTACTTGGCTCACATCGCTAATCGTGCTGTCTGCTGGTACAATGATTTCCATATCATAGCTAGAGTAACTAGCGTTTTTATTGACTGTAGAGCCCAATTGTACCAAGCTTTGTACTCCCCAGATACCAAATCCAGAAAGGGCGATACCAATAATGAGGAGGACGGTTGTCCATTTTTTTGCCTTTTTCCTAAGAAGCAGGAAAACCCCAACCACTCCTAGGACAGCCATTGCCCCTACTAAAAAGTGATTGAGGTTACGAAAGTTAAAAATCTGGTACCGATAAATACTGTAGGCTAAAAAAACAGCGGAAACGCTGTACACTACAAAAAGACCCCAATTTAATAGGGTCAAAACTGATTTTTTCTTATTTCTCTTAATTCTTCTCGATTCCATAGTACTCCAAATTGTATCCAAGCCCAATATATCCAAAATATTCATAAAAAACTGTTGTAATAGTTATACACTATTTTTAGTTTTTATTCAAGTAAAACAAAGTTTTTTTGATAATGAAAACGTCTACATTTTTATTTTCCCGAACGAGAACAACTAGCCTCTTAAAACGTTTGCGTATTTCTGTTAAAAATGACAGGAAATCGACATATAAAAAAACAAGCACCCACCATTTGAGGCCAATGGAAAGGTACTTGTCTGTTTATCATTAATCAATAGATTTCAGTGCTTCTAGCATATCAACCTTTCTCAACTGGTGGTTGACATACCAACCAAGGAAGGCTAGAATGCCCACAATCGCTAAGATAGGTATGAGATAGACTTCTGCTCCTACTTCTGGATTGAAGCGGATACTATCAGAGCCAATCATATAGAGCAAGAGGCGGTGGAGATAGAAGCCACCAATTAGCCCAGCCACAATCCCGATAGTAGACAAAGCTATGGTTTCACGATAAATGTAGAGGGTTACTTCTTTATTATGAAATCCAAGTACGCGAATGGTGGATAATTCGCGGATACGTTCTGACATATTGATAATGGTCAAATTGTAGAGAATCACCAGTCCGAGTAAGATGGACAGTACCACCAAAATGGTCATGACGCTCTGAAGAGAGGCTGCCATTGTCGTTAGCATGGCCATGAGAGATGTATTCTGTACTAGACTTTTGACAGCAGTCATATCCAATAATTGGCTGGATACTTCTTGTACATGTTGGGCACTATCTTTTTTGAGTTGGACTAGGTAGGCGTTTGCTAATTTTCTGCTACCCGTCACCTCCTGATAGTATTCATCCGTCATAAAAATAAAGTGTCCAGCATACATGTCAGCAATACCATCTACTCGAACTTCAACTTCTTTGTCATTGAGGGTCAACTTAAGCTTATCACCAAGGGCAACATCATATAATTGTGCGAGTTTTTCAGTCAGAATCACGCCTCGTCCTGTTAGAGTGAGTTCTCTTCCTTTACTGGTTTCAAGCTCTATCAAATGTCCCATATCTGGTCTATCCGTGATATAGAGGCTGATGGATGCTGTTTTTTCTTGGTCATTTGAGGTGATTTTTTCTGTTATTTGTTCAAATGCCACAGGTAAGGATTGACGAACTTGGTCAGACTGTAGAAAATCAGACAGTCCATCTAGTTCTTCCTCAGAAGCTTTGCTATTTTCCACCACCAACATATCATAATGGATCAGGTCGCCAAACTGTCGGTCGACGACACCAGAGATAGAGGAACGGATGCCCAAGCCGCCAAATAGGAGTGCAACTGTCCCCGCCACGCCAAAGATGGTCATCAGCATCCGCAGTTTGTAGCGGAAGATGTTGCGAGCTGTCACCTTATGGGTGAAACTGAGGCGAGACCAGACAAAGCGCCAGCGCTCCAGAAGGATTTTTGAGCCAGATACTGGTGGTTTGGGTAAGAGGAGACTGGCTGGCTTTTCAAAGAGTTCGCGTTGCGCGACCAGATAGGCAGGCAGCACCGCGGATAAGAGCGTTAAGCCGATGGCTAGACTGGTCCACAGTGGGTAGAAATATAGGGTGGATGCGCCGATAACCGTTGTCTCAGTAATAATAGAAGAGATGAGTGGAGATAGGACTGTGTTTCCCAAGATGATGCCAACGATTGCCCCTGCAAGCCCAGCGCCTAGTCCGTACAAGACAAACTTAGCCATGATTTGTTTATTGGTGTAGCCTAAGGCTTTAAACAATCCAGACTGGGTGCGTTCTTCATCTACAAAACGTGCCATTGTGGTAAAGGTCACTAAGGCAGCAACCAGATATAAGACGACAGGGAAGACATTTCCAACTGCTGCGATGGATTTGGTGGCATTTTGATAGGTTACATAGCCATCACTGCCCGGCAAGGTCGAGCGTGTGTAGACTTGATAACTGGATTTTTCAATCTTACTCAACTCTGTCTTAGCGTCTTCAATTTCGCTCTGAGCTGCAGTGATTTCTTTTTCAGCTTGTGCTTTTTGAGTGGAGAATTCTTGACTTGCCTTGCTTAGTGCTTCGTCCGCCTGATTGAGTCTGAGTTCCTCTTGGTTGAGGGTCAGGCTGGAGGATTGCAATTGTTGGACACCCCATTCATAATTAGCAACACCTTTTTGATAGGCAGCGTAGCCATTTTCGTATTCCGTCAACCCAGCATTATACTGTGCAAGGCCTGATTGGTATTCCACATTCCACGCTTCATATTGCTTTTGTCCTGCTTGATATTCGGCTTTTTTCGATTGTAAGAAGTCAAAGCCAGCTTGATAGCCTGCATGAGCTTGCTCAAATTCGGTTTCCAATTGATCCAAACGTGCCTTTTCAGCATCTAGGGCTTCTTGGCGCGCCAGCAATTCAGGATAGTCGGATAAACTCTCACCTTCCTGCACTTGGCTTTCTACTTGGGTATTCAGGTCGTTTTGCTCTTGAAACCATGCATTTCTGCCCGAGGAAATGGTGGCGCCTAGATCATTTAATTGAGCATTTTGCTTGTCTAATTCTTGTTGGGCTGTTTCCAATTGCTGAGCGGATTGTGAGAGTTGAGCTGCGCTCGCATCCAAGAAGGATTTAGTTTGATCTAATTTTTTCTTGGATTCATCCAATTGCTGTTTGCTGGCCTCCAAGCGAGATTTTGTGTCAAGTAAAGTTGCATATGCTAATCTCAGCTCGGATTCAGACTGTATGATTTTAGCCCTTCCACGCGCAAATTTTTCCCGACCTGTTGCCAGCTGGGCATTGCCTTCTTGGATATCCTTCTCGGCATCTGCTAATTCCTGTTGGGCTTTGGCAATTTCTTGCTCTCCCTTTGAAATTCCCTCTTGTCCATCTGCTTGAATGCTCGCAAGACGCTCTTCATCATTATCAGCGACAAGCGATTCCAGTTGCTTTTTATGGTCCTCCAGCTTTTCCGTATAGGCTTGACTGGCATAGGAAAGACTTGCTAAATCATCGTAGGAAATCCGTGCAATCATATAGACATCTGATTGGAAGACAGATGGCAATACGACCCCATAGCCTGTCAGCTGTCCTGTACCACTACTAGCCATTCCCATGGTGACATTGTCCCAAATCTCAGAAGAAGCTACAAAACCTACAACTGTGAACGCTGTTTCTTTTAGCACTGTAGCATTTTTATCAGGTTCTTTGATGCTAAAAGTATCTCCAATCTGATAGCTTGCTTGAAGTGAGGGAGATAAGGCTATCTGATTTTCAGCGGTTGGAAAATGTCCCTCCACTAAGGTGTACTGGGATAACTCTTCTGGTTTTGAAAACACTCGAACAGCCTGATGGTCTTCTTCCAGGACTACATCCTTGAAATACCCTGCCTCAACTGTTGCATTGTCAATCGTTTGGAGCTCTTTCACATCGTCTTGGGTGATGCCAAGTTCGGACATGACAGCTAAATCCATGGTTCGATTGGCTTCTATGTAGGCCTGAGCAGTCCGCTCCATGTTTGGAGCAGTTACCTTCAATCCTATCAGTGCCAGCGAGCCCAACATCATCAAGCTAAAAATAGATAAAAATCGCCCTTTGGAGGACAACATGGATTGTCGAATGTCCTTCCAATAGATGGTCTTTTTCATAGTCTCTCCTAATACTCTAGACTGCTAATGTCCTGTGGTCTCGGGTTTATTTCAATTGAATGAATTCGTGCATCCCGCATACGAATCACTCGATCTGCAATTGGAGCGAGTGCCGCATTGTGCGTCACAATGATGACTGTCGCGCCTTCTTTTCGAGACATATCTTGAAGGATTTGCAAGACCTGTTTTCCTGTCTGATAATCCAGGGCTCCTGTTGGCTCATCACAGAGCAGTAATTTGGGCTTCTTTGCCACGGCACGCGCAATGGCCACACGTTGCTGCTCCCCTCCTGACAATTGAGCAGGGAAATTGTTCTTCCGATCTCCTAAGCCAACCCTTTCCAAGACTTCTTCAGCATCAAGAGCATCTTTCACAATCTCCGCAGCCAATTCTACATTTTCCTTGGCAGTTAAATTGGCTACTAGGTTATAAAATTGGAAAACAAAGCCCACATCATCTCTCCGATAATTGGTCAATTCATGGCTTGATAATTTGGCAATGTCTACACCATCAATGAGCACTTCCCCTTCATCTGCCTGATCCATTCCACCTAAGATATTGAGCAAGGTAGATTTACCAGCTCCTGACGAACCTAAAATAATTACTAATTCTCCCTTTTCTATATCAAAGGTCACATCTTTATTTGCCATAATCAGCGCTTCACCCATAGGGTAAAATTTGCCTTCATTTTTCACTTGGATATAGGTCATATGACACCTCTTTCTACCTATGATTATAGCATAAAAAAGACAACCCTTCGATTTCCAAGGGTTGTGACTTTAGTAACGATTACAAGATAGAACAACCAACCCAGTCTCGTATTTCCGTGAAGGAGTAGTTTGGGTTTTACTTGGTCGTAGTGAAATTGGTCATAGGCACGCCACGCTCGCTTGGTCGCTTCGCTATTTCATAAAATCGTCATCATTATAACAAGTAGCTATCTTTTTATCAAAAAATGAAGCCACTACTTAATCCGTTTCAGTGCAGAACTGTTTAAGTAGTGGCCTTTCCGTATCTGGCAAAACAAAAGCTACAAGGAAATGAGCCTGAGTGCCTTGAGCAAGCACATTTAGTGTTGCACATTGAGATTATTTTGTCATGTCAAACAGTTATACCTTTAGTTGGTACGGTCACAAAACAAGCGTTTTTCTTGGTTTGAGCGTTTACCCCAATTCCTTCACCACTTCGATGACGGATTCATAATCAGGGTGTGTATTGACATTGTCCACGTACTCAACATACAGAATGGTATTGTCACTATCTAGGACAAATACAGCTCTTGCAAGCAAATGCCATTCTTCCATCAACACCCCATAGGCTTTTCCAAATGCATGGTCATAATAATCCGATAAGGTCACAGCATTTTCTAGGCCTGCTGCCCCACACCAGCGTTTTTGAGCAAATGGTAGATCCACTGAAACAGTGATGACAGCTGTATCTTCATTGAGTGCCAATTCTTGGTTGAACCGGCGAGTTTGTGTATCACAGACACCTGTATCCAACGATGGAACGACACTAATCACCTTTATTTTCTGACCGAAGTCTGAAAGAAGTTTTGCCTGTAAATCATTATCCATCAACACAAAATCAGGCGCTTTATCCCCTACTGTCAAACGGGGGCCAATCAAAGTTACAGTTTGTCCAATAAATGTTGTCATATGCTTTCTCCATTCCTTTTGTTATCATTGTAGGCGTTTAAGGAATTTTTAGCCACTAATTTGTTTGGGAATATTATAAGCATAGAAAGAACTGAGGATTCGTAACGGAATTTAAATCCCAACAAATCCCTTATAAAACACATCCTAAATCAAACACCCCACAGACGAAAAAATCATCTGCGGGGTATTTTCATATGTATAACATCATTACCGTCAATCCATTAGAGGCTATCAATTCGGGTGTTTTTCAATCGCAGAGCATTCAAGATGACTGACACTGAGCTGAGAGCCATGGCTGCTCCTGCCAACATAGGATTGAGCAAGGGGCCACCAAATAGGTGAAGGACACCCATTGCAACAGGAATTCCTATGACGTTATAGGCAAACGCCCAGAATAGGTTTTCCTTAATATTTCGAATCGTTAATTGACTGAGTCGAACTGCTCTTGGTACATCTAATAGATCTCCATGCATCAATACGAGGTCAGCAGACTCAATCGCTACATCTGTTCCTGTTCCGATAGCAATCCCAACTTCAGCTTGGGCCAGGGCAGGGGCATCATTGATTCCGTCACCAACCATGGCAACTTGTTTTCCTGATTCTTGGATGCGTTTGACCTGTTCTGCCTTATCCTCTGGCAGAACTTGACTAATCACTCTGTCAATACCGACTTGCTCTGCAATGGCTTGTGCTGTTTTGGCATTGTCCCCTGTCAGCATAACAACTTCCAATCCCATTTGGTGCAAAGCCTGGATAGCGGCCTGACTAGAGGGTTTTACTTGGTCCGCGATGGCAATCACGGCAACTAGTTCCCCATCTGCTGCCAAATAAACAGGCGTTTTGGCTTCGGAGGCGAATTTTTCCGCGACAGCTACTGCCTGGTCAATCTCAATAGCAGATTCTGTCATTAATTTGGCATTTCCGAGTAAAATGTGTTGCTCTGCTATTGTCACAGATAAGCCTCGGCCTGAAAGTGCTTGGAAATCTTTGCTGGCAAGCAAGGGAATTGATTCCTCTTCTGCTGAACGTAAGAGGGCTTGAGCCAATGGATGCTCGGAGTATTGCTCACTGCTTGCTGCTAGTTGAAGGGCTTGTTCATTTGTGAAATTTCCGAAAACCTGAATGTCTGTTACGACAGGTTTCCCTTCAGTAATGGTTCCAGTCTTATCAAAGACGATGGTATCAATTTTTTCAAGGACTTCTATCGCTTGTCCGGACTTAAAGAGAACGCCGTTCTCAGCCCCCTTACCTGTTCCAACCATGATAGCAGTTGGTGTCGCAAGTCCCAGTGCACATGGACAGGCTATAACAAGGACAGAAATTGTAATCGAAAGGGAGAACATCCAGGACTCTTGTCCCAAGAAGTACCAAGCAAGGCCAGAAAGGACGGCTAATCCCATTACAATTGGAACAAAGACTGCTGAGACGCGGTCAGCCAACTGCGCAATCGGAGCTTTTGAACCCTGTGCTTCTTCCACCAAGCGAATAATTTGGGACAATGTGGTATCTGCTCCAACTTTTGTCGCTTCCATTTGGAAAGCACCATGTTGATTGAGAGTCGCACCAACGACTGTATCCCCGATGGTTTTTTTAACAGGCAAACTTTCCCCTGTCAGCATGGATTCATCAACAGTCGATTGGCCTTCTACTATTTTCCCATCAACTGGAATCTGTTCACCAGGGCGGACTTGAAGGACATCTCCTACTTTGACTTGGTCTAAGGGCAGGGTCACTTCTTGACCTTCACGGAGAACGCGTGCAGTTTTAGGGGCGAGGTTCATCAGTTTACTGATGGCTTCTGAAGTACGCCCTTTTGATAATGCCTCCATGTATTTTCCAAGAGTGATAAGGGTTAAAATAACAGCTGCCGATTCAAAATAGAGCTCAGGATGTCCATGTTGGGTATCCACTTGATTGGTAGCAATCAAAATCGTCATAATGATCCCTTGAACCAGGGCTGCACTTGTCCCGACGGCTATCAAACTATCCATATTGGGATGTCCTGCTAGGAGTGTTCTAAAGCCTTTTTGATAAAATGCACGACCAACATATACGACTGGTAATACAAGAATGAGCTGAACTAGGGCAAAAACTAGTGGCTGGTGTAAGATAGCTGGCAAGGGTAATCCACCACCTGGTAACATTGGACCCATAGCGATGTACAGCAATGGAAGCGTAAAGACACTAGACCAGATAAATCTGCGCCACAAATCATTTTTGTGTTGTTCTTTTCCGCTCGGTTGAGCTTCTGACTCTTGTGTTTTTGGCAGCACCGCTTTATAACCTGCTTTTTCAACAGCTGTCTCGATTTCTGATAAGCTCAGATGGGCTGGATCATACTGAATGGTTGCTTTTTCCGTTGCTAGATTCACACTGGCGTTTTGTATTCCATCTAGCTTATTCAAGGCTTTTTCCACTGTAAGGGCACAGGTTGCGCAAGTCATTCCTTCAATAGCAAGCGTTTGGCTCTGGTAAGGATTTTCCAATTCATATCCAGCTTTTTCTACAGCCATCTGCAAGTCTTTCATTCCAACTTTCTGCTCATCATATTCAACAGTTACTTTTTCAGTCGCAAGATTGACTGTAGCCTTGGAAACTCCTGCTACTTTTCCAACAGCCTTTTCAACAGTTAATGCACAGGTTGCGCAAGTCATCCCATTGACATTATAGATAGATGTTTTCATAATACTGCTCTCCTTTTGACTACGTTTGTAATCATATTATACACTTTTTGATTACATTTGTAAACGATTTTGATTAAAAAAATAGAGATCATCCCTATTTCTTTCGTGCCAACATGGTCGCAAACCGCATCTTAAGGAAATTGCCATTTTCATCCCGCTTATGGAGTTGACCAAAATCTTCATTGTACTTGACCAGTTCCCAGTCACGGTAGTATTCTTTCAACTCACCTGCTCCAAAAGTAAAGGAGAAATTCATAGGACATGGCGCATCTTCTGTATCCATGGCCGCCACAATTAAGTTATAACCTCCAGTGCGTGTTCTCTCCTGTATATTGTGGATAATGTCCGATACCCGATTTCGCTCTAAGAACATAAAGACGACTGTTGAGATAATCCAGTCATAGTCCTGCTCCAGACTGGCTGAATTGATGTCATATATTCCAGCTTGAAGCTCCAGATCTTCCACTTCCTTGACCTGCAAGAGTGTCCGAATACTCGGTACATCTTTATCTACAGCTGTTACCTCAAACCCCTGCTGAGCCAAGTAGAGACTATTTCGACCATGCCCACAGCCTAAATCTAAGACCTTACAAGGCTCAATTATCTTCAAAGCATCTAAGACCTCCGAATGGGTTCGCGTATAGTCATACTTTTTAGCAAAATAGTCTTCTGGCTGACAGAAAAATTCCAAGAAAAACTCCGTTTCCTCTGTCAATAGGGTCACACGATGCCAGGCCTGCGGTTCCACAAAGGGAATGTCATCGGTTGGACTGTAGATCCATGTAGCCAAAATCTGACCCTCATCCGATAGAGCTTCAAACTTGAGTTGACCTTTTAAGACCTTGATCTTCGCCCAGGTACCCATCTTGGTATTATGCTTGGTTAAAAAATAGTGAGGAACAGTTTCCTGATTCCAAATTGGCATTCGTTTATAGGGAACTAACTGTTTCATCCTATCTCCTTTTCTCTAGTGGATGGTTTTTTAAGTAAGATTCAATGACTGGACAATTGATTATACAAACCAATTATTATGTTAATGATAGTGTATCATAAAGTCAAGTGATAACAAATGCAATTTTCCCCTTGACTTGGAGTCAACTCCAAGGTGTATACTAGAATTGTTCAATAGAAAACCCATTGGGTTGGCTATTAATTGACAAGGAAGGAGTTCTACTATTAAGACAAGTAGAACAAGGTATTCAATATGAAGACTGCTATTTATGAAAAAGCTGGTAAAATGACAGTTACAGATGTCGAGAAACCAAGCATTCAAGCGAAAGATGATGTCATTATCAAGGTTGTTCGCGCCTGTGTCTGTGGTTCAGACCTCTGGAACTATGGGGAACATATTCATCACGATCATGGTGATACCAATACTGGGCATGAAGCCATTGGTATTGTAGAAGAGGTTGGCGAAGATATCACTACCTTTGTACCTGGTGATTTTGTTATTGTTCCATTTACACATGGGTGTGGGCATTGCGATGCCTGTCGTGCTGGCTTTGACGGAACTTGTGACAACCACCCTGGCTATACGAACTGGGGCAACAATTACCAATCACAATATATCCGTTTCCACTATGGCAACTGGGCTCTTGTAAAAATCCCAGGCCAACCGAGTGATTATTCTGAAGGTATGATCAAATCTCTTCTTAGTTTGGCTGACGTGATGCCAACTGGCTACCATGCTGCGCGTGTTGCAGATGTCAAACCTGGTGACAAGGTTGTTGTCATCGGTGATGGTGCAGTTGGTCAATGTGCTGTTATTGCTGCAAAAATGCGCGGGGCTTCTCAGATTATCATGATGAGCCGCCATGCTGACCGCCAGCAAATGGCTCTTGAATCAGGTGCTACTGCCATTGTAGCAGAACGTGGTGAAGAAGGTATTGCTAAAGTTCGTGAATTTCTTGGCGGTGGCGCTGATGCTGCTCTTGAATGTGTCGGTACAGAAGCCTCCATCGAACAAGCCCTCGGTGTCCTACATAACGGTGGCCGTGTTGGTTTCGTTGGCGTTCCTCATTACAATAACCACGCGCTCGGCTCAACCTTTGCTCAAAATATCATCATCGGCGGTGGATCTGCTTCCGTCACAACCTATGACAAAGAAATCCTGCTCGATGCAGTTCTCAAAGGCGACATTAACCCAGGCCGTGTCTTTACTCAGACTTACAGCCTAGACAATATCGACCAAGCCTACAAAGATATGGCAAACCGCAAAACCATTAAAGCAATGGTAACAGTGGAGTAAGAAAATAGAACAAAACCCCTGAAGTTTACATAAACTTTGGGGGTTTTCGTATAATTAGTAGAAAGATAAAAACGGAACCATCCCACTCATTAGAACTACTAATACTCAATGGAAGTAGAAAGGTCCAGTTTCAACATTTGCAATAACAGAAGCAAGTGTTAAGCATGGATCTTTTTATCTGCAATTGCATCCGTGAGGGTCTGTGAGAAATTCAATCCTAGTTCACGTCCTAGAGTGTCTGCCCAGCGTGGGATAGTGAGTGTTTTCTTTACTGGCTCTTGACTGCCCAAATACTTTGCAACATCCACCATCACCATGGAGATAAAAGACTTGCTAGAATCGTAAACCATCTCAAAATCCTCATCACGGAAAGGGTTATTATCTACTAATGACAAAGTATTTATAGAAGACGGGGTAGGAATGTCTCGTCCATTCTCGATATAATCAGCTAAGTTCATGCCTAACCAATCGCTAGCCATTGCCATAGCGTCCGCCATATCCTCGCCTTGTGTTGCTGAATGCTCAAAATCAGGGAATGTTACAAAGTAGGGTGCGTTAGCTCCGTCTGTATCATCAAAATAAAATAAAGCTGGATAAGTGACAAGCATAGTTTACCTCCAAATGAAAACAAGCGGTAGGCTGTTGTTATAACAGCCCTGCTTGCTTTTTGATACCCCTTTCGGTGTATTTGTTTATTTCACCGTGGGGAATGGTTATGGGTCGCTCGCCTGCTTTTTCAAGTTTCACGTGTGACCCCTTACCGCCTTTGGTTTTTGTCCAACCATGGGCGGTAAGTAGCTTAACCATTTCTTTTTGTGTCATAGGCATAGCGCTTTTACCTCCTGACAAGATTATTATATCATACGTATTACACGTGTTCAACTATAAAGAATCAGAATTCGTCTGAAATTTGCGACTGATACTCAATGAAAATAACCTCTAAACTCTAGTTCCGATACTCAATGAAAATCAAAATCAGACTTGCTCCAAAGGTTAGGGGAACCTTTGGAGGTTGGAAATAGGGGAACGTAGTTCGCTTCGCTCTGATGCAGATAGAACTCTATTCCTTTTATATTTCAAGGGAACTGGCTGTTAAGTTCCACTGGAGCTTGACACTCATCAAATCAAGTCAACAACGTCTGATTTTGATTTTCGAAGAGTATGAGGGTTTATTTTCAAAAAAAAAACCAGGATTTCTCCCAGTCTTAGCGACTATTGATAGCCTTCATGGTCCGTTTAATATCACGGTCTTGCTCACGGCGTTTGATGGACTCCCGCTTGTCGTAGTCATGCTTCCCTTTAGCAAGCCCAATCAAGACCTTGGCAAAGCCGTCCTTGATATAGACCTTGAGAGGAACAAGGGTCATCCCAGTTCCCTTGACTTCATTCTCCAAATCTGCAATCTGCTTCTTTCGCAGGAGAAGCTTGCGAGTTCGTGTTGGCTCTTGGTTCCAGATATTGCCCTCATCATAGGGAGCGATATGAACATTAACCAACCAAGCCTCACTATTCCTTATTTGGGCAAAACCATCTTTAAGGTTGATCCGCCCCGCACGAATGGACTTAATCTCTGTCCCCGTAAGGACAATCCCCGCCTCCACTGTATCCACAATGGTATAGTCGTGACGGGCTTTTTTATTCTGCGCAATCACATTGCCCTCACCCTTGGCCATACCTATCTCCTTTTCTTCTTAACCTTTTTTCGCCACTTCTTTATAAAATGGTTTCTTTTTCTTGTCAGTTGCTCCAGACTTTGATTTGCTGTCTTTTCCAGACTTGTGACGTCCGCTGTCGCGACCAACAGCTTCCTTTTTACGGTTTTTGCCCCGTCCTCGCCCTGACCGATCATCACGATCGCGGTTTGAATGACTCATTGTTTTCCGTTTCGCCTTTAGATTCTTCTCGACAAGATCCAGCTCGGACGGCACGTGGGCAAAATCGATTTCCCCTGTCATCTTATCCGCCCGCGTTAGCTTAATTCGGATTGGCTGACCGACACGGAAGACACGACCAGATTTCTCACCCTGCAAGGTTAGAGTCCGCTCGTGGAACTGGTAGTACTCGTTGAGGTTGGTAACATGGATCAGTCCTTCAACTGTATTTGGCAACTCAACAAAGAGACCAAACTTGACCACGCTAGACACGACACCATCAAACTCTTGCCCGACAAATTCTTGCATGAACTCTGCCTTCTTCATGGCTTCGACTTCCCGCTCTGCATCGATAGCACGGCGTTCTAAACTGGACGAAGACTTGGCAAGCTCAGGAATAACCTGCTCAAAATGCTCTGCTTTTTCCGCAGGATTGTGACCATATTCCCGCACCATACGGTGAACCAGCAGGTCGGGATAGCGGCGGATAGGACTGGTGAAGTGGGTGTAAAACTCCGCACCCAGTCCGTAGTGGCCGTGGTTCTGCTCTGAGTAGCGCGCCTGCTGCATGGAACGCAGCAACATCATGTTGAGGACATCCGCATAGGGTTCATCCTTGACCCGCTCCATAAGATCTTGAAGGGCATCCTGGCTGATAGAGCTAGCCGTACCGTAAACCGTCAAGCCAAAGCTTGTCGCATAGTCGATGAACTTCTGTAACTTTTCTGACTTAGGCTCCTCGTGGATCCGATAGATGAAAGGAAGGTCAAGCTTGGCAAAATGCTCGGCAACGCACTCGTTGGCAGCCAGCATGAAGGACTCAATCATCCGCTCGGCAATACCCCGTTGACGCAGTTGAATATCTACTGGCAGACCATCCTTGTTGACGATGATTTTGGCTTCAGATGTATCAAAGTTCAGAGCCCCACGCTTGTAGCGCATGGCTTCCAGCGTCTCATGGAGTTTGACCATGAGCTCAACACTTGGCACGATTGCCTTGTATGTAGCAAGCTTTTCCTGATTTCCCGCAATCATGTCATTGACATCAGAATAGGTCATGCGGAAGGTGGTTTTAATAACTGTCTGGCCAATCCAGTGCTTAACCACCTTGCCCTTACGGTCAATTTCCATAATAGCCGACTGGGTCAGGCGATCCACATTTGGATTAAGGGAACAAATACCATTTGACAAACGTTCTGGCAACATTGGCACCACACGGTCGGTCACATAGACAGAAGTCCCACGCTTGATGGCCTCTTGATCCAAGGCTGAGCCTTCCGTGACATAATAGCTGACATCAGCGATATGGACACCCAGTTCCAGATTGCCGTTCTTGAGTTGCTTGATATGGATAGCATCGTCCAAGTCCTTGGCATCCGCACCGTCAATGGTGAAGATGATTTCATCCCGCAGATCCAAACGGCCTTCAAAGTCCTTCTCAGACGGACTTTCTGGCGCTCGATCAGCCTCCGCCAAGACTTCATCAGGGAATTCCGACACGATATCCATGGATTCCAAAACTTCCAAGACATCGATCCCTACATCATCCTTATGCCCCACCACATCCCGAATGGTCGCAACAAAATAGTCCCGTTTCTTATTTGGATAGGCTTCAATGTCGACTTTGAGGATTTCCGTTCCGGTCAATACCAAAGGTGACTTCTTGATGTAAATCTTCTGAGCGATTTTCTGGTTTTTAGACTTGATGTAGCCTGAATACTCGGGCCTGTCTTCATCAAAAACAATCAAGCCCACCGCAGTTTTCAGGCTATGTTCTAAAATATCAATGACTTCCGCTTCTGCGGCAGTTCCCTTGAGACGATCTGCAACCTTTTTAATTGCAATCTCAACTCTGTCACCCTCGATAGCAAAGTTAACATTGTCACGACTGACAAAGAGATCATCTTCCTCCTCATCAATGGTCACAAATCCAAAACCAGACTTGTGGGCATGGAAAATGCCCTGCAAGGTTACTCTATTTCTAGTAACCTTGGGCGCTGGAAGAGCAATTCTTCCATCTTGGTCGAAAACCAGTTTCCGCTGACCTTCCATAGAAGAAACTAGCTTGACCAAATCGGTAAAGCTCTTAGCAGAACCAGCTCCAAACTGATCCGCTAATTGCTCCATGGTAACAGGCCCAACTTCTTTAATATAGTTAATAATTTCGTTTTTCATTTATACTTACCAAAGTGCTGGATAAAAACCTAACACTATTTCTCTTAGTTTGCGTCATCATTAAGACGCAGTGGTTGATTGCTCCAACAATCCGGTGGAGTGAAACAGTTCAGTGAACTGTTTCAGCTGGTCACCTAAAAATAAGAAAGTGACCATAGAAGCCCGAACCAATCAATACGGAAGTGAGGGGAACTCCTTTACATTTGTCGAGTTCTGGCCCACTCCCAAAAAAATAGACCAAGAACAAGTCCCAGTCTGTCTATCTACTTACTAGAAATGATTACTAGCGCGACAGCATCTAACAACCACAAAAAGATAAGGAGGGCTGTAGTACGCTGCATAACGGCTTCAAAACCACGCGCCTTTGCACGCTCAAAGAGGGCTCCACTTGAAGCATCAAAAACGTTACTTGATTGGTTTTTTGCTGGTTGAATAAGAATCACGGCTATAAGAATAACAGATAAAATCAACAGAATGGTTAATAATGCTTGATACATATTTTTTTCTCTTTCTACAATAACTCCATTCATTATAGCATAAAATTTATTTGGTTTCAAGATGGAGTGTAACTTTTCTCTCTTTTGGGCAGTATTTTAGGACCTCAATCTTATCAGGATGGGTCTTGGCATTTTTACTGGTCAGATAGTTTTTACTACCACACTCTGAACATTGTAAATTGATTTTAACTCTCACTAAATATCCCTTACTTTCAAGTAATTTCTAAAGTTGGTCAAAGACCAGATTAGGTTAAAGAGGACCAATCCACTGGATAGGTAAAATACCCAATCATAACCCATTCGGGCTGCGACTGCCGACCCCATCATCGGACCAACTACAGAACCCAAATTATTAAAAAGTTGGTTATAAGCAAAAATTCTTGATATACCTTCTTTTGGGGTCAACTTGGTCAGTAATGAATTGACAGATGGCAAGAGCGCCCCAGTTCCAAAACCATACAAAAATCGTAGCAAACCTAATTGAAATGGATTTTCCGCAAAAACACAGAAAACATTAATCAATAGACTATAGGTAAGAGCCATTAACAAGAGTCGATGATTGCCGATTCGGTCACCCAACTTACCAAGGTAACCCGATGTCGCCAAAGATGCCATTCCAGGAAGAGAAATGATAAAACCAGCCACAAAGAGTAAATTATCGGTTTGTCCCAAATGACGAACGTAAAGAGTCAAAATAGGAACGACTGCTTGTGCCGCAGCAATGATAACCATAGAGGTCACGAAGAGTCCCGCTAATATTTTTCGGTCTTTTACCTGAGCAAAAACTTCTTTGACAGGTAAGGCATCGCTCTTCTTAATTGGTACAAAATCCTCTCGGATATAGAACACAGTCAATATTACTACTATAGCATAAAGAAGACCAACCAACAAGAATACAGTATGGACTCCAAACATTTCAGCTAAGACACCACCTAGAGTCGGACCAATCAAATTTCCGGCTACAGCACCAGTTGATAACGTTCCTAGAGCATAACCTGTCTTATCTTTTGGAACTTGACTAGCAATTAGCGCTGTCGCATTTGGGATATAACCCGTAAAGACACCATTTAACACACGTAAAACAAGAAGCCAGAAAACATTGGGAACAAAAGCCATTCCACCCATGGTAAAGATCATAACAAAAGCCGCCCGAACCATCATAGGCTTGCGCCCATAGCGGTCAGCCAAACTCCCCCAAATCGGTGCCATCAAGGCCGCTGCAAGAGCATTCGTTGACACAGCAAGCCCCGCATAGTATTCCACCAAACCAGGCCCTACACCCAATTCTTCCACGAACACTGATATAAACGGCATAACCAAGGTAAAACTCGTTCCCGTCAGGAAATTTCCCAACCAAGCCACCTTCAAATTCTGTTTCCAATAACTACTACTGTCGTCCATCCATCAAATCCTCCAAAAGTAGTGCGACCCTTGCTAATGTCTCCTCGACCACACCACTATTATCAATTAATACCTGAGCCTTCGCTCGTTTTTCTTCTAAAGAAAGCTGCGCATTCAGTCGATTTTCAGCATCTTGAACAGAAAAACCATTGCGCTTCATAAGCCGTTCCAACTGCTGCGCCTTATCGACATAAACAAGCCAGACTTCATCCACTTCCCCGCTATAATCCGCCTCGTACAGCAAAGGGATATCCATGAAAATTACATCCTCAGTCTGCTTAAGAGCATCCCTTCTAGCCAGCAATTCCTCCCTGATAATCTTGTCCTGCAAAAGAGACAAATGTGCTCTTAGTCCAGCATTCTCAAAAACTGCTTGACCTAATTTTTTCCGATCCAAATCCCCTTCTGCCGTTAGAATTGAGTTACCAAACTCTGCGACAAGAACCTGATAGAGTTTACCACCCTTTGCTTGCAATTCATGCACCACTTGATCCGCATCAATGACCGGATACCCCTGTCGGCGTAGGAAATCCGTTATAGTTGATTTTCCTGACGCAATTCCACCTGTTAATCCAATTACCTTAGTCATTGTTCACCTGACACGTGGGACAGAAATGTGTCCCACGACCGCCTAACTGGATTTTCACAATCTCTGTCTGGCAGCGAGGACAAGCCTGTCCTGTCTTTCCATAAACTTGTAAATATTCTTGCATGGTTCCATCCATCCCCAAGGCATTCTTGTATGTCCGAATCGTAGAACCACCTTTTTCAATCCCTAATTGCAACACTGCAATTACAGCTTGACGCAGGTCTTCTGCCTGTTTCTCCGTAAGTCGACAACTAGCTTGAGCTGGATGAATCTTAGCTCTAAACAAAACCTCGTCTACATAGATATTGCCCAAACCAGCCACTAAAGACTGATCCAAGAGATGGGCTTTAATAGGTTTTTTGGAACGTGCCAGTTTGGTCTTGAATACCTCCAAGTCAAAATCTTCCTCTGTCGGTTCAGGACCAAGATTTCGATTGAGAAAATAGGCCTCAACATCCGCTCTCCCAAGCAATTCCATGGTCCCAAACTTGCGGACATCTTGATAAACCAGCGTCGACCCATCTGAAAATGTAAAAAAGGCATGAAAATGCTTATTTTTCGGAACATTTTCTGAAAAATAGTTGTATTTTCCTTCCATACGCAAATGAGAAATCAACACAAAATCCGTCAGATAGATTAACAGATACTTTCCACGACGATCCACATGCTGTATTTCTTGACCAATTAAATCCTGACAGAATACGTCTACACCAGTCTTAACCATCGGAGCATAGGTCACCTTCACCTTGGTGATGACCTTCCCCTTAACCAACCGATTCAAACCACGACGAACCGTCTCCACCTCAGGTAACTCGGGCATTCTAAGATACTAAGCCGTTAAGCGACTCAAAGAAAAATAGAAACCTGACCGACGGTGCTTCGGCACCTAGGTCACGGTTGTCTTTTTTCAAAGAGTCGTAGGCGGGTTCAATTCCAACACCTAGTCGGCTTTCCTTTCTAAATTAAGATAACAAGATAAAAGGAGAGCGACGCTGTGTGACTTGCACACAAGGAGCTCTATCTATTTTCCGAGCTTTTAGCTCGGGTTCAAGTACGCAACACTCGTCCTTTCTAACAAAATTACAAAATAAAACAAAAATAGAAACCTGACCGACGGTGCTTCGGCACCTAGGTCACGGTTGTCTTTTTTCAAAGAGTCGTAGGCGGGTTCAATTCCAACACCTAGTCGGCTTTCCTTTCTCATAAAGTTTTTTTATCTCACTTCAATTCCAAAACATAGTGAACTGTTCTACCAACTTCCCGGAAACCATATTTGACATGAAAATTCTGACTAAGTTGATTATCGAATTCCACGTCAGATGCAAGTTGAGATATTCCACGATTTTCAGCCCAACTTATTGCAAAAGACAATAGTTTATCGGCAATCCCTTGGCTACGATAGTCTGGAATGATAAAAATTCCTTCTAAGTAAGCAGTTGGACCATTCTGACATCCTTCAACATAGTCGTGACGGAGAGATAAACTAATCCAAGCTATGGGCTCTTCGCTAGAAGAGAAATAAAGAAACTCATACGGAAACTTATTATTTCTAAATTTTTCTATCAATTCTTGCTCATTTGTTCGCCAAACCTGACTAGCAAAAGAAGTCCAGATAGAAAAGTTTGTTCATTAACTATTTTAATCTTCATTTACCATACCATTACGACGGAAAACACCACAAAAGTGGTGTTTTTAACTTTTCATTAATAGATTTGAAAGCAGAGTATAAGCGAGAATGGACAAGTTATCAAATTTCTCTAGGTTCGGGTTTTCACATGGTCACTTTCGCATTTCTAGGTGACCAGCTGAAACAGTCTATTCCCAGACGGTTTCAAACCTCCGAACCTTCTTAATATTCCTTTTTGTTATACCCAAAGTCAGCGAGGTCGAGTTTTTTGTCTCGCCAGTTTTTCTTGACTTTAACCCAGGTTTCGAGGAAGACTTTGTCACCAAGCATTAATTCAATGTCACGACGGGCCATGGAGCCAATTTTCTTGAGCATAGCTCCTTGCTTACCAATGATGATGCCTTTTTGGCTATCACGCTCTACCATAATCGTCGCGCGAATGTGGACTTTGTCGGTAAATTCATCGCGTTTCATGGACTCAATGACAACGGCAACTGAGTGCGGAATTTCCTCACGAGTCAGATGCAAGACTTTCTCACGAATCATCTCAGACACCAAAAAACGTTCGGGATGGTCAGTGATTTGGTCCGCAGGGAAATATTGGAATCCTTCGTCCAGGTTTTCCTTCAGAATTTCCATAAGTCGATTGACATTATTACCCTGAGTTGCCGAAATTGGTACAATTTCTTTGAAATCCATTTGATGGCGAAAATCATCAATCTGCTCTAATAGTTGGTCTGGATGAACTTTGTCAATCTTATTAACCACTAAGATAACTGGAACATTTGCCTGTTTTAGCCGTTCCATTATCATATCATCGCCCTTACCACGTTTTTCATCCGCTGGTACCATAAACAGAACTGTATCTACCTCTCGAAGAGTGCTATAGGCTGATTCCACCATGAAATCACCTAGGGCTGTCTTGGGCTTGTGAATTCCTGGCGTGTCAATAAAAACAATTTGCTCTTCATCCGTGGTATAAATCCCCATAATCTTATTACGGGTGGTTTGAGCCTTGTCGCTCATGATGGCAATTTTTTGCCCCATTACATAGTTGAGGAAAGTGGATTTTCCTACATTTGGACGACCTAAAATCGCCACAAATCCTGACTTAAATGTCATGAATTCTCCTTCATTCTTAAAATATAAAATTCCAAATTTTAGGCACAAAAATAATGAGCCCTGTTAGTAATGCAAATCCTGATACAAATAAGACTGCCCCTGCCGCCATATCTTTTGCATTTTTGGCCAGCATGGAAAAATGATAATCAGAAGCCAAGTCCACCACATTTTCAATGGCAGAATTGACAATCTCAAATGCGATAACTAAGCTGATACTCAACAAAAGAAATAGCCACTCTGTCACCGATACTTGGAAAACCAAGCCTGCCAAAATGACTAATATAGCCGATACAGCATGCTTACGCATATTGCGCTCTTCTTTAAAAGTGGTTATGAGTCCTGATACAGCAAAATCCAGACTCGACATCAATTCTCGGTTTTTCCACCGATTTTTTGAATTATTCTCGCGTAAGTCCATAAGCAGTTAAAATTTCTTCTTGTAAACCAAACATCTCAGCTTCTTCTTCTGGCGTATAATGATCGTAACCATTGATGTGTAAGAAGCCATGTACGGCTAAAAATCCCATTTCACGCTCAAAGCTATGTCCATAATCCTCAGCCTGTTCACGCGCCTTATCAATTGAAATATACAATTCACCAATATAGGCATCAAAATCTTCCATCATTTCAGCCAATTCAGGATTGTCCACCAAATCTTCTTCATCAAAGACAATTTCTGATTCGGGTTTGTACTCTAAACTAACCACATCTGTGGGGCGATCAATAC